>Ga0114129_10005157_pt1 | contig 18383 bp, 18 predicted proteins | sample RhiMetdeltSRZDD1_FD_80071 | JGI IMG/M metagenome (GOLD analysis project Ga0114129, IMG submission 80071) | Populus rhizosphere microbial communities from Tennessee, USA - Rhizosphere MetaG P. deltoides SRZDD1 (version 2) (version 2) | ecosystem: Host-associated > Plants > Roots > Rhizosphere >...
CAGCGCCTCCGGAGGTAGGTCCGCCAACAGGCGATACGCCCGCGACGGACTCACGAACTCCCGGCGCGACAAGATGTCGGAGATCCGGCCGGTCGACTGGCCGGCCAGTTCGACAGCGCGACATTGCACCGAGGAAAGTTGCAACCGCCTGGCGACAGATCGTGCCTCCGACAGACCGATGTCCGACAGCAGCGCCATGAGGTAAACCAGGGAGCGGTCCGCGGACGGAGCGAACCGTTCTTTCTCCCACCACGCCACTGCGAAAGGTACCGATGCCACAAGACGCTTGGTCATTCCCGCATACCGGATACACGGATGAAGAAACCGCAGAAGTTTGAGCCTCGCCAGCAGATCAATCGCACGTTCAGGATGGCGCTCGCCAAAGAGGAGAAGCACTTCGTTACAGAGACGTGGGCCGGACAAACGCCGGATCATATTCAATGCCGCCGCTTCAAATAAGAGGCGACGGGTTTTCGGTTCCAGCCGGAATCCGAAGCGTTGCAGAAACCTGACTGCTCGAAACATTCGGGTCGGGTCGTCGCGAAAACTTCCCTCGTGCAGGACTCGCAGTATTCCAGCTCGCAAATCCCGTGCACCACCGAACGGATCATGCAACAGGCCGAACTGTCCAGCGTTCAACTGAATGGCCATCGCATTGATCGTGAAATCCCGTCGGTACAGATCTGCCTGCAATGCAGCCGGCTGCACATTCGGCAATGCCGCGGGTTGCACATAGGACTCAGATCGTGTACTCGCGATGTCCACCTTGAGGCCGTTGGAGCACGTCAGTCGAGCTGTGGCAAACCGTTCGAATAACGCCAGACCTGCCCCGTAGCGGTCCGCGACGAGACGTGCGAACGCAATCCCATCGCCTTCAACTGTCAGATCAAGGTCCCAGTTCTCACGCTTCAACAGCAGATCTCTCACGACGCCGCCGACGAGATACAGCTGAATTCCCGCTTCATCGGCCATTTTCCCGAGTTGTCGCAACAGCACTACGACCTTGCGTGGCAGTCTTCTCATCAATTGCGCGGCACGTTGCGGCGTCGGCATGGCACGCATTGTAGCCGTTTCCGCAGAGTCGCGAAATGACTGCTCTCTCATGCCGAAAGATTGTCCGGGAGCAGTTCGACGAAATAGCACGAGGGACTCAAGAAGATTTCTTGAGCCCCTCGCTATTTGTGAGAGGTAGGATGGGACTACCGGTGCCGATTTGTCTGTGCATCGTGCTTCTGGCGATAAATATCGCGCGAGGCCCGATTCTGCGCATGGTTAATTTTTGATCGCTCTCTCTTGGTAACTACACCATCAGCCTTGGCTCGATCCTCCATCCTATTGATCCGAGTCTGTTCCCGTTCAAGCCGATTGGTCTCCCGCTGATTCAGTTGGCCGCTGGCGATTCCCTGTTCAATGCGTTGCTCCTGGTTGGCCTGCCGCTGATCGATGCCAGGTGTTTCGGCCTGGGCATAAGCTGTCCCGGTCGCCAGTAACAGGGCGCTGACTGCGAGCAATATCTGTCCCATGTGTTTCCCTCCGGTGAATAAAGTATGGGGCCTTGATTTGGTCAACGCATCGGCCGGTGATTGGTTGACCAGGCTTTGAGGGCCCATATCCATTCTCACAAGCTTATCAGCTCGCCGCTGCAGTGCTATCACTCCGCTACATTCGGGCAAAGACGGTCATATTTGGACAGGTTTCTGCCGTTTTTTTTCCATTCGCGTCAGGTCGACACAGATACAAATGGCTCCCCTATTCATAACCTACTGAAATTCCATGACCAAATAGTTTCCCATCCCGGCACATGCTTTGCTGAAGGGATTTCCGAACGGGTACGACGCCCATGTCGTTGTAAGGAGGCTCCCATGAAGGCAAAGGAGAAAAAGATTCTAGCGATTGCCGTGGCGGTGGTAGCGGTTGCGGCCTTGGCCGCAGCGCCTGCAATGGCCAAGGATTCAAAGAAGCCAGTGTCTCATAAGTCTGCCGCGGCCGCAGCAGCCGCGATGGGGCATGTCCCTCAGGTGCAAGCCGCTCCCAAGCCCGGGCAGCACGATGACAAGCCGGGGCCAGCCTGGAGAACCGTCGGTGGCACGGTGAAGAGCATCGATGGCAGCGCCTATACCGTCGAGGACTTTGAGGGTAACCAGGTCAAGCTGTACGTCGGGCAGGGCACAAAACACATCAAGCAGAAAAAGGTTGGGGACACCGTCCGCGCTGAGATTACGCGGGGCGGCTTCGCGAATTCGATCCAGTAACCCCACTTTGAATCCGCGCACCCACCCCGGGTGCGGTGGTGTCCACGAAGAGGTCGACCCTGAACAGGTCGGCCTCTTTTTTTGGGCAAGGGTGTCGAAAAACCCCGCCAGCTTCGTTCTCGCATCGCTCAGGGGCTCAACGTACGGCACACTGAGTACGCCTCGCCTCTTCGCTCGCTGCGGCCTGGAACGGGAAAGGCGCGTCTCGGCGCGCCGGGGCTGGGGTGGGTGGAAACAATAGCTTTTTGAACACCCTACTGGCCCTCACACCCGCTGTTGTTTTCAACCGAATTCCAAGCCAACGCCGTCCACATCATTTCACCGCCCGAACAAACTGGATGTCGCCATAGTAGGCGGTTGCTCGCTCCTTGGTATTGTCCGTGTCGCTCATGATAGCCACGCCATTGATCAACGGCGGGTCTTCGCCGAAGGCCTTCTTATAGTCTTCATAGACATTGCGCGATTCTTCGACCCACTGTCCCACCTTTTGAGACCCGCCCTCGACGACAATCATCTTCGCGAAATCGGTGTAGGCGTTGTCGACGAAGGTTCCAATCTGAGTCTTGCTGTCCCAGATGTAGTTGAGGGCTGCAATCGGAATATCGCCGAAGATGACCTGTCCGGCTTTGTATTTGAGCTTTTTGCCGAGGCTCACCTTGTCGGGGTCATATTCAAACGTAATATAAAGGCGAGCAGGATAGTCGTCACCGTCCTTTCGACTGACATCGCTGGTCTTGAGCAGGTTGTCTATTTTCCAGCGCCAACGCACCACGGGATAGACTCGGGGATCAATCTTCACCTCTTTGGTCAGGCCTGAGGCAGAGGCTTCACTTGTGGCCTTTACAACCACCACGTCGCCATCCCTGACCAGCTCGTACCGGGTGGGCTTCGGCACTTTCTTGAATGTCAGAGGTTTCCAACCTTCCGGCAAGGCAAGATTCGGCTGGCTGGAAGAAAAGGTCGCAATGTTCAGAACAGCGGCAGGGTCTGCGGCTACGACGGGAGAAATGCACAACACCCCTGCCGCTATCACGAAGAATTTCCAACTCACGCCAATGGCTCTACCCCCGGCGCATCCAGGCAAACAGTTTCATCAGCTTGTTTTTCGTTCCCTGAGTAAAGTGCGCCTTCCGCCAGAGGTTGACCACTTTCTTGTTCACCTCGGCCTGTGTCGGATAGGGATGGATCGTGCTGGCGATCGTCTTCGCTCCAGCGCCGGCTTTCATGGCCAGGGTGAACTCGCTAATCAGGTCTCCGGCGTGGGCAGCCACGATGGTGGCGCCGAGAATTTTGTCCGTGGCCTTTTGAATGTGTATGCGGGAAAAACCCTCGGCTGTGCCGTCCAGAATGGCACGGTCCACTTCATCCAGCCGGAACGTATAGGTCTCCATCTCGATGCCTTTGGCCTTAGCATCCTTCTCATACAAGCCAACATGGGCGAGTTCAGGTTGGGTGAACGTGCACCAGGGAATCACCAACGAATCGATATTGGCGTAGCCCAACCCGAATGGATGCGGGAACAGGGCGTTCTGGATGACGATCTGAGCCATCGCATCGGCCGCATGGGTAAACTTGTAGCGGGAGCAAATGTCCCCCGCAGCAAAGATTCTTGAATTGGTTGTTTGCAAACGGCCGTCGACCTTCACACCGCTCCTGTCGAACTCGACACCGACTGTCTCTAGGCCCAACCCCTCTACGTTTGGCGTCCGTCCGACGGCGACGAGGATTTCGTCCACTGTCACATCGTAGTGCTGACCATGAGAATTGACGGTGAGCCGCCTGCCCTGATCTGTCTGAGTGACTTGAAGATCTTTGCCGCAGCACAGCAGTTTGACACCATCCTTCACCATTTGCTGTTCGACAATTTCAGCTGCATCACGGTCCTCGTTAGGCAGGATCCCGTGCATGGCTTCGATCAGATAGACCTGGCTGCCAAAACGTGCGAAGGACTGTGCCATCTCGCACCCGATCGGACCGGCGCCGATGACTCCGAGGCGTTGTGGCAATTCAGTTAACGAGAAGACGGTCTCATTTGTGAGGTACCCCGCTTCTTTCAGACCCGGCGTGGGAGGTATCGCCGCTCGCCCCCCCGTACAAATCGCAGCTCGGGCAAACTTCAACAACCGGTTGCCCGCAGGCCCTTCGACCTGAATCGCGTCTGCGTCGATGAATCGTCCGCTACCGATATAGACGTCAACGCCCAGCTTTGTGTACCGCTGTGCCGAGTCGTTGTAACTGATCCTGGCCCGCAACTTCCGCATGCGCGCCATCGCAGCGCCGAAATCGTATTTGACCGCTAGCGGAATGTGTAACCCATATTCTCCGACCTTCCGGAGGTCCGCCCACGCCCGTGCCGCTCGAATGACGCCCTTCGAGGGCACACACCCCACATTCAAACAGTCCCCACCCATCAAGTGCTTTTCAACCAGCGCAACTTTGGCGCCCAAGCCGGCCGCAATAATAGCCGTCACCAAACCGGCCGTCCCCGCGCCCAGTACGACGATGTTGTAGCGTCCGGAGGGTTCGGGGTTGGTCCACTTCGAGGGATGCACGTTTTCGACGAGCACACGATTATGCTCATCGTTCGGCAACAGCTTACCAAGTTCAGCGTCAGACATTGAGGACGTCCTCTCTCCCTGACGCGTGATCATAGCCGATGATTCGTTCAGGATACAGTGCGTGAATGCTCATGCCGATTTTGCGCTCAACTTTTTGTAGAAGATCGGCACAAGCGCGAAAAGCCCTAGTAAGACGAATGCGGTAATAACATTGGGAGAAGCAATTTCCTTCAGTGTATTGATTGTGCCCAGTTGCCGGCCTGCATACGCGTACACAAAGGAGCCGGGAATGATGCCCAGTGCCGTGGCCGCCACATACGTGCCAATGCTCATCCGCGTCAGGCCTGAAACCAGATTCACAACAAAAAATGGAAACAGCGGAATCAATCGGAGTGTCATCAAGTAACTGAAGGCATTCCTCGCGAAGCCCTGCTGAAGCGGTTCCAGCCACCTCCCAAATTTTTGCTCCACCCAGTCCCGTAAGACATAGCGCGCGGCGAGAAACGCCAGCGTCGCTCCGGTCGTTGCCCCAACATTGACGAAGAGTGTGGCGACGAGGCTGCCAAACAAGAACCCGCCCGCGAGGGTAAGGATTGTGGCGCCGGGAAGCGAGAGCCCCGTGACCACGATATAGACAAGAATGAATAGCGCGACCGAGGCAGCGTAGTTCGCCTCGGTGAAGGTTAAGAGGCGGTCCGGATTGTCTTTGAGCGCGTCGAGAGAGAGAAACCGTCCGAGATCGAAATAGAAAAACGCGGCGATTGCGCAGGCGATCACCAACGCAACGGCGACCTTCCCCGCATTCAAATTTTTTGCCGGCTCTGCTGCCTGCACCTCGTTGGCCATGGCCTCTACGCGCGTATCATGGGGACTCTTTTTTGGGCTGTCAACGTGGCACTATGGTGTCAGCTGACAACCATCGGAATTCCGTACAGGCTTACAGCAATAGGAGAGGAAGAGCAGGTGAATTTATGAGCGGCCGAAATGAGGGAAGGGAGCGACAGGCTATCGAAGTTGCCGATTATAAAGATCGTGGTCCATGTCCAGCCGGCCGAACGCCCGCTCGACGGGATCGATCTTGCCGTCCTGATTGCGATCCAACTCTTGAAAGTGGTCGTGCGTCAGATCGGGGGTCTGTGGGTTGGGCACGCCGGCCATGCGGGAGTTTGGCCGGGGATCGTAGCGTTGCGGGTCTTCGAGCAACCCGTAGTACGTGAGATCCGTCCGGGGCTGCACAATAGCTTTTGGCACGTCCTTCTTTTGCGTCTTAAGGAGGTATGGGCGCTTTTGAGTGGCCGGTTTGGACTCTGACCGTACCTGCCTGGTTGATTTCTGAATGGCTTCAGTCGGCCGCTGCTTTCCTGTGACTTGAACGGTCTTCCGTGCCGGCCTCTGGGCTTGCTCGGAGGAGGGTTTTGGGGATTTTACTGCGACAGTGGACAAGCGCGGCTCCTTGGTTGTCTTCTGAACTCCGAACGCCTGCGTAACCATGCGCTCGGTGAAAATCAACAGACAAACGCAAGCAAAGATCGTCAGTGCTGATCGCGCTCTATTCATGCAGCTCCTAAGAAAAGGCCTGTTATCAATCTTAGCAGGTCCAAAGTGCGACTCTTTTTAACTGATTTCCCAAGATGTTAGTGAACTCGTGCGAGGTACCTAGGCCATTTTCAACGAGATATACCGATCAAGCCCCTATGTGGGACTTCGATTGCAGGGGGTTGCCTCTCGGCATAAGGGAGAAACCGTTTGAGCCTCAGAATCGGCTCTTCAAAACAGAGCCAGCATACACTGGCCATAATTAGGAGAATGACTAACCATAGAATCGTATGCGCATAAAATCCGACTTGCCATTGTTGTAAGATCACGTTGGCCAGCGCGCCAGCCAGCACATGCCAAAGATAAAGTCCATAACAGCGCTTCCCCAGGAACGTGAGGATCCGCGACGTCAACAGGATTTTTATTGGCCCTTGTGTACCCAGGCTTGCCGCCAGGAAAATCGCAAAGCTGACCGCAAGCCAGGAATAACCGAAAACACTGAAGAACCATGGCCTCGTTTGAGGCAGTGATGGACTAAATGGCACCAGGAACGTGACCATGAGTACAGCCAATGCTGGAACTGCGAGTCTCTTACATGTTGTCACCACTTGCTCCTGCCAATCTTTAGAACTATAGAGCGCGGCCACAACAGCACCGGCGGCAAGTGCATCAAGCCGACAAAAGGTAAACACATAGGTTGCGGGGTAATCTGCCATAGAAAGAGTTATTGCTCTGACGAAGGGCGCCACAACAACGCATCCAATGCCCCACCACAAGACCTGACGCGCGTTGCACACTCGCACGAGAAACGGCCAAATTAGATAAAACTGTTCCTCGATTGCCAGACTCCACAGAATCATGACAGCCAACGGCTGCCATCCATAGATGGCAATGTGAATGTTGCCCAGATAGAAGGCATACCATGCCCATCCTTCGAAGCGCGGCAGCATGTTCATTGGATCGCCGAGCCTGACAAGGACAAATAAGGCCACTAAATACAGAACGGCGAGTGGAAGAATTCTTAACGCACGTCTTCCCCAGAATACCAATGACGAACCCGCCTGTTGTCTTACGCGAATCAAAATTAATGTGATCAGGAATCCGCTGATGACGAAGAAGAGATCGACACCGATCCACCCACCGAGACTCATCCGCCAGAACACACCGAGCATTGCCCATGGGGATTGTTGAGCAGAAAACTCCGGCAGTTGTCGAAAGAGGAAAGGAGCGTGATACCAGAGCACCAAGAGGATGGCAACTCCTCGCAATCCATCAACTGTCGGCAAGTAAGGAAAAATGTCCTGATGAGAATGTGGCTCTGAGCGCTGGCTAGTGTGCTGCTGCATCAATCTTCCGTCTCATGACTTCACATCGGAATACGCCAATAGCGCGCTCTGTTCGGGGAAATTTGTTGCGTCTAAGTTCTTAGCGACCTATCTGACACCACTGTTCGAGTTCCAAAGAAAAGACAAGGAATTCGTCTCCCCCTTGACGACGGTAATCCTCCCTCGGGATCCGCTCTTGATGATCCTTTCGAAGCCGTTCACAAGCCTTCCGCTGCGCCCGCTGGACCTGAGGTTGTAACTTGGCCTGATCTTCAAGAGAACGCGTTGCTAGGCGTTCCTGCATGCGCTTGAGGGACACATAATGGTCGTAGAGATTCGGCTCTTGAGCGGTATTAGCCGGCGTCTCAGCTCCCGCTGCAAATGAAGCAAGAGGAGACAGTAAGCATGCACAAAGCACCAATAGTGTTCTTAGTGTTTTCATCATCAACCTCATCATGCGAGTCTTAAGCCTTGATGAGCCGGAATCGTTTCGATCAAATTGAAGTTCGTCCGCACTGAAGTAATGGATTCGCCACGCTGTTCGATTGCTGCTTCGGAAATTGGCCCTAGCCAATTGTCGGCCCGTTCGAGATAAGACACTTTGTACGGATCAATCCCCATGATGCGGCAGCACGTTGCATCAACCGCCGCTAAGTTGCGCCCCATCACGAGGACACCGACCTTCTTCGGATCGCCCATGATCGGACCATCGCCTTCCATTCCAACAATCCCGTCAACGATCGCAAAATGTGGCTTAAGCGTCGCGTTAATATCTAAGATTGAATTCTCGATTCCTGCATAATGGAGCACGTTTTTTGGCCAGCCATAATAAATACCGGGCATGACACCGAAAAGATTCTTCATTGAGAGCGTCGCCCCAGCCCAATGATGGGTCTTCATTTTTGCGACAGACACGATCCAATCCACTTCCTTGAACAGGCCAGGAAAAGTCAACGTTCGCATGGAAGATTGGCGACCGGCATTTGGCAACTCATAGCCTGAGATGTAGTTCAAATCATGGAATGGAATCCGATCTTCAGTCAGCACGTTTGCTAAGCCGGATTCTTCATAGACCGCCAGCGTGTCACGGCGATGGCCCGGCCCCTCTGCGACCATGACAGAAGCGGCTCCAAACCCAAGAAACGCCTCAATCGCCCCCCGCAAAACGAGGGGGTGGGTATTGATGTGAGGCGCTCCCAATGCTGTTTCGACGAGGTTTGGCTTCAGCAGGATGCGCTTGCCCTTTATCTCTTCAGGGAAAATGCCGAGTTCTCGAATTCCTCGCGAAATAGTAGCCGCAATATCTAACTGATAGTGCTCTACTTTTCCTACAAAGGCCTGAGACCGTTGCGGCATTCGAAAATACCGCTTTGGAACCAGGAGGAGTCCTGATCCGATCACAAGACCAGCCGCCGCGGCCAGGAGAACGTCACGGCGCGTCATAGTCCATTCCATTTTTTTATTCTGAGGGTCAGCCATCGAAATACCTTAGGAAACAGCTAAAGCGGGCGGCCTACCACTAGAGCTGGCTAAAAATGTGACGTTGTTGCCTTTTTCTCCTGCGAGTGCACCCAAGAGAAGGAGACATAAAGCCGAAGTATCGTACTCACCATATCGAGATTGGGAAGCCAGACAACGTTCGACAAGCGCCAGACCGTCCGAGGGCCAACAATCCCAAGCAGCGAGACCCAACAAGGTCCACCCGAGCGAAATCGGCGTGCGCAACCGAGCGGCCTCACCCTGAAGATATGCGAGACTCTGAGCAACCTTCTCCTGACCGACCATACCTGCCAATCCGGTTAACGCGGCACCGGTACTTTCCGGCATAGGAAGGTGCTCCCTCCCAAAAACATAGGTGCTCCCATAGTTCCAACCTCCATGAGGCAACTGTCGGTCAAGTATCATCCGGATAGCTTCGAGAACACGCTCATGTTGAGCATGACCTGTGACCTTTAGAGCAAGTACATTCAATGCGGTCGGTTCGATCCAAGAATGTGTACCGTCAATCCATGGCCATCCCTTGAGGAGTGGATCGTGCCCTGCAGCGTCGAACCATTGACGGGGACGATGGACGCCAGTGGTCTCGATGAGGAAACGGATGGCTCGATTTTGGGCTTCGTGACTTGAAGCCGAGTTTTGCCATGCGAGGATGGCAAGAGCCGTGGGCCAGTAGGAATCGGTATGCTCCCGGTCAACACAGAGGCGGCCGTCTTTGTCCTGCTCCTGAACGAGACGCGCACGGTGTCTCTCGAGGTTTTCCGAATTCCCTCCGGCAGCATGGAAGGCAAGTATTCCCCATGCCGTCGCATCCGTCCGGAATTGCCCGTGAACCCGGTCGGCAATGCCACCCTCGGTCAGGAAGCGTTGAGAGAGCGTCTCTCGCGTCACTCGCTTCAACCGAGAGCTTTCCATGCGTGTCTCACTGATGGCCGCTCAATGCGGGGAATAGCAGGCGAACCGCTTTGATGGCGGCCGGGCCGATGACAACGAGCAAAATGCTCGGGAAGATAAAGAAAATAAGGGGCAGGAGCAATTTGACAGGCAGCTTGGCCGCCATCTCTTCTGCTTTGAGACGGCGGGTGGTGCGCATCGAATCAGCATGCACTCGAAGCGCTTGACCAACGCTGGTTCCAAACCGGTCTGTTTGCACGAGGAGTGCAACAAGATTTCTTATATCCTCGAGATCGGTACGTTGAGCTAAATTACGGAGTGCCTCTTGTCTCGAAACGCCCGTTCTCAGTTCTAACGACAGTAGTTGGAGCTCGTCGTTCAGCGCAGGATGCGTCCGTTTAATTTCCTCGCCCACCCGAGCGATAGCCTGGTCTAAACCAAGTCCTGCCTCGACACAGACTACCATCAGATCTAAAGAATCAGGTATGCCCCGCTGTAAGGCGTCTTTGCGGGCGGCAATAGCTCTGCTCAGCCAGACTTTAGGAGCATAGTAACCACATCCGGCTCCAGCCACATACAACAGGAGAAGATTCGTCAGCGTTGGGAAACCGAGAAGTTTGGTGGGAATCATAGCCAACGGGACGACGATCACGATGGCCGACAAAAGCCTCGCTCCAAGAAACAGGATTGGGGCCTTCGCGCTACGGTAACCCGCTGTGACCAACATACGTTTTGTCGCGCGTACCTGCTCACTGTTAGAGGGCTGATTGAGCCGACCGAACCATTCCAGCAGCGCTCGGAGCTGCGTCATCAGTTCTCCGGCTAACCCACCGTCAATTGCTTCGGCTTCCGTAGCGGCATGAGTCCCCTCCGCACGCCGGCGCCAAATCTGTATGGCTTCCTTTGAATTGAGGTACACAAATAGAGCGGAACTTGCCAACATGACAGCGAGAAACGTGACCACTGCTATGACGAGAGGAAGATCCATGTATACTCCATTAAACCTTAATCGTCACCATCTTCTTCATGATGAGGGCCCCGGTCACCATCAGAAAGCTGCCGGCCATGACCATCTTCTGACCCGCCGGATCCGTGAACAATACAGACATGTATTCTGGGTTCATCTTGTAGAGGATGAACCCGACAACGATAGGCAGGAAAAACAATATCAGTCCGGAAAACCTTCCTTCTGCCGACAAGGCCTTCACCTTCAATTGCAGTTCAAAACGTTTGCGAATAAGGGTGGCCAGTGCATCGATAATCTCAGCCAGGTTGCCTCCCGTTTCGCGTTGAATGAGAACGGAAGTGACGAAGAAGCGCAAATCAACGGAATCCAGGCGCTCCGTCATATTTTGCAAGGCCTCCGGGAGCGACACGCCCATCGAAATTTCATCGAATACCCGTCGGAACTCTTTGCCGGCAGGATCCGCCCCTTCATCGCCGACGAGCTTCAAACCGACAGAGAAGGCATGCCCCGCCCGAAGAGCCCGGGAGACCAACTCGAGCGTCTCCGGCAACTGTCGCTCAAACTTGAAGATTCGCTGACTCTTCAGCCAATAGAGATACACAGCCGGTAACGACCCAAAAACGATGGCACAGAGCAGAGCCAGCACGAACGGCAGATGCATCCATAAGACCGTAAGCATCCCCCCAAATGCCAACAGTGGCATCGCGAGGACAAACATGCCGAGTGGCGCTTCACAGTCCGCCTGGCGATGAAGTGCTCTAAGAGGCTGAGCCCGCCGCGCCTTGAGGAGTAGCTCGTTCAACCAAGGAATGTCACTGAGAGTTTCCTTCCGAACAATGTCGAGTTGCTGCGTCACCGTTTCGCGCGATGACCATTTTTGAAGTCGTTCGACTGCGCGGTCCTTTCCCGTGGGAACCAACAAGCGATGCAAGGCCCTGCAGCCCTGCAGAAAGACGAGAACGGTTCCAAAAATTCCTAATGCAATAAAAGCATTTAGCATTCGTAGACCCTCTGAGGATCGAACAAATCGGCTGGAAGCGTCACGCCCTTTGCCACTATACGCTCAAAAAACTTCGGACGTATCCCCGTAGCCTTAAATCGCCCCTTCACCTTCCGGTTCTCATCGAGGCCGGTCTGCTGAAACACGAATAACTCCTGAAGTGTTATTAAATCCCCTTCCATGCCGACGATTTCCTGCAGACTGACCAGCTTTCTTGTCCCGTCCGATAACCGAGAAATTTGAATGATGACGTCCAATGCAGACGAGAGATAGTGGCGCATCGCTTTTGTTCCCAGATTGAGACCGGCCATCGAGACCAACGTTTCAATGCGCGTCAAGGCATCCCGAGACGTGTTGGCATGGACTGTCGTCAACGATCCATCATGACCGGTATTCATTGCCTGTAACATGTCGAGACTCTCAGCACCACGGACCTCACCGAGGATGATCCGATCGGGACGCATGCGAAGGGCATTCTTGACAAGCTCTCGCTGAGCGATCTCGCCCTTGCCCTCAATATTGGCCGGCCGCGTTTCCAGACGCACGACATGATCCTGTCGTAATTGCAACTCCGCGGCATCTTCAATGGTGACGATCCGTTCGTTGTTCGGAATGAAACCGGACATGATGTTGAGCAACGTCGTTTTTCCGGTTCCTGTGCCACCCGAAATGAGCACGTTCAGCCTCGCCTGAACAATGGCTCTCAACAACTCGCCGATCTCCGGCGTTAACGACCGCTTTTCAACGAGATGATACAACTGGAGCGGATCCTTGCTGAATTTTCTGATCGAAAGAGAGGGTCCGTCGATGGCGAGCGGCGGAATGATGGCATTGACACGAGACCCGTCCGCCAGTCGCGCATCTACCATGGGAACCGATTCGTCAATCCGCCGTCCAACGCGCGAGACGATTTTCTCGATGATTTTCATCAAATGCGCATCATCCTTAAAACGGACAGACGTCGATTCGAGGCGGCCGGATCGCTCCACAAATACATGTTTATGACCATTGACGAGGATGTCGTTGATGCTTGTATCCGCCAGCAGCGGCTCCAGCGGACCGAGCCCTAACACTTCATGAAGGACGTCTTGCGTAATCTGAGTCCGCTCACGCTGGTTCAGGGGGACCGTTTCCTGTTGCAGAAGCTGCTCGATCAATTTCGTGAGCTGCGCTTGCATCATGTCTTGTGACAGCGTGCTCATGGCGTTCAAATCGAGCATTTCGATGACGCGCTGATGCAGCCGGTCTTTCAGTTCCTGATAATGTATTGTGGCTTCTCCGTTGGACTGCTTTGTTGCTAGCATAGTCGTCTGTACGCCTCCTGCCTTCTTACGAGATGAATAACGGTTCGCAATAAGTCATTTATAGGATAGGCTGCTTTGCTCTTGTCTCGATCTTGAGACTAGATAAGCAACGACCAAAAATTGAAGCCACCTTGCTCGGAAGGTTTCCTGCAGCCCGAATGTTCGGGTGTTGCGGCTCTGCGATGAGATGATCCGCTCCTCCCAAGTACCATTGTCCGATCAGGGTGCGCGACGCGATCATCGTCAACGGTTTTCCATGGTCGATCGCCTCTCGAGCCGTTGCATAATCATTAGGAATGAGCCCTCCCACGCGCATGCCTAACATGCCTTCCGTTTGGGCCAGCAAATCCTTTTGGTCATTCATGTACCGGTTGACGACGACGGCCACTTTTCCTGGTGGGTAGTGGGCCGCTCCCAGGGCGGCCAACAAATGCTTCGTTCGACGAATAACGGGCAATGATAATGTCGTGACAACGATGATTTGATCTGCACAGTCGAGCGCGTCTCTGACAGCCGGTTCTAAAACATGCCCGCAATCCACAAAAACATGCCGGTGCATCGATCGGAGAAACCCAATAACCCGCATGGTGCTCCCAAGAGCAGGTGCGATTTCATCGAAACCTTCATAACCGGACGCGAGGAAGTGAAGCCCGGAAGCGTGTTTAGCTAAGCTGCTTCGTACGATGGTCTCATCCAGACGAGAGATGTCTTGCGCTAACTGTTTCAAGCCCTGGGCTGGACGAAGGTCCAAGAAGAGCCCAAGATCGCCACCGTGCAAGTCCAGATCCATCAGTGCCACCGGTTCACGTTGTTTCGTTTGTTGGATAGATACGGCGAGGTTGGTGGCCACCGTGCTGTTGCCCACACCGCCTCCCGCACCCATCACGGCGACAACTCTTCCGGACTCCATATCTGAACCAGATGCTCGCCCACTGAAACGCTCTTCAAATCGAAGCAGGGCCGGCTCGACTTCCTGTCGGGTGAGAGGTTGGGACAGAAATTCCTTCACTCCCAGGCGGAAGGCTTCAAGAAGCATTTGCGGATCTGTGCGCGAGGCAGTCAGAAACACTTCAAGATTGGGTGACGCGCTAAGAAGGTTCCGAATATGTGTAAATGTTTGCTGCGGACGCGCCTCGTCCAGTTCGAGCAATAACATGTCCACCGCGCCGGTTCCCTGTCCTTTTGTGATCAAGTAATCGCGCCGGCGGGAGACAATCTCCTCAAACGTTTGTCGCGCCGCTTCGTTGCAGCAATCGATCGAGACCGCAATTAATCGAGCCATGCGAGCTGTTCTCCCCGGTTATAGGAACTATTCGACGAGTCCAGGAATCGTGGCAAACGTAGGGCCAAACGGAAGACCGCCTCCAGCGGTCCCGCCGAACACGTTGCACTGAATCACACCCCTGATACACCCAGGTGCTGTGTTCCCCCCCGTACAATTCACGGAATTGAGTGGGTTGCCGGGGCCGCCGACGAAGGTAATCCGGACGGTGGCAAAGCCGACGATCGGTATCGAACCATTGGGCGTGCAATCATTGCTTCCATACACCGGGAGGACCGCATCCCAGTTCTGACCTCCCGCAGTCATGTTATTAAAGAGGGTTACCAGCCTGGACCAGGTAGACCCGATATTGCCATTACCGAAGTTCAATGATGACTGGCCGGCCGTCGTTCCGGGAGATGTATACGTTCCATTGATCATCCCGTCGACAATGGATTTCATGTGGTTAGCATTGAACGATTGATCAAAGGTGGTCCAACCGGCGCAGCTTTGCGGCAGCCCCGTGGGAGAAAACTGAATCTGACTTCCACAGCCGAATCCGGAGTTGAAATAGAACTGCGAGATCCCAAATGGCGCGTTCATCGTGGCCGGGGGCAGGACCGAATTGAGAGGACCCAAATTCGCCGTGGCCACGGCATTCACGCTCACGCTGGACATCCCGATAACGCTGCCCAGGAACGTACTAATAGGCCCATTGGCCGCGGAATCCCTCCTGGCGATGACACGGACCGCTGTCGGAGTGTTATTTGTCGCCGTAAAGGTCCTTGTCGAAAAATTCCAGGTTCCAAATGTAATATCAGCAGCATTCACCGTGATCGGCACGCCGGCAGCCGAATTGGCATGTGCCGTTGCCTGGGCCGCCGCCACAACCGTCGCGCGGTTCCCAGCCGTGACCACATAGGATTGCTGCGCGGCCGGCGTCATGCCCTGGTAGATGATGGCAAGGGCGCGGTCGCCCGCCAGAGCCGCAGCGTCCGAGACGTTCTGCAATTCATTTCTTGCAACAAGAGCATGGCCAATGTCGATGGCTGCGGCTCCCATCGCGAGCAACACGACCATGAAAATGGCGGTCATCACAGCGACCGCTCCACGGGAATTACTCAGCGGAAACGTTACATACTTCATGACATTTTTACTCATGTCGCATCACCGTTTGTGTGTTAATAATCAGAGGATTCGGAATGCCTGTCATCGCCGGGATCCACGGAATCAGGAAAAAATACTGGTAGGTCGCTTGCACGGTCAGGGTAGCAGGACTTGCCCCACCGGCTCCGACTGCCGTGAAGGTGACGTGGGCCGGATTGACTCCCGTACCTGTAAGATAGTTGTTGGATATCGTTGTGATGGTTCCTGTCGACAGCTTGGGAGGCCCTTGAGTAATCCCTGCTCTCGCGCCTTCGCGCGTCGCATTCGTCACGATTTCACGCCCGTACATGATCATGCCGAATTCGATAATGGCGAAGAGAATAGTCAAGAGGACTGGCAACAGGAGTGCAAACTCTGCAGCCACCGCGCCACGCTCGTTCGGCTTTCTCATTGCTGCCATTCCTCCAGAGCTCTACTTCGTTTTCACGCCGCTCGACACGACCGATCGGTCGAAATCCGAATCCGGCTTTTCGAAACCTTTTCGATAGGCTTCCATCGCGGTGGCATTTACTTTGCCGTCTTGACCTTCGACAGGGTCCAGTTTTTCACCGGCCGTTGGATCCAGGACTTGGGTGGCCCGCATCTCTTGGTAGGCCACTCCCCAATTCGGGCTTATGGTTGCGCGGGAGCAGGCTCCGAACAGAAGTCCAACGCCCACGATAGCTACAGCCAGGTTCATGATTTTCATTGCGATCTCCTTCTCAACTCTTAATCAGTTGTGATCCCCTTTACTTAAGGAACGATATGTCCAACTTGTCCTTCCATCGCGCGACCTCTGGTGACCCGGTTGGACAGTACCTCAGCGGCAGGCGACTTATGCCCCGCTCTCCCACCTAAGCCCCCCTTCTCGGCATAGCCCATCAAGTAAAATTCGAAGTCATTCGGCTCTTCGTAATAATCGGTCGGCAAGGTCTGGGCCGTCAGATCAAGTGGCTTGACCAGATGTGCGGTCACAATAATGAGCAGCTCTGTTTCATTCTTTTGAAATGAGGTGCTTCGAAACAAGGCGCCGAGAATCGGAATATCGCCGAGGCCGGGATATTTATTGATTATTTCTTTCACGTTGTCCCGCATGAGCCCACCGATGGCAAAGCTCTGTCCATCGGCCAGCTCGATCGTCGTTGTGGCGCGTCTGGTTGTGATCGCGGGCACGATAAACCCCTGCGTCCGTAACGCATTCTGGAAGTCTAATTCGGACACCTCCGGCGCGACGCTCAAACTGATGTGCTTCTTATCCATAATATTCGGAGTGAATACCAACCCGACGCCGAATTTTTTAAACTGAATGGTGACCAGTCCAAACGCTTGTGGAACAGGAATTGGGAACTCACCGCCGGCGAGGAAGGCCGCCTCCTGACCATTCAAGGCCACCAACGTTGGTTTGGCCAGCACCTTGGCGAGGTTCTCCTGCTGCAATGCGTCGACGAAGCCGGACCATGTGATATTCCCCGTCTGGAACTGAAACGCACCGTTCACTGCTGCGGACGCCTGCTGTGACAGATTCAGCGTATTAGTCAAGGCGCTGGTAATGCTGCCGCTCGTGACACCGGCAAAACTGTTTCCACCCAACATCGTCGTCAGCTGATTCAGCGCTGTCATGCCGAATCCTTGTGGCGTCATGGCAGTGGCGTTGATTCCCAAGCGGCGGATTAATTCGCGGTTCATCTCCGCGACACGCACTTCGAGCATGACCTGTTGAACGCCCCCCACCTGCATTGAATTGATGACTTTCTTGGGCGCATAGGCTTCTGCGATGCTCATGGCGCGCGTCAGATTGCTGGCGTTTGACGCTGTACCAGACAACGTAATGTTGTCGTGGCTCGCCATCACCAAAATATTCCTTTCATCAGGCATCGCCTTAAACAGATTTTCCTTCAGACGACTAAGGTCCGGCATGATGACGACGTCGTACACACCCATCATTTTCCCGCTCTCGTTCCACAGCGTCAGATTGGTGACTCCACTGGTCTTGCCGGTGAGATAGATCTGTGTGGGAGACAGCACGACGGTATCTGCGACATCCGGATTGGCGAGCGAGGCCCGCTTGATGGCCACTGGCAGATCTAAGATCCTCGATTTGCCGATGGTCAGTTCCAACTTTTGAACATCGCGGTGTTCCACAGCACCGCTTGCCGCCGCACCGGGTGGGGCTTCCTCTGCATACGTTAACGGCACACCACAAATTCCAAGCACGAACCCAAGCGCTGCAATGACATCACGGTGTTTCATTGACATGCTCCTTAACATCTTGTTGTCAGTCCTTCGTCCCTATTACTTAGAATTTGACCGAACCCACTGAAGTGCCCTTGATCACTTCCACTGTCACCGTCTGAACATCTGGTGCAGGATTGCCGATCGGCTCGGGATAGATCTTGAGAAAATTCAGCACTTTCTTCGGCGCATAGGCTTCTGCGATCGTCAAGACCTGATGCGCCCGACCTTCACTCGAGACGGTCCCTGAAATTGTCACGTGGTCGTGCGTCCCTTTGAGGTGAACATTCGTTTCGTCAGGCAACAACTCCTTGAGATGTTGTTTCAACCGGACGAGATCGATTCCTACATCGAGGTCAAACACGGCGATAACCTGATCTTCTTTGCCCCAGAGAGTGAGATTCGTTGTGC
>Ga0114129_10005158_pt1 | contig 18381 bp, 16 predicted proteins | sample RhiMetdeltSRZDD1_FD_80071 | JGI IMG/M metagenome (GOLD analysis project Ga0114129, IMG submission 80071) | Populus rhizosphere microbial communities from Tennessee, USA - Rhizosphere MetaG P. deltoides SRZDD1 (version 2) (version 2) | ecosystem: Host-associated > Plants > Roots > Rhizosphere >...
GAGCACTGCCTCACCGAAGATGCCGAGATCGGACTGCAGCTCAGCGCGATCGGGGAGCGCATCCGCGTCGTCTACGATCCGCGGCACGTCACGCGCGAAGAGACGCCAGACAGCGTCGGCGCATTCGTACGTCAGCGCACGCGTTGGAACCAGGGCTTCATCCAGATCCTTCGCAAGGGTATCTGGTGTTCGATGCCGACGACGGCCCAGCGAGCGCTCGCCGTCTACACCCTGGGCTACCCGCTGGTCCACGCGATCATCACGTTGACCTGGCCGCTCGCGATCGTGGCCACGCTGGCGCTGAAACTGCCGGTCGCCGTCACGCTGATCGCCTTTCTGCCACTGTATGCGCTGATCTTTCAGTTGCTCGCCTCCGTCATCGGGGCCTTCGCGTTCACTCGCGAGTACGGATTCCGGATGCCGTTGACGCTCCCGTTCGCCATGATCGTCACGTTCGTACCGTTTCAGTGGCTGTTGGGGCTGAGCGCGATCCGCGCTGCCTACCGCGAGCTGCTCAGGCGGAACGATTGGGAGAAGACCGGGCACCTCGGGGCACACCGGCGGCCCGCGGGGTCGGGCGCGCCTCAGCTCCAACCAGCATTTGTAGACGCATTTGAAGCACACCAGACCGTTCCGGCCTTCCTGGAGCGAGCCGCGTCGTCCACGAATTCGCCGACGTTGACACACCTGCTGAAGGGCTGACCGACAGGTCACCTCTGAGAGGAAGAAGCGAGATGGCCTCCGCATGAGAGCGTCGGTCAGCATGCCCGAGGGGTGGGGCAACACTCGGGCCGCTGCCGACGCACGACGCGCCCTGTCACAGCTCCGAACGCTGATCCTGCCAGTGTGTCGCTGGCTGGCGCGTCATGTCGACCTGCTCGCCGCGCTGTCGGTCGTGATCGTTTCGGCCGTCTTACACGCCGTCAACCTGTTCAGCTTTCCGTACTACCAAACCTATCGGCTTTCCGTACTACCAAACCGACGAGGGCACCTACGTCGCCAGGCCTGGGCGATCCTGCGACGCGGCGAGCTCGCGCACGACACCTATTGGTACGATCACGCCCCGTTCGGCTGGATTCAGGTCGCGGCCTGGACGGTCGTGAGCCAGGGCTTCTACACCTTCGGGACGCCGATCGACAGCGGCCGGGTCCTGATGGTCGTGCTGCACTGCTGGTCGACGTACCTCGTTTTCCAGATCACCCGCACGGTATCGAGGAGCGTGCTGACGGCAGCCCTGGCCTCCCTGCTTTTCGGGGTGTCGGCGTACGGCATCTACTATCACCGCCGCGTCTTGCTGGACAACATCACCACGCCGTGGATGTTGCTGAGCATCCTGATGATCGTTCGCGCGCCGCTCGCTCTGTCCCGCGTCTGGATCAGTGCGGTTGCGCTCGGAGTCTCGATTCTCTCGAAGGAGCTGACGGTCTTCCTGGTCCCGGTCCTTGGGGCGTTCGTCTGTATGCGGGCGGCCCGGTCGCAGCGCCTTTTCGCCACCCTGACCTGGCTCTTCATCGTGTCGGCACTCGTCTCGACATATCCGTTGATGGCGCTGCTGAAAAGCGAGATGTTCCCGGCCGGTACGCCGCTCGGTGGGCAGGAGGAGCACGTCAGCCTGATCGAGTCGCTGCGGTATCAGGCAGCGCGAGGCAGGGACGCTGGCCTGCTCAGCTCGAGAGACGCGGACAACCCACCACGCGACAGCTCCGACAGGCGAAGCGTTGTCCGTTCAGTCGGTGCCTGACTCGCCTGCCGATGCCGCGCCGCTCGCGAACGCCGCCGCTGCACCACCGATCCAGCCAGCGGCGACCGTGCAGACGTCTTCGACGGACGGGTCGCGTCGGCGCCGCCGACGCGCCCAGAGGTCGTGCCAGTCTTCCGGCCCATGCCGCCTCAGTCAACGTACGTGGTCCACGTCGTCCAGCCTGGCGACAACCTGCTCGCCATCGCGGATCGTTACGGCGTCGACGTCGACACGCTCATCGCGACAAATGCGCTCGCGGATCCGAACGTCATCGCGGTTGGAACGTCACTCCGAGTCCCCTCGACTGTCGCGTCGCAGTTACCGGACGAACAGCCAGGAGTGGAGTCGAGCCGATGAGCATGTCCGACCGATCTACCTGGCGCTGCCGAACGCCGACAGCACCGACATCTGGGGACGATCCTGGCCGCCGCGCGGCTCGATCGAGAGCGGATACGTTCCCCACCACGCCCCGCCGGCCCAGTAGACGCAGCCGACCAGCCGGTCGTCAGCCTGGATCGCAATCAGGAACCGCTCCAGCACGGTCAGCCAGCGCGGATCGTCGTCCGGCACGCCGAACTCGGTCAGGATGCCGTATGCGTTGCGCGCCGCCAGCCACTCGGCAAACGGACGGATGCGAGTGACGCCAACGTCGAGCGAGGAAGCGTCGAAGCGCCGAGCATACCGTCCAGAGTTCTCGGCGTCGAAATACTGGTGGGCGGCGTACAGCAGCAGGCCGCTGCCATCATGCACGTTCAGCGTCTGATTCTCCCGAGGCCAGCGTTTCGAGGCGCGACAGGGTGTCGGCTCGCCGGATCATCGTGACGTGTGCGGTCCGGCATGTTCGGTGAGAGACGCCAGAGCCGGCTCAGATCGTGGCCGATCTGGCCTCGACCGGACCACCGCCTCGTCCGGCGCGCCAGGCGTCCACCGAAAGCAGGCCCGATCCTGACAGCAGAAAGAGCGCGCCGCACGCGCCCATCAGAAAGTCAAGCCGCGCCTGGCCCCAACCCATCTGGGACGGCCAGCTCACGACCAGCCCGGCGACCAGGAACTGGACGATCATCGCGGCGCCGACATAGCGGCTGAACGCGCCGGCGATCAGCAGCAACCCGCCGACGACCTCGAAGATCATCAGCAGCGGCGCCATGACTGCCGGAGCGGGAATTCCGACGTTCCCAAAGAATGCGGTGATCCCGGCGATGCCCGGACCAGTCCACTTCATGAGGCCGGCCACAAGCAGAATGATGCCGGCCATGATCCGCACGGTCGCGATGCCGTAGCCAGGGTGGAGGCGTTCCAGGGCTTGCACGTCCTGCTCCTTGTCCTGAACTCGATGGTGACGCCTGTCAATCTGACTTACGATTCCGCGGTCGACGTGGATTGGATTTCCTGACGATGACGTCACGATTACGTCTCACGTGCTGCGCGGAGCGGATTCCTGCGAATTGCTTCGAATACGTCTGACGATCGCCTCGGCGGTCTCCATCGCAGCGCCGGGCGAGGCCAGTTTCTGGCCGGCGCTCACCAGCGCCGCCCGGCGCTCCGGGGACCACCGAAGCTCGGTCGCGAGCGAAGCCAGGTGCACGGGAGAGAGGGCAAGCTCGGCCGCGCCGCACGCAACCATGTAGCGAGCGTTCCCCTCTTCCTGGCCGGGCAGCGGGTCGAACGCGAGGACGGGCAAGCCACAGCAGAACGCCTCAGCCAGGGTCACGCCTCCGGTCTTCGTCATGAGCAGGTCGGATGCGACCATCAGATCGGCGACGTTTTCGACGAACGCCAGCGGGACGACCCCGTTGGCGCCCTCGAGGCGCTCGACCCGGTGAAACAGGCGGCGATTTCGGCCGCACACCACCAGGATCTCTGCGTCGAGCGGTACCCGTGCCACCGCGGCAAGGTGGGCCAGCGCACGCGGCGAGCCTTCGGTGCCCGCCATCGCCAGGATCAGAAATCGATCCTGCGGAAGGTTCAGGCGTTCGCGCGCTCGTCGCTTCGCCTCAGGGCCCTGCTCGACGTTGGCGAACTGCTCCCGCACCAGGAAGCCAGGTCGATCGATACAAGTAGCGGGGATACCCGCGGATGTGAGCGTCTGGCGGGCGTTCTCGGTAGGGACGGTGTAGTGAGCGGGAAACGTCGAGGCCCACCCGAAGTGGACGTCCGCCCAGTCCGTCACCACGACCTCGACGTTGGCCGGGACGCCGCTCCGGAGCACCGATCGAGCGACGAACCCGGTTGTACCCGGCAGCACCGTGACGACCGCGTCAGGATGCCGCTCGGCGATCAGCCGGCTCAGCGACGGCCCGCCGATGACGTCGCCGATCCAGTTGTAGCGCGGTCCGCTCGGCGGCCGATTCGTGACGTTGAAGATCAGACGCCAGAGCCAGGGATATCGGCGGGTGACCGTCGCGTAGAACCAGGGGAACCGCGAGGCGGGCTGCCGACTCAAGTTAACGTACAGGTCGTCGATCCAGACCTCAGTCGGCCCGTCCTGAACCTGATTGAGCGCATCGCGGAGCGCCTGCGCCACGCTCTGGTGGCCGCCGCCAACGCGGGACGAGACGATCTGCACCTGCACAACCAGATTGTACGGCGCCAGCACGGTGGCAGCCGCCTCGTGCCATCACCAGCCAGATTCCGCTCCGCGAGGACGGCCGCGCGGGTACACTGCCCGCATGCACCCGCTACCGCTCGCCGGTCCAGCCTTCATGCCCAGCTCGAACATCGGGGTATCCCACCGTTGAGGATTCTGGTCGACGCCGACGCCTGCCCGGTCAAGGAGCAGATCTATCGCGTCGCGGCGCGCTACGGCCTGCCGGTGCTGGTGGTGGCGAACTCGCCGTTGCGAGTTCCTGACCAGGCCGGCGCCGAATTTGTGCACGTGCCGGGTGGGCTCGACGCCGTGGACGACTGGATCGCGGAGGCGGCGACCAGCGCAGACATCGTCACCACAGCCGACATTCTGCTGGCGGGCCGGGTCGTGGACAAGGGAGCCGTCTGCATCGACTTCCGGGGCAAGGAGTACACCGCCGATGCGCTCGGCGGTCTCCTGGCGACGCGAGAGGTCGCCCAGTACCTTCGCGGGTACGGCGCCTACGGCGGCGGTCCGCCGCCGCTCAACGCCAGGGATCGCGGTCGGTTCGCCGGCAAGCTGGACGAGGTCGTGAACCGACAGTTGCGCGCTGCGCGGCAGTCCGGGTTAGCCTGACAGATCGCGCCCAGGCGCGTCGGGCCGCAAGAATCTCGGCCAGGGGCTGACGGTTCGACGCGGCACCAATGTCCTGCCTGGACCGTGTCTTGCCGCTCGCCCGAGCGTATGAATCCTCCACCGGGAGCGAATCTGTGGCATCGACCATGCCTCCGCCGCGATCGACTCGCCCACCTGTGCCCACCCAGGCCGGTCCATCGGCGCTCTCCATCGGCACGCTCGTCGCCGGACTCGCCGGCGGCCTTGCCATCGTCTCAATCATGGGCCTCATCGGCCGGCCGCTGTCCGGTCTGAGCGTCGTGTCGTCAGACACGTTGCTCCGGATCGCGTTCGGCCTCCTCGTGTTGGTCGCCTTCCTCAGCGGGTTCGTGGTCGCCGTCTGGCGGGCTCCCGCTGGACTGCCTGCCGCGATCCTGGCAGGCCTCTCGGCCACCTTGCTGCTCTGGCTGATGCGCACATTTCTCCTCGAAGGGCAGCCGTACAACAGGCTGATCTTCGGGCCGCTCGGGTTCATCAGCGTGTCGGTCGCCGCGACGGCCGGCGGCGGGCTCGCCAGATTGCTGGACGACGACCGCCTGCATGTGCGGTTTTCGTTCGGCGCGCCGGCGCGGGTCGGGCTCTGGGCAGCGTTCCTCTGGCTGAGCCTGGAGATGGTCGCCCGCTTCATCGGCACGGCGGGGCTTGCCCCGTTCCTGGAGAACGTTGTGGCGGCCGACATGCTGGCGATCTTGATCGGCTTCCCTGCCGCCGGCTGGATCGTCGCCAGGTACGGGCAGGCCAACGGCATCGCCCCCAGCGACTGGGACTACCGCTGGACGGTCTCGGCTATGGCCTTCGGGGTGATCGCCGGATTCCTTGTGTACGGCCTGATGTGGGGTACCGCACTCGTCGACGAAACGATCTGGGGCGTGCCCGCGGCCGTGCCGGCCGGCTTCGCCGAGGCGCTTCAGGACGGTGCCTGGGTCGCCGTGCTGATGCTCGCGGCGAACGGCGTCGCCGGGCCGATCGGCGAGGAGCTGGCCTGGCGCGGCGTCGTTCAGACCGCCCTGGTACGTGCCTGGGGCCCGGTGGCCGCCGTCGTCGTCACGGGTGTCCTGTTCGCCTTGAAGCACGTCGCATTGGACGGCTCGCTGAACCGTGTCACGACCCTGGTGATGCTCGGGCTCGCCTTTGGCCTGGTCAGGCAGCGCTGGGGCACTGGCAGCAGCACCGCCGCGCACATCGTCGTCAATCTGCTGGCGACCTCAGCGGTCATCGCCACGACCTGACGAAGCATTCACGAGCTCTTCACATCCTGAGACTCCATCTGCGAGCGACCAGGTTCGCCTGCCCGGTATCCTCTAGGCATGGAAGACATGGGTCAGATCTTTGGCTCGTTGGCGTCGTCCCGTCTCTCACGGCGCCTCTCGCGCCGCGCACGGGCCGAGGAGGCCAGGATCCTCGAGGAGCCGGTCAGGCCGGGCCACGAGAAGAACCTGAGCGAGCACATCCCGAGCTCGCTGATCTCCTTGCAGGACCGCGTCAAGGCGCTGGCGGTGGGCGGCGCGCCGGCCTGGTCGCGCCGCCTGAAGCGCATCCACGACCTGACGCTGGCTGCCACCGCCGTGTTGCACGCGGAGTGGCACACGATGGCCCAGAAGGCTCGCGGCAATCGACAGCGCTTCGCGACCGGTTGGCAGCAACACGCCGAGAGGTTCGACTTCCACCAGATCAACGAGCTGGTGGATCGCCACAACCGGTACTTTCCGGCCGAGGCGAACCTGCCGATGGACATGAAGACGCTGGATTACGTCGCGTTCGCCGGGGCCGACTACCGCCGCCGGCGGCTCGATTCGGCCTGGATCCTCTCGCAGTTCCCGCCGGATCTCGACGTCGCGCTGGCAAGCCCGCCGCCACCGGAAACGGAACGCCAGACGCGGTAGCGAACGGCTAAGCTGCTTAGCAGACGCAGCGGGCCGTGGGAGCCTACGCTGGGAGCGAGAAGCCGGACACGACCGAGCCCAACGAGGCCGCGGCGGCACCGGCGGGAGGCCCGATGAAGCGACGTGCTCTGATCACCGGCATCACTGGCCAGGACGGCTCGTACCTGGCGGAGTTTCTCCTGGAGCAAGGCTACGAAGTGCTCGGCCTGATCCGGCGCTCCAGTACCGTCAACTTCGAGCGGATCAGTCACATTCAGGACCGGCTGACCCTGGTCTCCGGCGACCTGCTGGACGAGATGTCGCTGGTGAGCGCACTACGCGAATTCCGCCCGACGGAGATCTACAACCTCGCGGCGCAGTCGTTTGTGCCGACGTCCTGGACACAGCCCGTCTTCACCGGCGAGGTCACCGCGCTCGGCGTCACCCGGCTGCTCGACGCGATCCGCATCGCCGACCCGGACATCCGGTTCTACCAGGCGTCGTCCTCAGAGATGTTCGGTAAGGTCCGCGAGGTGCCACAGCGCGAGACGACGCCGCTCTACCCGCGCAGCCCCTACGGCGTCGCCAAAGTATACGGCCACTGGATCACCGTCAACTACCGCGAAAGTTACGGCCTCCACGCCACGTCTGGCATCCTCTTCAATCACGAGTCGCCGAGGCGCGGCCTGGAGTTCTCCACCCGCAAGATCGCGTACGGCGTCGCCCGAATCAAGCTCGGGCTCGAGGGCGAGCTGCGTCTCGGGAACCTGGAGGCGAGGCGCGACTGGGGCTGGGCGCCTGACTACGTGCGCGCGATGTGGATGATGCTCCAGCAGGACGAGCCGGACGACTACGTCATCTCGACGGGCGAGACGCACTCCGTTCGAGAGTTCGCCGAGATCGCCTTCGCACACGTCGGCCTGGACTACCGAGACTTCGTCGTCCAGGACGAACGCTTCATGCGCCCGGCCGAGGTAGACCTGCTGATCGGCGATCCGACGAAGGCACGCGAAAAGCTCGGCTGGCGGCCTGGCTTCGACTTCCCAATGCTGGTGGCGCAGATGGTGGACGCCGACCTGGCACTGGTACGGTCGCTCGGCGAACAGCCGGTCGCGCACGGTGCCTGACGATCCCGTCCGGGGCCGCGAAATGGCCGTTGATGGCGTCCGCGCGGACGAGCGACTTGGCGACCGCATCGCCCGCCTCCGCTTCCTGTTGGGCTGGACCCAGCAGGAGCTCGCGGACCGGCTCGCCATCTCGCGGGTCGCAGTCTCCCACCTCGAAATGGGGATCAGCGTTCCCAGCGAGCGTACCATCGTCCTGCTGGCCGGGGTCTTTCATCTGGAGCCCCACGAGCTGGTCGAGGGCACGGCGTACCCAGAGGCGAAAGCCGAACGCCTTCCGCTCGTCGCGGCGCGCTACACCGAGGTTGAGCTCCAGGTCGCGTTGCTCGAGCGAGACCTGGACTGGCTCGGCCGAATCGGCTGTAACGCCAATACGGCTGCACTGCGCGATCAGGTGAGCGCCGAATGGCGGCTGCGCATCGCCGAGCTCACAGCGCGGACGCTCGATCCCGGAGAACGGCGGCTGCTCGCGCAAGCCCGGGCCACGCTCGGGGAAGAAGCGCCTCGAGCCAGGCAGACTGCACGATAGGTTGGCTGACGTCTCGACCGCGGCTCTGCCCGTTCCGTTCAATCGTACAGCCGATTCGTGCGGACTGCACAACGCAGCCCGGGACAACATTGGCCGCTGTGCCCGTAGGCGACGGCGTGCTCCGGCCGCATACTACTGGCATCCCCTTCTGTGAGGGGCCGCCGTCGGAGCCGAGCCGACGGCGGCCCCGCTCCCCAGGAAGCATGGGATCGCCAGCGGCCCTCCCCCGCTGGTAGCCGACGCGGCCGTGACCTCCCAACACGGCCGCGTCCTTTTGCGTTCCCTCCAGACACCTTCCGTCCTGCACCGCCCGGCGTCCGTCGGGTACGCTCACTGCGCGGCGAGCGCAGGCACCTGCCTCGCCGACGCATCGCGTCGAGGTCCAGGCCGATGGCACGCCGCTGGTTGAAGGGCAACACCCACACCCACACCCGCTACAGCGACGGGGACAGCCCGCCCGAGACCGTGGTGGACTGGTACGAGGCGCACGCTTACGACTTCCTCTTCCTGACTGACCACAACATCTTGATACCTGACGATCATCTCGCGACCCTCCAGCGAGGCAGCATGCCGGTCTGGCAGGGTGAAGAGGTCACGATGGCCGCCGTCCACGTCAACGGCCTGGGCGTCACCGAGCTGATCGCGCCGCCGTGGCCCGGCAAGAGTCTGATGGAGTCAGACGTCTCCGAGACGCACTCCGGACGCGTGCGCTGGGCGATCGAGAGGATCCTGGCGCAGGGCGGCGTCGCGCATGTCAATCACCCGAACTACCTGTACACGCTCACCATCGACGATCTGCTGGCGTCCGGGGAGTTTGGCCTGCTCGAGGTCGCGAACGGCCACAACGCGGTCCACAACGAGGGCGACGAGACGCACCCATCAACCGAGTTCATCTGGGACACGCTGCTCGCCTCAGGCCGCCAGGTCTGGGGCGTCGCGTCTGACGACGCCCACCATTTCCAGACCTGGGGCGAGAACTACTCGAACCCCGGCCGTGGCTGGCTCCGGGTGGAGGCGGACGGCGCGCGACTGGGCGACGTCTTGGAGGCCCTGCGCGGCGGGCGATTCTACTGCTCGTCTGGCCTGGAGCTGGCGGCCTACGAGGCATCGAGCTCGGAGATCAGCCTGGAGCTTGCCGACGCCGAAGCGACGATCGAGCTGGTCGGCCCGGGCGGCATGGTCCTTGACACCGTCGTCGGGAGCCGAGCATCGTTCCGGCTGAGTGCCGCTGGCGCCTACGCGCGGACACGGGCAACGGCGGCGGACGGCCGGCAATTGTGGACCCAGCCGGTCTTTCGCTGACCCCCGCCCACCGCCCTGTTGCGCATCGATGAACGTCCCGCTCCCCGATGGGTTCGATGTCTGGCCGGTCGTCGACGAGCTGCGCGACATATCGGGCGTGGTCGCGGTCACGCTGGGCGGGTCCTGGGCCTCCGGCCGTCAGCGGCCGGACTCAGACGTCGATCTCGGTCTCTACTACCGGGCAGACGCCTCATTGGATGTCGATGCCGTGCGCCAGATCGCCCGGCAGCTCAACGACACGCCCGATCCCGTCGTCACAGACATCGGCATCTGGGGCCAGTGGGTCAACGGCGGCTCATGGCTGACGATTGGCGGGCAGCGCGTCGACTTCCTGTACCGTGACCTCGACTTCGTGACGAGCACCATCGACGACGTCCTGACGGCATCGGGGCGTAGCCGATCGGACTTCTGGCAGCAGGCGCCGTACGGCTTTCACCCGCAGATCTACTGCGCCGAGGCCCGCTGCGCCGTCCCACTCTGGGATCCTGACGGCTTCATCGCCGTCCTCAAGCAGAAGGTCGCCGTCTATCCGGAGGTGATGAAGCGTAAGGCGGTCAGCGGCTGGCTCTGGGGCGCGCGGTTCAATCTGGCGAACGTCAAGCAAACGGCGGATCGTGGCGAAGCATATCTTGTGCTCGGACATCTGACCCGTGCAGCTACCGAGATGATCCAGGCGCTCTATGCCCTCAACGAGACGTACTTTATGAACGACAAGTACGTCTACCGCGACATCGTCGAGTTCGAGATCGCACCGGCCAACTTCATGGCCCGAATCGACGCGTTGATGTGCGGCGACAACAGCCCGGCGGACTTGTGGCGCCGGATCGACGAGGCGAGGGCGCTCCACCGGCCGAGCCGTGCCAGACCATCGTCCCGGTATACTGGCGGGCACGAGCCAGGCCGCCTGGCTCACAGTCTCAGGGTGAGCCCAGAGCGGAGGCGCACATGGCCGACGACCCGTCCCTCTTCGACCAGTTCGAGCAGTGGTACGCAAACAGCCGCGACACGGATGCTCTTGACGGCAAGACGAAGGCGCTGATCGGGCTCGCCGTCGTTCTGACCGGCAACTGCCAGCCTTGAACTGAGCGTCGCCTCGCAGGTGCGAGGAGAGCTGGCGCTTCGGACGCCGAGATCGACGCAACGGTCGCCTGGACGATGTCGATTCGAGCCGGCATGGTGCAGTCGCTGTTCCGTCGAGCGGAGCGGGGCGGCGGATAATCGATCCCCCATTGACCGGTCCTTGAGAAACAGGCATTCCGGCCGTATACTCTGGCGGCGCGCCGGGGGCGCGACCGTTTCCGTCGAGGGGTCATGCCGGAGAAGCTGCGGGTCCTTCGGGCCATCACGCGATTGAACATTGGTGGTCCGGCGATCCACGCGATCCTGCTGACGCGGGGCCTGCAAAACGAGCGATTCTCGTCGGTCCTGGTCACCGGCCTCGAGGGTCCGCATGAGGGATCGATGCGGGATCTCGCTTCGAAACATGGTGTGGAGCCTCGCGTCTTGCGTGAGCTCGGCCGCGAGGTCAGCCCGCTGAACGACTTGCGGGCCACCCTGGCGATGTACCGCCTGATTCGAAAAGGGCGCCCGCACATCGTCCATACCCACATGGCGAAAGCCGGGACGGCCGGACGACTCGCCGCGCGTCTGGCCCGCGTGCCGATCGTCGTGCACACCTTTCACGGGCACACCTTTCACTCCTACTGGGGCCCCGTGAAGTCAGCGGTCTTTCTCCAGATCGAGCGCGCGCTGGGCGCGATGACGGACCGGGTCATCGCCGTGGGCGACGCGCAGAAGGCCGATATCGCCCACTACGGCGTGGCGCCGCTCAACAAGATCTTGACGATCCCGCTCGGCCTTGAGATCGAGCCGATGCTCGACGCCGAGCAGCACCGCGGCCGGCTGCGCGCCGAGCTCGGGATCGTGGACGATCGGCCGCTGATCGGGATCGTGGCGCGTCTCGTTCCCATCAAAGCTCACGAGGTGTTCCTGGAAGCGGCCTCGATTATCCGGGCCGCGTCGCCCGAGAGCACGTTCCTTATCATAGGAGACGGTGAGCGCCGAGCAGAGCTGGAGGCGCTGGCACGCCAGCTCGGAGTTGCGGACGCCACCCGGTTTCTGGGCTGGCGGGACGACATGCGCGAGGTGTACGCGGATCTTGACGTCGTGACGCTCTGCTCGAACAACGAGGGCTCGCCGGTCGCGCTGATCGAGGCGCTGGCCGCAGCCCGACCGGTGGTGTCGACGCGCGTCGGCGGCGTCCCGAACGTGGTGCAGGACGGTGAAAGCGGCCTGCTCGTGCCGCCGCGCGATCCGGTCGCCTTCGCGGATGCGGTCCTGGCGCTCCTGCGGGACCCGGCACGTGGCACCCAGCTCGGGCTGGCCGGTCGCCGCGCCGTCTTCCCGAAACACGCCTCGACGCGCCTGGTGCAGGACGTCGAACGCCTCTACCTGGAGTTGGCGCGCGAGAAAGGGCTTGCCGCGTGACCGGCCAGCCGTTCGTGCTAATCCACATGCTAGCCGGGCTGCTCGCCCTCGGCCTGGCGACGGTCATGACGCCTATTGCCGGGCGTATCGCCGGCCGCGTCGGGCTGGTCGCCTACCCCAAGCGCGACCGCTGGCACCGTTCCCCGACGCCCCTGCTCGGCGGCATCGCCATCTTCATGGGCAGCGTCCCGCTGGTCGTGATGATCGCCGAGGCGGTCTCGGCGCACATGCTGGACCGGTTCGCCGCTCTCCTGTTGGGCGCCGTGCTGATCTTCGTGCTCGGCCTCGTCGACGATCTCAAGACGCTGCCGCCGTACGCCAAGCTGCTCGGCCAGATCGTCGCCGCCTGCATCCTGGTCGCCAGCCTGCCGATCGCTCGCTACCTGCCGTGGTCCGTGCTGATGGTCCCGGTGATGATCTTCTGGATCGTCGGCGTCACCAACGCGTTCAACTTGCTCGACAACATGGACGGGCTCTCGGCCGGGATCGGCGCGATCGTCTCGCTGACCCTCTTCGTGTTCAACTACATCCAGGGCGACCATCAGACGGCGTTGCTCTGTATCGTGATCGCCGGCGCCTGTGGCGGCTTCCTGGTCTTCAACTTCAACCCCGCGCGGATCTTCATGGGCGACTGCGGCAGCCTGCTGCTGGGGTACCTGCTGAGCGGCATCGTGCTGCTGGGGGCCGCCAAGGCGAGCTCGGAGCTGGCGCTGACCCTGCTCGTCCCCGTCGGCGTGATGGCGCTGCCGATCCTCGACACGACCCTCGTGACGATCGTCCGATCACTACACCACCGCCCGATCTCGATGGGCGGTCGTGACCATCTCTCACACCGGCTCGTCGCGCTCGGCCTGAACGAGCGCTCGGCCGTCCTGGTGCTCTACGCCGTGAGCATCCTGTTCGGGAGCCTCGCCATCGCCTCGAACTTCGTGAGTGGCCCAGTCACCCTGCTGCTCGGCTCGCTGCTGGTGCTCGGGATCGCCTTTTTCGGCATCTATCTCGGCCAGGTCCGGATCTATACCGAGGCTGACTACGAACGCATCCAGTCACAGCCAGGTATCGTCGGCAAGCTGGTGCTGGGCGGATCCTGGCTGTACAAGCGCCAGGTCGCCGAGATGGTGCTCGACCTGACCCTGATCTGCCTGGGGCTGCTGGCGGCGTACCTGATCCGCTTCGACGGCACGCTGGAGCGCCACTTCGTCGAGCAGTTCGCGACGCTGCTGCCCTGGATCGTCAGCATCAAACTGGTGTCGCTGTTCGCGATGGGCGTCTACAAGAGCATCTGGCGCTACGTGGGCACCAGCGACATGCTCCGCGTCGCGATCGCCAGCTCGGTCGGCTCCGCGATGGCGGCGGTCGCGATTCAGCTCGCGTTTCGCGGCGAGGGCGGCGCGCCGCGCGCCGTCCTGCTGGTGGACTGGCTGGTCGTGACGGCGCTTCTGATCGGTGCGCGCATCTCGTTCGGCCTGATTCGCGACGTGCTGGCCCGGCTCCGGCGACGAGATCTGGTGCGCGTCCTGATCGTCGGCGCGGGCGACACCGGCGAGCTCGTGCTGCGCTCGATGTCGCGGAGCCGGACGCGGGCATACCGGGTTGTCGGGTTCCTTGACGACCACCTGGAGATGCGTGACCGTTCCATTCATGGCGTTCGCATCCTCGGCCCATCCTCGTCGATCGGCGAGGTGGTCGAGCGCGAGCACGTCGAGGAGGTCGTTCTGACCACAAACCAGTATGCTGACGACCTGCTCGTCGAGTGCCGCCGGCGCGGCGTGACGTTCCGCGACGTCGGCGCGTTCTTCCGCTCCCAGATCGACGCCGAAACGCAGGCGGCCGGGATCGCGGCTCAATGAAGGTACTCGTCACCGGCGGAGCCGGATTCATCGGCTCGCATCTGGTGGAGGAGCTGCTGGCGCGGGGACACGAGGTCCACGTCGTCGATGCGCTGACCACCAGCGCCCGCGCCAATCTGGCGCACCTGGAGGGAAACCCGCGGCTGCGCGTCACGATCGATACGATCCTGAACGAGCCATTGATGGACGCGGCGATCGGCGCGGCCGATCTGGTGTTCCACCTTGCAGCCGCGGTCGGCGTCAACTGGATCCTCGAGCGTCCGCTCGAATCGCTCCACACCAACCTGCGCGGCACCGACGTCGTGCTGGGCACGGCCGATCGCCACCGCACGCCGGTGCTGGTGGCTTCGACGTCCGAGGTGTACGGCAAGAACGACTCCGGCCCGCTGCGCGAGGACGACGACCGGATCCTGGGGTCGAGCCAGATGAGCCGCTGGTTCTACGCCACAGCCAAAGCCGCTGACGAGGCGCTGGCGACGGCGTACTGGCAGGAGCGGCGCCTCCCGACGATAGCTGTCCGCTTCTTCAACACGATCGGGCCGCGCCAGACCGGGCGGTATGGGATGGTCGTGCCGCGCTTCATCGGCCAGGCGCTGCGCAACGAGCCGGTCACCGTCTACGGCGACGGTCAGCAGACCCGCTGCTTCACCTACGTCGGCGACGTCGTCAAGTCGATCATCGCCCTCGCCGAGACGGACTCAGCCTGGGGCGACGTCTACAACGTCGGGCGGCACGCTGAGATCTCGATCGCCGACCTCGCAGGCCGTGTGATCGAGCTGACGGGCAGCGAGTCGGAGGTGGTCTACGTCCCGTACAGCGAGGCGTACGCGTCTGGGTTCGAGGACATGCGGCGGCGCGTCCCGGACGTCACGAAGCTTCGCCAGACGATCGGCTATGCGCCGGATACCCCGCTGGACGAGGCGCTGCGGCGGATCATCTCCGTCCACCCGTCGAGCACGGCGCCGGTCAGTTGATGCGATGACCCCGACCCCCCAGCCCCCTCCCCCTTCCGAGAGGGAGGGGGAGATCCAACAGTCGGCCACACATCGAGTTGCGGGACTGCTCTGGAGCTGGGGACCGGTCCTGGTCTGGGTGGCCGTGATCCTTGCGCTGTCCAGTCGTTCCGACTACCAATCTGCTGCGCCTGCACAGGTGTCCGAAGCGCCGGGCGTCTTCTTCGCGGTTTCCAAGCTCGTGCACGTCGTCGAGTACAGCGTGCTGGGACTGCTCCTGCTGCGAGCGCTCGCGGCCACCGGGGGTGGACCGGGTCTGGGGCTCGGCGTGGCGGTCGCCGTGTCGGTGCTGCTGGCTGGCCTCTTCGGCGCGCTCGACGAGCTGCGCCAGTCGTTCGTCCCGGGCCGCACGCCGCGCCTTGGGGACATCGCGCTCGACACCGGGTCTGCGCTCGTCGCCACGCTGATCGCGGCAGGCCTGGTTCGCCTCCGAGTCTCGCGCCCATCGCCAAGATCCGTGCGGGTCGAGCGAGCGAGCCCGTGATCCGCTGGCTGGCCCTCGGATTGTGGTACACGGCGATCATCTTCACGTCGTCGCTGGCGTCGACTCCGGTCACGAATCAGGCGCTGAGCGACTTTCTGATCGCCAAGGTGGGCCACGTCTTCGTCTACGGCCTGCTCGGCTGGATCGCCGTCGACGCGCTGACGTCGCCGGCCGCCGGGCTCGCGCTCGGACGGCGGCCCGCGCTGCTGGTCACCCTCGCACTCGGCGTCGCGCTCGCCGCCCTCGACGAGACGCGCCAGTCGTTCGTCTACGGGCGCTCGGGCGTGCCGTCCGACGTCCTGTTGGACACGATCGCCGTCTCAGGCGGTGCGCTGCTCCATCAGTGGCTGCACGGGGCGGTCGGCGCGCCGGCGCTCGCCGAGGCGGCCCGCCAGTCTGGCCAGCAGCGCGCCGTCGAAGACCAGCATCAAGAGCTGCATCGGGAGCACCTGGCGATAGCCGTAGACGTACGGGAGGAACGTCATCATGATCGCCAGGTGGATCAGCACGAACAGGTGGAGCGGCATCGTCCGTAGCGTGCGCGCGTCGGGCAGCAGCACGATGGCAAGCACGTATAGCGCCGTGATCGCCAGGACGTCGGGCGCGAGCGGCTCGAAGCCGTCCACGGCTCCCGACACGCCGATCGAGTAGAGCCCGAGCGGCACCAGCGTCCAGAAGTAGCCGACCGGGTCCTGGCGGGCGAACTCGACGACCTCGCGGGTGGCCCGGTCGAGCTTGAGCCAGTTGTAGAGTGGGTCGCGGTCGACGCCGCGAAGCTGGACCTTGTCGGTCGGCTGGTGCGCCAGCAGTAACGTCGCGCCGCCGTTGGTCGCGACCAGGGCCGGTCGGCCTGAGACGATGTAGTTGCGCAATGGGACCAGTGACGCAATCAGTGCAGTCATCAAGCCGAGCAGCACGAACGCTGTCGCGGCCCGGCGAATCGGCAGGCCGGCCCGCCGCCAGACCAGCGCGATGATCAGCGCGGCCCCCGGGACGTACAGCAGCGTCGGCGCCCGCGTGATCGACGCCACGCCGAGCAGCAGCCCCGCCCAGACCACGTCCGTCAGCCGCCGCTCGTCGATCGCCCGGACGACCAGCAAGATCGCGGCTGGCAGGATGATGAAGTACAGGTTCTCGGACAGCAGCTTCCGGGCGATCCAGTCGAGCTGGCTGAGTCCGAGCACCAGGAACAGGGCCAGAGCCGCGACGCCTGCCACAACGCCGAACAGCCGCTTCCCGAGGTAGTAGGTGAGCACGCCGGCCACGCCGACCCCGAACATTTGGAGGACGATCGGCCCCCAGAGCCCTTCGCCTGTCAGCCAGTGAAGGCCAGCAAGGTAGTAGGGATAGAACGGCTGGAAGAAGTACGGCTTCCCCTTCCCGAGCGGCTCGCCAAGGGTCATCAGCGGGCCGTTCAGGAGGATATCGCGGGCGTACGACTCGTAGGTCAGCCAGTCCTGGCCGCCCTCGAGGATCACGGCCTTACCGGCAATGTCAGTGGTTGTCAGGAGCGCGTACGCCAGGACGACCAGCAGCAGGCCGGCCAGCAGCGGCCGTTCGAGGCGCACTGGAGGCTGGTGCATGACACGGATCATCCCGATCACCGCCCCGCCGAGAATGCCACCCAGGACCAGTAGATCGAGCAGGACGGCGAGCCAGGAGGCGACGCGGTCACGGGCAAGCGTCGCGGCCGAGACAGGCTCGACGGTAAGGGACGCTGGAGCCTCGAGCGAGACCTGCGGGGCCTCGATGCCGGGACTCGTGAATTCGAGGCGGATGGCGTGTATGCCGGAGGTCAGCGGAATTGTCGCGGCGTCAGAACCGCTCACGTTTCGCGAGCTGACTGTCAGAATTGGCGCGCCGTCCATCAAGAGTACGGCCGTGCCGCGCGCCGTCAGCGCCAGCGGGTAGCTGCCGTCGTCGGGGATGTGCAGGTAACCGTCCCAGCGGACGGCGAATGGCAGCGCACGCCGGTCTGGATCTGTCGGCTCGTAGTAGTTGAACCGCTCGACGTCGTTGAAGAAGTAGGTTGCGAGGCCGGGCTGGCCGGGGGCGATCTCAACGCGCGTGTACGGGGTGGATCGGAGCTCCGTCGAGCGTTCGTGGTCGCCGCTGATCCTGGCGCGGGGATAGTAGGAGGCAGTGAGGCCGTAGGCTGGCGCGGTGTACCAGAGCACGAGCTTGAGCCCGATCAGAACAAGCAGGAGGGGAACGACGACCCTCACCCCAGCCCTCTCCCAGAGGGAGAGGGAGCTTCTGCTCCCCCTCTCCGCGCCGGAGAGGGGGTTGGGGGGTGAGGTCCGAGGCAGGCCAAAGGCAAACACGAGGCAGCCGAGGACGACCAGCGCCGTCAGTCCCAACCAGTCGAGTGGCAGGCCGCGCAATAGCGACAGCGGATGTCCCGGCACGATCAGGTAGACGATCACGCCGGCGACTGCGACCAGAAACGCGAGCCCCAAGGACGAGAGTCGCGCCGGCACGTCAGCGCCCCGTGTCGATCGTCAGGTCGAGGCCGTCAGCCCCGTTCGACCGGTAGAACGGAGTTCGCTTGTCCTCAGACACCCACCTGATCCTGACGCGGACCGGCCCACTCGCCGGCGGGATCAGGATCTCGTCCATGATCGTCTGGCCCAGTCGCCACTTGTTCAAGCCATAGACAGCCGAGAGCCCCATGTCTTCCTCGAACATGACCGGCAATCCGTTTCGGTCCACCACGTCGAGGTCACGATCGTACCGGCCCCGAGCATC
>Ga0114129_10005159_pt1 | contig 18379 bp, 16 predicted proteins | sample RhiMetdeltSRZDD1_FD_80071 | JGI IMG/M metagenome (GOLD analysis project Ga0114129, IMG submission 80071) | Populus rhizosphere microbial communities from Tennessee, USA - Rhizosphere MetaG P. deltoides SRZDD1 (version 2) (version 2) | ecosystem: Host-associated > Plants > Roots > Rhizosphere >...
AGTTCAAGAATAGCTTCGTCTCCATTTTGAAATGGGATCAGTGCGACGCCTTTGAGCCGGGAGTTCTTATTTAAAAATTTTTCGTAGAGCCAAGTGTTGTAGGCTTTGCACGCGATGACAGCCCAATCGGGCGACATAATTCGGCCGACAGCGAGACCCGCTGTCGGATACAGCACCGTCCAACTAATACCGGTCTTCTCGAGAAATTGGCTCCAATCTTCCGGCGAAGGATTTCCCGTGGCGCGCCGATTTTGTTTCAAATAGCGAAAATGCAGATGATCGAACTCCGGGAAAGGCTTTGTTAGCTGATTTCCCTTGGGCATGTGCGCGGCGATTTCTTCGCCGCAGGCATGATCGTTGATATGTCCGTCGGCGTCGATGATTTGCATGCGATAATTCCTCCCTACGTGATCCGCGTTCGGCGCTGTCTTTCGCTGGCCAGTTGTGAGTAGCGAACGGTCTGAATAGGTGCCCCATGAAATGATTAGTATGAGCCGGTGAAGTGGTCAAGGGACGGTTTATTCGCCGCACCATTTTGCGTCGATCATCGGACTTCTGCTATGGTCGACGCTGGTGGAAATTAGCGCACGCAGTTTCCCAGTTAACCACCCAACATACAACGCGGAGGCAAAGTGGACTGGCTATTTCAGACGGAGCATTCATTGTCATATGTTTTTCTGCGCTTCGGTTTAACGCTGACGTTCTTCATGCACGGCACGCAGCATGCCTTTGGTTGGCACGGCGGCAAAGGGCCGAAAGCCCAGGTAACCAACTGGCGCGACAAATATCATATTCCCATCCCGGTAGGAATTTTTGCTTTGGTGATCGAGCTCTCCACCGTGGTCTCCATGACGCTCGGATTCCTGGTCAGGCCGGTGGCGTTTTGCTTAGCGGTTTTTATCGCCTTCGCCCTGTTTCTCAGCCACTGGAACTACGGTTTTTTCCTTACGCAAAAAGATAGCGCGGGGAGCGGCATTGAATACACGCTGGCGCTGCTCCTAATGGCGCTGGCGGTCATGTTCGGTGGCGCCGGTGCGCTGTCTATCGACAGTTTAATCAGTCGTTAGGCGACAGTAAGAGTTGACTAGCCCTTGCCGTTCAAAGACGAAAATTCCCGCGCGCACTGCGAATTCTAAAGATGAGCGAAGGGCGTGGACGCGCTAACGCCGCGGGACATCGCGCTCAGCGCAGGTGCGATTTAACGAGCCTGTTCAATCGCTGTTGTAGTCAGTAATATTTCCGCTGCGATCCACCGGCAGTGGTTTTGGCGGCGCTGAGTTGGATTGATATTCCACCAGAGCCAGCCGATGTCTCCCGGCCGGACCGAGGCCCTCACTGATATCCATCATCTTAAGTTCGTGATGCTCGCGTAAGCGCTGCCAGTCTTCTTCCCACATCAGGAGAAAAAAGGGCGGCTTAAGGTCATGCGCTTTGGTTTCGTAAGATGGAATATGGCGGCGAGCATAGAATACAGCGCCGAGGTCAAAGCCGCGATAGAAAACGAGCGGTAGGTTGGGGTCTATCTTCTCATTCACCCGGGACATGAAGGGCTTCATGGTGCGCTCGAATACGATCGGAGGAAAGACAGCGTTCTTCATGATCATCGCGAAAGAAAACGCGATAAGGGACACGGAAGCAACGGCGGTCCGCCAGTTCCGGTTAAACAGTGTCCAGATGAAACAGAACAGGGCGCTCGCGTAGAGCGCCAGGCACGCGATTACGAGCGGGGTGGGCGGCGTAAGGGAGCGCAGGATGCGGGAGAGATTGTTGGATCTGGTCATGAAGGCGAAGAGCCTTCGATCTACCAACCCGTTCTCTGCAGCGAAGTAGAAAAACAACGTGATCAAAACGAGCAAACAAAAAGCAGCGACGAAAAAACCGATCACGCGCGCCAGCCAATAGGGAGGCGCGAGGTTTTCTTCGAGGCGCTGCCACCAGGCGCCAAACAGCAGGGCAATGGCCGGATAAAGCGGGAGAATGTAAACGCCGCGCTTGCCCAACGATGCGGTAAAGAAAACCAACACGGCAACGGACCAAACCAAAGGAAATAAGAGCTTCTCATCGGACAGTTTGTCGCGCCGCTGATAAATAAATAGTGCCAGCGCAGGATAGAAAAAACTCCACGGCAGCGTGTTCTCTAAAAAAATCGGCAGATAATAATAAACCGGCTGGAAGTGGCCGTAGCTGCCGACGGCGGTTCGGAAGGTTTCATCGACAATTTGCCTAAAAAAAAAGGCCGGGCCACCTTGCCATAACGCCGCGCCATACCACGAGCCCGCGATCAGCAGGAAAACTGCGGCGCTTGCAAAGGGATGCAGTTTTTTCACAAAGGCGAAATCACGGCGCAGCCCAAGGAAGATTAGAAATACCAGGCACGGAACTGCCAATCCAACGGGGCCTTTGGATAACGTGGCGAGCCCCAAAAGTAGTGGAAGCCCCAGACATTTCACCAGGCCAAAATCCCGCTGCTCATAGAGAAAATAGAAATACAAGCAAGCCGCGCTGATGAAAAACGCCAGCGTCATGTCCACTTGAGTGTCGGTGCCGGCGTGCCACCATTCAGCGTTGGTGACCAGAACAATCCCGGCGACGATCGCTGCTCGTTCACCCCACAAGCGCCGCGCCGCTAGATACGTCATGAGCACGCCCAATGTGGCAAAAACCGCGGAAGGTAAGCGCAGTGAAAACTCATCGATATGGCCGAATAGATGTGCGGCGAAGACGCCGAACCAGTGAAACAGCGGCGGTTTGAACGGAATGTAATCGCCATTGACGGCCGGTAAGATCCAGTTCCCTGAAGAATACATCTCCCAAACTACCAGCCCCTCTCGCGGCTCACCGCGAGAAAAAAAAGGGAGCTCGCCTAATTCCCAGAACAAGAGAAGAAAGCACAAGCCTAATAGAATACCGATGTTGAGAATGGTTTGCTTGTTCGGAATTGAAGTTTCAGCCACAATGACTCACTTCCGCTCGCGTGGCCCCGTCAAGGTAACTGTCGTACCAGCTCTGGAAGACGAGTAGCGTCCACAAAGATTCCCGATGGTCGGTGGTCTTGGCGAGCTGTTCGTCAATGAGCCGTTTGACGTAGGGGAAATTAAAGATGCCTTGTTTGCGAATCCTTTCCTCGCTCAAATATTCCAACATAAAGTCCTTGAGTTCGGTGTTAAGCCACTGCGCGAGCGGAATGGCGAAGCCTTTTTTCTGGCGATAAATAACGCGTCGAGGCAGCAGGCCGCCGGCAGCCCGCTTTAGCAGATATTTAGTCCGAAGGCCGTTGAGCTTATATTTCGCCGGTAGGCGGCACACGAACTCGACGACGTCCTGATCCAAAAGAGGGCATCGCACTTCGAGACCATTGGCCATACTGGCGCGGTCCACAGTGACCAAATTATTGTCTTGAAGGTAGAGCTTCATCGAAAGATAAAGGATGCGCTCGAGCTCTTTCGACAGCCCGCTCTCTTGAACGTAACGGTCGATATCTTCGTAACAGTCATGATGTTCAAGCTCACGGCGGATCTCCGCACGGAGGAGCTCGTTTTTCTCCTCGCCATGAAACGCACCGCGCCACACGAAAAAACGACTTTCGGCGCAAACGCCGTCACCTTTCAGGAACTGCTTGATCTTGTAGTCGGCGCTCAAGTAGCCGTGTGACACCGGCAAATGCGAGGAGAACTTCTTCAGACTGTTTCTGACGAAACCGGGAAGCGCGTGGTAGTAGTGCATCAGTTTGTGCGCCTGAAACGTTTGATAACCGGCAAACAGCTCGTCGCCGCCGTCGCCGCTTAGCACGACCTTCATTCTTTCGGCTGCAAAACTGGACAAGAGGTAAAGCGGAAGAATCGACGGGTCTGCTAGCGGCTCGTCCAGGATCTGCGGCAACTTCGGCACTAGGCGAAGCATTTCTTGGGCGCTGAAGACTTTTAAATGATGCTTGACGCCGAGGCTTGCGGCGACCTGTTTGGCGTACGCGCTCTCATCGAAGCTCGGCTCCTCGAAGCCGATCGAAAAGCATTGCAGTTGATCCTTCGCCTTTGCGGCCAACGCGGCGACAATTCCGGAATCGAGTCCGCCGCTGACGAAGAGTCCGACCGGAACGTCGGCGACGAGCCTGCGGCGCACGGAACGCTCCAATAAATCTCTCAGCTCTTCCGTATATTGGGCTTCGCTCCTGTTTTCCGGAGGATCGTCTTCCAGGGGAATGTTCCAGTAGCGCGCGGATCGACTCTCGCGGTTCGTATAAAGCAAAAAATGGCCCGGCTCCAACTTTTTGATCGAGCGAAAAATCGTATCGGGAGCCGGGATGTATTCGTAGCTGAGATATTTACTGAGCGCTCTTAGGTCGATGTCGCGGCTTACACGCGGATGTTGCAGCAGCGCTTTGATCTCGGAAGCGAAAATTATTTGACCCTCGGCGATACAATAGTGCAGCGGCTTTTTACCCACCCGGTCGCGGGCGAGAAACAGGGAATTGTTTCTGCCATCCCAGAGGGCGAAGGCGAACATGCCGTTGAGGGCGTCCAGGCAACGCGCGCCGCGCTCTTCATAAAGATGCACGATCACTTCCGTGTCCGAATGGGAGCGAAACCTGTGGCCCTTGTCTTCAAGCTCCTTTCTCAGCTCTTGGTAGTTGTAAATCTCACCGTTGAGGCTGACCCAGACGGTTTCGTCTTCGTTGGCCATCGGTTGCTTGCCGGCGGTGGAAAGATCGATGATGCTGAGTCGCTTGTGCCCGAGGCCGACGCTCATGGCGCCGGTGTTTCGGATCATTTCCCCCTCATCATCCGGGCCGCGATGGGCGAGAGCCCGCCCCATTCGGTGTATTATCTCCGGTTCAATTTTGTCGTGCCGGCTGACGTATCCGTAAATACCGCACATATTTCAAGAGCGCTTCGAACCGGACCCTGTCCGATTCATCGCGCATGTTTTTGTCGGGCGCGCTTGGCTGGACGGCGGGTTGCCACGCCGATTCCAACTTTTGCACCCAATACGGATTTCTCTATTCACTCTTTTTCTCGGTCAGTTCGAAACCAAAACAAGATCGTGATATTCCGCCAGGGGCCGCGCCGTGTTCGCCATGTCCTGCTCGAGTTGAGGCAAGTTCTTTTTCTTCATGAAAACCAATAGCTGTCCTTGCGGCGCGCGCGCCCACTCGTCTTTAAATTGGTCAAAAGTCAGCAGTACTTTGCCGGCGCCCGGAACGGCCCGAGCGCCTTGCTCCGCCACGTAAAAGCTTCCCATGATAGCGGCCTTCCGCCCCGACCATACGATCCAGATCGGACGATCGATTCTAAAATAGAATGGCAAGCTCTCAAAGGAAGTGTCGTAGATGACGATCTGAGTCGTCGGGTTGACATAGACTGCGGCATTTCTGACGAGCTCGCGCGTGGAGCGGTTGAGCGAACTGATTTCCAAAATGCGCGCCGCAAAATCAATGTAGAGCAGCACTCCGAGGGCGAAGCCGACAAAGAGGATGGTTTGCGACTTCCACCGGCCGCTCCAAATGAGTATCGCGAGTCCCGCGAAAAGCGTGCTCGTCATCAGGCCGATGAAACGAAGCAACGGCGATGTCTGAGCCGTGACATATCGTGCCGCGCTCGGCAAAAGCTGCGGTGCCGAAGCTACGATGGTGAATCCAACGATCAGCGCGAACAGAGACAGGCAGGAAAACGCCAGCAGCGGGTTATGCTTCGACACTCCGGCGGTTACTTTTCGCTCTATCGTCACGCCGGACAATATGGCCAAGGGCGGATAGATCGGCAGAATATAGTGCGGCAGTTTCGCGCTGGAGAACGAAAAAAAAATGAATGGCAGCACAACCCAAAGGGAGACCAAGAGCACGGTATCATCATCGCGCTTGCGCCAGGCTTGTTTGATGACTTCGGGAACGCAGATCGTCCACGGAAAGAAGCCGACCGCGAGAACGTAGAAAAAGTAGTACCAACCCTGAGTCCGATTGAAGTGCGGCGTGAGATAGCGGATGAAATTTTCTTCCCAGAGAAAATAACGGGAATATCCCGGATTTGATATTTCCACTAGGACGTACCACGGCGCGACGATCGCAAAAAAAAGCACGATGCCTAGAGGCAGATCGAGTCTCCGTGACCAGGATAACTTTCGCGCAACTATCAAGTAGGCGAGCGCCACCAAGCCAGGCAACACGACGCCGATGGGTCCTTTCACCAGGGTGGCGGCAGCGAGCCCAAAGTACATGAAAAAAAATATCGACCTTCTGCGCCACCTGTCTTCTTCATGCAGTGCGGCGAAAAAACAAAATAGCGAGAGTGTCATGAAGAACGTCAAAGTCATGTCGAAGATGACAATGCGGGAAAACAGATAAAATTCTAAGCTTGAAACCAGAATCAGACTGCTCCAAAGCGCCGGCCAAAGTCCGAAAAATCGTCGCGCGAACAGAAAGACCAAAACAACGCAACCTGCACCCGCCAGCGCCGACGGCAAACGGGCCGTCCATTCGGAAACGCCGAAGAGCTTGTAGGATGCCGCGACCAACCAATAATACGGCATCGGTTTATCCAGAACGGCGAGGAAGTTTTCATGCGGCGTAACCCAATCATGGAGCAGCAGGATCTCCCGAGCTTTCTCGGCGTTGCGGCCTTCGTCCGGCTCAAACAGCGCCGCTGCGCCTAGATTGGCGAATAGCACCGCCGCGCAAAGGAGTATTAGCGCAACGAGCCCGACGCAGTTGTACATACGGCAAGCGGCACGAGTATCCGTTGTGGCGACGGGATTATTGATCGTGGCTTGCATTGGAAACGGTGATGATGGCCAAACTGAAATCGAAGCTCCCACTCAAATCTTAATTTTCGTTCCGTTGGATCGAAGCGATTTGTCACCCGCTTCCATCACTTCAAGGACTTTCAAAGAGAACGTTCCTTCGGAAAGCGGCGCGCGGCCATGCCGTACGCTCGCCAAAAAATCGCTGACGGCAAGAGCCAAGGGCTCCTGATCCGTTAATCCGGTCAATGTGTGTTCAGCGATCACCTTGGCAGGAATCGTGGTCGGTCGATCCTCTACGGATTCTACGGTAGTCGAGTTTCTATCGATGCTGTAGTCGTACAGCGTGACCGCGCGCTTTTCGAATTTTCCTTCATAGACCAACATCTTCTTGCTGCCGACGATCGTGAGCTTGGCCGTGTTCTCTGGGAAAAGCCAGTTGTGATAAATAAACGCCGAGACGCCATCCGACATTTCCAACACGGCCATGTTGAGATCTTCCAAGTTAGGCTGCAAATAACGATAGCCATGCAAAGCGATTGTCCTCGGAGCGCTATCCAAAAGAAACAATAGGATGGAGATATCGTGAGGCGCAGAGTTCCACCACACGCTCGAGTCGCGCTTGATCCGGCCTAGATTGAGCCGCTGTAAATAAATATGGTGAACTTTGCCGAGCTCGCCTTGAGCGATGAGGTCGCGAATCTTGCGGATCGCGGGGTCATAGAGGAAAGTATGATCGACAAACAGCACCGTGCCTTGATCGCGGCTAAGCCGAACAAGCTCGCGTCCCTCCTCCACGTGAAGGGCCAAGGGCTTTTCTATCCACACATGCTTGCCGGCTCCAAGGGCCTGGCGCGCCAATGAAAAATGCGTCGCCAGCGGTGTCGCGAGGATCACCGCATCGATCGCCGGATCCGAAACGATACTGTCGTAAGCGTCGGTCGTCGGAATATCCGGGAAAGCGTTGTTGATTTCCATGCGATGGTCGGGATGGATATCGCAGACGGTTCTCATCAAGCCGTCGGTGCTAGCAAGAAATTTTGGCAGCAACTTTTTGCCCCAATAGCCGGCGCCGATCAGGGCCACGGAAACTTTTTTTGTCATGACTTTACCTATACTCTTTGATGCGAAATTCCGGATAGATCTGCGCCTTGATAAATCGGCCGAGATTCCAAACGTTGGAAAACGCAAATAGCGCAAACAGAATCGCCGCCGCGGCTGGAATCCACGCGCTGCTAATCGCCAGAATCGTCGTAATAGTGAGGAAAATCCATTGAAGCCAGAGGAAGAGCCGTTTCCAGCGCGCCGGCCCTCGGACGGCAAACGGAAGCGCGGCGAGATCTCTGAGGACAAAAAACACTCGGTTGAGTCCGTAGTGGGAATGACCCGAAATTCGCGGCCGGTCAACCACTTCGACTTCAGCGAATTCGTGCGACCGGATGCCAAGAACGGCGGGCGAGAAACGATTCATAAAGCCCTCGGGCACGAATTTCCCGTCCAGCACTTCGCGGCGGTAGGCCTTGAGTCCGCAGCCGCAATCGTGGACCGGTACACCGCTGATGAATCGAATAAGACTGTTGGCGATCTGTGAGGGCAGCAGCCGGCTCCAAAGCCTTTCGACGCGTTGCCGCCGCCGGCCCGAGACCACGCGATAGCCGTTCGATAGCTCTTCGAGCAGAGTTGGAATGTAAGCGGGATCGTTTTGATAATCACCATCGATGGTCACCAGCACTTCGCCGCGGGCTTTGGAAACTCCCGCCAGCAAGGCCCAATTCTCGCCGACGTTGGTTTCCAGGTCGACAAAATGAAAGTGAGGATCGCGACAATGAATCTCTTTCATCCGCGCGAGCGTTGGATCCGTGCTCACGTCGTTGACGAAGATGATTTCATAAGGGCGATTCAGCCGCGCCATCACGCTGCTGATATCCCGATAAAGCGGGAAAACGTTTCCTTCTTCATTATGCATTGGCGCGATAACCGAGATCTCGATGCAAGACACGGTTCTATCAATCGCGCGCGGGAAAATAATCTCTTACGGCATGGATGACGTAGTCGACTTCGTCGTCAGTGAGTTCGGCGAACATGGGCAGGGCAATGTTTTGACTTGCGTAACGTTCCGACTCTGGCAGCGAATAGCGCGGCAGGCCGCGACTGATCCAGGCTTCGTGTTGGTGCAGGGGCATCGGATAATACATTCCGTTGCCGACTCCGCGCGCCGCGAGGAATTGCCTAAGGTCATTTCGATGCGGGGTTTCAATCACGTATTGATGGTAGACGTTTTCCCGGTCGACGAAACACGGCGGCGTCTTTACCGGAAGATCGCGAAACTGATTCGAATATTCGGCCGCTACTTGTCGACGTCTGGCGTTGTCCTGATCAAGGGTTGGGAGTTTCACTCGCAGCACCGCGGCCTGCAATTCGTCTAGACGGCTGTTCCAGCCATAGATCTTGTGGTTGTATTTCTCGCCTTGGCCGTGCACGCGCAGCAAGCGAACAGTTTGCGCTAAAGCATCATCGTTGGTCAGTACGACACCGCCGTCGCCGTAACAGGCCAAGTTCTTAACGGGCCCCAAGCTCATCGGCGTAATGCTGCCGAGACCGGCAGCGCGTTTACCGCGATAACCGGCTCCCTGGGCTTGAGAGGAATCTTCTACGACTGGAATCCTGTATCCTGCCGCGATCTGACAGATCGACTCCATATCACAAGCAAGGCCAAGCAAATGCACCGCAATAATTGCTTTTGTCTTGGCAGTGATCGCGGCTTGTAGGTTCGTCAGATCCGGACCGTAATCTTCGACGGCTTTGTCCACCAACACCGGCGTCGCGCCGCAATGTATGATCGGTTCGATCACCGGTGCGGGCGCGTGAGCCGGCAAGATCACTTCATCCCCATGGCCGATGGCGAGAGCGCGCAGCGATAGGAAAATCGCGTCGGTGCCGGAGGCGACCCCGATGGCGTGTCGAACTCCGCAATAGACCGCAAACTCCTGCTCGAATGCCGCCAAATTAGTCCCGTTGAGCAAGCGCATGGTGTCGAACGTGCCCGACCAGTGGTGGCGCAATTGAGCTTCGATCGAACGATACTTTCTCGTTAGATCGAGAAGGGGAATAGTTCTTAACGGGGCGCTTTGCGAGGGGCCATTGAGATTGTGATCACGGCGACTCGTATCGGAGTCCTCCAAGAGCTCGCGGTGCTCGTTTTTCAGAGATAGGGTGGGATTCGACGTCACGGGACTTCTCCAGGATGAGCTGTATTCTGCGCAGCAAACTCTTTCGAAAGCATAAATTTAGACGGGACGAGTGCGTCAATTCAGTTACTGTGAAATTACCGGCGTTGTGGCGCCTTGCGCCATCGGGCAGACTCCGTATTTATTTTTCGACTGGTTCAAACATAACGGATTCCGCGCGTGATGTTAGGCGCAAACGTTGCCACAACCCTTCACCAACATTGCAGTTTTGAAAGGTTCGGGCCGTGACCGGGCGATCCTGATTGAGGACTTCTTCCTCTATTTACGCTGCTGTCGCGATGCCCGTTGTTTTGTGCGGAAAACGGATTCGTGCTAGGTTTGTCGCGAAACAGCCGGAGAGGAGATCTTATGCGCGTTGACCGAAAAAGATTCTGTCTCGTCTCGAGCGCGCTCGCTTTTGCCGCGAGCTTGATCGGCTCGGGCGCCGTTTTTGCGCAGGCCGATTTCTACAAAGGCAAGACTATTACCGTCTATATCGGCACGACGCCGGGAGCGCTGTACGATCAATGGGGACGGATCCTGGCGCAGCACATGGGCAAGCATATTGCCGGCAAGCCCGATCTGATCGTGCAGAATATGCCGGGCGCGGGGCATATGATCGCGGCCAATTACGTCTATAACAGAACCAAACCGGATGGCTTGAGTTTGATCGGCTCGATTGTACCAACGCTTTATTTTGACCAGCTTGTCGGTCGCAAGGAGGCGCAGTTCGATTGGGCGAAGTTTGTCTGGATCGGCTCGCCGGTGCAAGGCGAATCGCAGATGTACATGCGCGCGGATACGCCGTACAAGACGATTGAAGACGTGCGCAACGCCAAAGAGCCGCCGCGCTGCGGCGCCCAAGGCACGTCGGATTCGGCTTACTATTTGCCTAAGCTCTTTGAGGAAACCATCGGAACGAAATTCAATCTCGTGCAAGGCTACCCGGGCGGGCCGGAGATCGATCTCGCGGTGGAGCGCGGCGAGATTCACTGCCGGTCATTTACGATCGAAGCTTTCATGTCGCGCGAGCCTTATCACACCTGGCGCAAAAAAGGTTTCGTGCGCAATATCATTCAAACCGGAAAGAAAAAGGATGCGAAACTGCCGGAAACGCCGACGTTGTGGGAGATGATGGACCGCTACAAAACCCCTGAAGGGAGCCGCCGACTGGCGACGCTTATGCTTGCATCCGGCCAGCTCGGTCGACCGATGATGGGCACGCCGGGTATCCCCGCCGATCGAGTGAAAATTCTGCGCGACGCTTTCGCCGCGACGGTGAAAGACCCCGAATTCCTCGCCGATATCGATAAGCGGCAGTTCGATCTCGACCCTGTACCGGGTGAAGACCTAGAAAAAATCGTCAAGGACGTGATGTCCCAACCGGCGGACATCGTTGCCAGGATGAAAAAGCTGTTGGGAAATTAGTCGCCGCAATTCCAGATTCGACTCAAGTCTTAAACGGCGGGGGATACACTCCCGCCGCCGTTTTCTTTGGTGCTTTTGTCTCGCCCCGGAAACTCGATCGGAAAGTTGCCGTGCGGCAAGCAAAGCGGCGGATCAATTTCCTGAAAAATGCGTCTGCCTGCGGATTGGCGAATCGTGCAGAGCGAAACCGGGGATCGCCAAGCGATCGTGTACCTCCTTGCGGAGTTGGGATTGATCACTGGCATTCTTTGCGCAAAAACTCGCGGTCTGCTCCTCCAAGCGGCTCGTCCAACTGCCCGCGTAGGAGAATTTTACGGCAGCGGGAATCTTTTATTGAGGATGTCTCTGCCGTGGAACGCGCGGTGCGCGCAGTGCCGGAGGTTACAACGGGATTCGTTGGACCGGTGAGATTTAATGGGCCGAGAATCTTGATGCTCGCTGATGCGCTCGGCAGCTCGCCGGACGTCCCTTGATGGGCTGACGTACGCACTTGCCCAGTGATCGGCGGCATATCGGTCTTCAATTCGTCGGCATCCAACGCCTTTACTGGAAGAGCGCCTGGCGAAATATATGGCGGTGTGATTTCCCGGTTGGTCAGCGACGCGGCGAGCATCACCGTAACGATCACCGTGGTGGCGGCATAGGACCACCAGGGTAGCTGCTCGGCACGACGCAAAATGCGCGAGGCGCTGGATTCACTGCCTACCTTAGAACGGTTGCGCTCCAGGCTGGTATTGCCGAAAGCCGAAGCTGATTCGCCCGGCATGACTGCCGGATTGTCTGTGATCGGTTTACCGAGGATCGGTTTCAGCGCGCGGATCAGTTGTTGAAAGCCTGGGGAATTGACCGAACCATCCCAGTGGAGTAAATCAGCTGCCTGCATGAAGCGAAATCCGACCGGCAATTTGACGGCTTCTATGAGCACCGGCACGAGCTTACCTTGGGAAAGGCCTCCCTCGGCTTCTTCCTTGACCCAATCGCTTTTGATGGAGCTTTTCGACCAGAGCACGACCATGCAGCTCATGCTTGCCAATGCCTCTTCGAGCATGGTGCGCCAGTCTTTACCGGCGGGGATATCTCGCTCCCACCCAACCGACCAGCCGATGGATGCCAGAGCCTGGCTCAGTTTACGGGCGGTCTCGCGGTCTTCTTCCGCATAACTTAAAAAAATATTGATCATGATAGCTATTCTAATCGGCGGGAAGTCTCTGCCGCTGACATGTCTCCACCCAGGCCAAGTGAGCAACCTCTAGGCCATGAGTAAATTTTTAAAAGCTTTGTTAGATCAGCGACTTAACCCTGAGCAAAGGGTTAAGGGGTAACACTTTTGTCCAGCTGGGGTGAAAATGTGCCGCAACATCATTAGCCGGCTCTTAATTACCTGACGGCGCCATCGCGTTTCCAACCATCGGCATTGTCTCGCCCGCATCAGAAGATCAACTTCGTACGTTCATGCGGCACCCGCAGCATTCTCAGCGGCCTGATGTTGTGATATGGAACTTGCTCTATGGAAAACAAACTATCGGCAAAATTGCGCGCGTTACTGACTCGGCAAGAGCTGCTCGTCATGTCCGGAGGTTTTAGCCCGCTGCACGCGAGGATGTCGGAGGTGCTCGGCTACGAAGCGTTTTTTATGTCGGGCTCACAGGTGTGCGCGTACGTTTACGGTTACCCGGATGTCGGTCTGGTCGGCTTGAGCGAAATGGTCGAAGCGGTACACCGGTTGACCGCCGCCTGCAACATTCCGATCTTCGCCGATGCCGATACCGGCTACGGCAACGCGGTGAACGTTTATCACACGGTGCAGGCTTACATCCGCGCCGGCGCCGCGGGGCTGCACATCGAAGATCAAGAGGCGCCGAAAAAGTCGGGGACCCACGCCGGGCGCCGCTTGATCTCGCGCGAAGAAGCGATCGGCAAATACAAAGCTGCCGTGGCGGCGAAAAAAGAACTCGATCCCGATTTTGTGATTTGCGCGCGCTGCGATTCCATCGGATCGGAAGGCGGCGGTTTCGAAGACGCGATCGACCGTAGCATCGCTTATGTCAAAGAAGCCGGCGTCGATGTGATCTGGGTAAATACGCTGCGCACGCGCGAAGAAATCGCCTTGGCCTGCCGGCGTATCCCTGCCCCGGTGATCGCGCCTTATTACGGCGCGCGGCCGTCGCCGACGTTTGAAGAGTTTCAAAAACTCGGCGCTGCCGCGGTGTTGTATCCGAGTCTGACCACCGCCAACGGTTTGCAGGCGACATGGGAGCTACTACACGAATTCAAGGAGCGCGGTCCGGTGGTGCTCGAGGAGTGGAACAAGAAAGCCGAAGCGAGCCCATGGGGCATGGTTCCACGCACGCAGGATCCGATTCTGCCGGCACAAAAAATTCATCAGCTCGAAGACGAGTTTATTCCGAAAGAGCTGCAGCGTGATTACGCGAAAACCTTCGGCCATGATCGCCATTAGAGTGAAGAAACGTAAGCAGTGGAGGAGTTCCCTCTAAGCTCTGACGACTACACCGGATGGCTCGCGATGGGCGAACATGATTCGTTCGCAAAAAAGGCAAATTACCAAGAAAACTCCTGCGAGTCGTTATTCGCAATTTGTTGCTTGGCCGTCTCACGTAGATTGAGCCCGCTCACCGCGGCGCTGACCGCGTAGAGCAAATTGTGCAATTCTTCACCACCCGCTCGAGAAAATTCGACGAGCGATACTTGACCGGCGCCACCGACCCGGCGATTGGGCGAATGGTCTTTTATCCGTCGCCATGCGTTCTGCATGGTCTTGCGCATGAATTCCTGATCCGTGGTCTCGTCGACGGCGAACACGACGCGCTGCAGCGGCGCGAGATTGAAAAGCTCGTTGATTTCGAAGACGCAGCCGCCGTTGCTTTCGCTAAAACCGCGCAGGTCCATCAACACGGCGTCGCTGTCGTCGGCGAGCCGGGCCAAAGTCATTTTCCAAGTATCGTCGTGACAGAAAAACTCGGTGACGCGAAACTGTCCTTCCCCGTCGGGTTCCAAGTCCATCTGATCGATACGCAGGTCGAGAGCGCCGCCGGAATCGATGAAGCGGCGGTCTAGCTTTCCACTCACGAAGTCGAGAAATTCATGGGGCTCAATCGTCGACGTGGCCAAATCGGGCCCGGCGATCATCTGCATGCTGCCGACGGTGCGCCAGGATTTGCCGAGGGTGTCGTACAGACTCTCACTGCGCTTGCCGAGAGCGAAGACCCGGAGAAACAGCAGCCGGGGGCCGTGCGTTTTCGCGCGCCGCGCGATTCCGAGCGCACGAAACAAAGCGGTGGCGATGAGTTTGTAGAGGGTGAAAGCGGCGAGACCGCTAAAGATCCAGACGCGGCCTTCGAAAACCAGGCCGATGGAATTTACGATGCCGAAGAGCAACCACATGGCATCGACGGTGATCGATGATTCGCTGACAAGCTTTTTTTCATAGAGCCGGCGTAGCGATCCGAGAACAAGCCAGCCGAGGACGGCGAAAGCCGCAAAGCCGATCAAATGCAGCGCGACCATGGTGCCGCGCGCGCCAAGTCCGATCGAGTAACTGAAATCACTGACCGCGCGCAGCAACTTCTGATTGTTACCGGTCAGGGTGACCACGAAACTCGCGCCAGTAACGGCCAGAATCATGAAAACCAAAACCAGCGGACCCAAAGCGCGGATGCGGCGGTTGAGAAAGATCAGAAGCAAAACGGTGGGCACGGCGTTGAATTCGAGCCAGAGGTAGAGCAATTGGCCAACCGGCAAACCGGGGTTTTTCGCCAACAGGACAGCGCCGATCACGCCGCCGATCAGAAAATAAATCACCGCGCCGATGAGCTTGCCACGCCGCGAAAGCGCCACCGCGAGATCAACCGCGATGAGGACCGGCCAGGCATTGGCCCACGTGAGATACATGAAACGGAAAGGGAAGAAGCCCATTTTACTCGCAGTCAAAAAAGCCGCGGTCATCGCCGCCGCGAAAGAACAGCCGGCAATGACATGGACGAAAGCGATAAGCAACTGGCGGCGATTTGCCCTGCGATAAAACATTGCGGCGTCGCGATTCGTTCGCGCCTCAGCGCGCGTAACGAAGTTGAAACCGAGCGGAGCGTCGTGCGATCTGTGCTCCGTTTCTGGTGGTAAATAGCCCTTGGCCTCAAGGATCTCGCTGCGGCTGCGCAACAGCATCGATCTGATCACCGCGCGGCGGTAAAGACGCAAGAGGAGATACGAAGCAACGAGTGCAAGCACCGTGGAGGCGACGAGTATGAAAGACAGCTGTCCGGTGAGGGCGACGGTGATGAGATCGGACCGTTGGCTCATATGCCCAACAGGGTCTGGCTTTGTCGAAAGAAAATCAAGCCCGAGCGGTGAGCTTGTGGCCATTTAACTGCACATGTTTAATCTTTTCATGGAAAGTGCGGCAGCGTTTTAGTCATGGTGCATTGTGGTTTTTTCAAAGTCCGTCATTCCCGCATGCTTCTAGCGGGAATCCAGGCGAATCTCCGAATGGGTCCGCAACGAAATTCGGGGTAATTACTTTAGCAAGGCTACCACCCAACTTTCTTAAGGAGTAGTCACGCGTTGATTTTGTCAGCGTCGAAGCCGCTACTGGAGCGTCCGCTGGAATCCGTGGTTGTGCGTCATGTGCCGAGACGCCGCTCAAAAGCTGACTGGTAGTAGAACTCGAACGCATTCTTCAACTTTTCCTTAACCTCGGCGTTCGGTGGAGGAAGCTGATTGAGCAACGGATCGTACTTTCGAATGGCGTCCTTTTCAGCTTTCTTGAGACTGCCGACGTCCTTCACAGCAAAGTACAGATCAAGCACCGCTTGTGGGGCAAGCTCAGCCAAGAATGCCGCGAAGATGCGTAGCTTGTAGTCATTTGGCGAGTGAGCTTGGAACTCACTGACATAGTTCAGGAGGCGGTTCGCCAACGAGTTGGTCTGCCCGATGTAGAGCTTGTATTCCTTTGTCTCGTGCCTTAGCACTCACAAGTAAATGCCTGGAACCTTCTTGTGAGTTTCCAATAGGCGTGTCAGCGATTCGTCTCTTGTCAAGGTGGCGTTGGCCAGCACGGGCTTGAACTCGGAACGCATTTCGCCCGCCTCATCGCCAACTAGAAGGAATCGATCGAATCGAGCTAGTGGGTTCATCACGCACAACGCATGGTTAGCCAGCAAGAGGCCCCCTAACCGGACGCACAGCTTTTCCTGTTGTATTGACGAGAAGACATTTCCGAGAAACAAACAAGTCTACATTGACCTCAATTCGTAGATTCGAATGCTCGCAATAAATGGATTGCTTTGGGCAAGTTTCTCAGCAGCATCAAGACTCTCCGCCTCGATGATGTTGTAACCAGTAATGGATTCCATATTCCATGGTAGGTCCTTGGTTCCACTTTTCGAGATTTCTCGACCACCACTGAAACCACCCTGGTCCACTTGCTTGTCGGAGATCGATTCAAACCAAGCCTTCCAAGCCTTCATGATTTCCGGGGTGGGTTTCTCAAATCCGAGATGCAGAAACATAAACTTTTTCACGTCTCTCTCCTTTCGTTTTACGGGTGTTCTCAAAGGTCTGCCTGCGGGTAAGGTCTGGCTAACCATTGAGTATACTAATCAGTGTATTAGCATAATTAAGCACGCGACAACGGGAATTTACTCGGTCATTCAACGGCTTGTCAAAGCCGACTCGAACATGACACCACGATACACTGGTCAGTTTATCACCAATATTCCTCCCGAAAGACTCTGTCGCTCATCTACGAATTCCTGTCATTCATTTGGCATCAAAAGTTGCAGCTGGTGGCCGTCCGGGTCATTGAAGTAGACGCAGTGCGGGTCGTTTTTGCGGCCGTGCACTTTGATCCCGGCGCTTTCGAGCGTCGCTTTGACGCGTTCGTAATCGCCGGCGGCCAGGCGCAGGGCCATGTGGTTCACTTCGCTGCCGCCATGGACCTCTTCGTCGTCTTCGACTTCGAAGAGGGCGACGCCTTGGCTGCCACACTTGAGAAAACACTGCCACGAGCTTTCGTGGTCGATCGTCATGCCGAGGAAGTCGATATAGAACTTCTTCGCGCGCGCGAGGTCTTTGATGTGAAGGACCACGTGGTCGATACCAGTGACTTTGAACGGCGATTCCATGGTTCACCTCCTATAAATTCCAAATCAAAATCCGAAATCCGAATATCGAAGTCCGAACGAGCCGGTTTGAGAATTTGTGCTTTTTGATCATTAGATTTGTTTCGAATTTAGGGTTTCGATATTCGGGTTTTCGTCAATCCACTACCGCGATGGCTTGAATCTCGATCATCATCTCGGGGCGCGCTAGTTCTTTTATGCCGATGAGCGCGCTGGCTGGGTAGCTGCCTTCTTTGAAAAATTCCTTTCTGAGCTGAGTGAAGCGCGTGCCGTTGGCCATGTCGGTGATAAAGACCGTCATGGTGACGATGTCATCGAGTTTGCCGCCGGCGGTTTCGAGGGTTTTGCGCATGCGTTCAAACGCCACGCGCACTTGATCGTCGAAGTTGCCAGGATAGGTCTCTCCTCGTTCGTCTTGGTAACCGGTGTGCCCGGCCAGGTATATCGTCGTGCCGCCGTTGATCTTGACGGCGGGTGAGTAGGCGCGCTCGCGCTGGCGCTGGTCGGCTTTGAGATATTCTCGGCTTGGCATGGGCGTGCCTCCTATTTCAAAAAGATTTTCTGAAACTCCTGGGTCTTTTCCTTGAATTCGTTGGCGTCGAAATCATCCATTTCCACCGCCTGAATTTTGTCAGCACCCGGCAGCGGCGGATGGATGCCTTTGCGGTTGACGAACTCGCCCATCTTAGCGAGGATTCGCATGCTCTCATCGCCAAGAAAAAAATCTATGAACGCCTTGCCGCCGTTCGGATGATTGGGTTTGTTGCTGAGTGCGAGATATTGTCCGGTGCTGAGCATCTTGCCGAGTCTCACGTAGTCCACCGGCGCGCCCTTTTCACCGTAAGTGACTGTGTA
>Ga0114129_10005161_pt1 | contig 18376 bp, 17 predicted proteins | sample RhiMetdeltSRZDD1_FD_80071 | JGI IMG/M metagenome (GOLD analysis project Ga0114129, IMG submission 80071) | Populus rhizosphere microbial communities from Tennessee, USA - Rhizosphere MetaG P. deltoides SRZDD1 (version 2) (version 2) | ecosystem: Host-associated > Plants > Roots > Rhizosphere >...
CGATCTCCTCGTCCGCATCGTCGACCGCTATCGTCGGCAGGACACGTGGGCGCGCGATCCCGTCATTCGGCGCGACGGCTACGAGTACTTGCAGCAGATCCTGCTCGACGGCGGCTTCATCAAGCGACGCCACCGCTACGAGGATCTCGTCGACGTGACCGTTGCCCAGGCCGTGACAGGCGCGGCCGGGGATCGATGACGAGACGGCCGCATGTCGGACGAGCACACGGTGAAACCCGGTGACTGCATCAGCGCCATCGCCTTCGCCGCGGGCCTTCCCTGGGCGACGGTGTGGAACCATCCCCGCAACACCGCGCTGAAACAGAAGCGGCAGAACCCGAACATCCTCGCCGAAGGTGACATCGTCCACGTCCCCGATCTGGAATCGAAGCAAGAATCTCGGGGGACCGATCAACGGCACCGCTTCATGGTGCGGGGAGGCCCCACCCGACTGCGCTTGCGCATCATGGGCCCGCCACCACCGCGATCGGGATCGACGGGGGCGGATGGAGAACGCGCTCGACGACGGAACGAGCCGCTCCGGTATCTCGCCTATGTGCTGGATGTCGACGGCCAGCTACAGAGAGGGACCACCGACGGCAGCGGACTCATCGAATGCACGATCCGTCCGAACGCCCGCGACGGCCGCCTCGTGCTCGAGCCGGGAACCGAGCGCGAGTTCTCGATCGCGCTGAAGCTCGGTGAGCTGGAACCGGTGGAAGCGATGCGTGGTGTCCAGGCGCGGCTCAACAACCTCGGTTTCCACTGCGGTCGTGTGGACGGCATCCTCGGTCCCCGGACGCACCGAGCGCTGCGACGCTTTCAATCGTCGGTGGGACTCCGCGTGACCGGTGAAGCGGACGCCACCACGAGGAACCGGCTTCGCGACGCGCATGACTCCGCCTGAAGGACACCGCGATGGGTGAAGCGGAAGCCCGTGTGGCCCGAACCGCGGGCGGCTTGACGCACCTCAACACCCTCGCCCCCGCGGTCGTGCGCCTGCGCCTGTTCGATCCCTTCACGGGACCGATGCCGCGCGCGCGCTATCGCGTGACGCTCGCCGACCGGACGATCGAGGGCCACGCCGACGCCGCCGCCTGGGTGGAGTTCCGAGTTCTCGAGATCCCCGAGACCTGCGTCGTCGAATGGGACGACGATGAGGCACCGGCGCTGGTCGTCGATGACCCCGATCCGCCTCCGGGATCGCGTCCGGAATCCCCGGCCGAGAAATACATCGATCCCGCCTGGGTCGGTCCCGTCGCGGAGCCGCCGACAGCCGTGACGGACACGTACCGCTACAAGCAGGAGGTGTACCTCGAGCTCGAGATGGACGACGAGGAAGCGGCCTTTCGGCGGCTCCACAACCTCGGATTCACGCTCGGCGAAACGCTCAAGGAACATATCCGCGAGTTCGAGAAGGCATATGATCGCATGGCCGCCGGCGAGCTTCGGGGTGTCCAGGACACATTGTGGGATTGGCATGACACCGGCGGGGTCTCGCGCTGCACCCGGCCGCGAGCCCTCGCGTAGCGACGTGTCGGAGCCTCGGTGATGGCGACGCAGGTTGCGGTGAGCGCGCCGCGCACGATCACGCGGTGGTCACTCCTCGATCACCAGGTCGAAAGTGATGCGGGGGCGGCGGGCGCGACGACGCCGTGGGTGCCCAAACCCCTCGAGCCGAAGACTCCGAAGGCGATGAACGCGTCGGTGTACCAGGCGATCTCGTTCACGGTGGACACCGCCACCGAAGATCCCGCCCTCCAGAAGCTCGTGAAGAAGCACGTCCTCGACGTCCGCCCCGAGCTGAAGAACATCCGTTTCGCGCTCGCCGATCTCAGCAAGGGCGGCAAACCACTCTTCGCCGGCAACAATCTCGCCGGACCCGCGGGCGATACCCGTGATCTGCGAACGGAGCCGACGTTCGGCGGCAGCATGGTGAAGATCGCTGCCATGCTCACCGCGTACCAGCTCCACTACGACCTCAACGTCCTTGCTCAGACCCACAAGCCGGCGCTCACCACCCGCGAAGAGCTGTTCCAAACGGCGTGGGAAACCTGGGTCGCGACCCAGGACCCCGCCAAGGGCCAACCCTTGAAGGAGCTGGCCAAGGGGTCGGCGCTGCAGACGCAGGGGCGCCTCGTGAAGAAGAACGGCGCCGAGTTCGCCCTCGCCTACAACTCGTGGAACGGCGTGCACACGTGGAAGCGGAAGATCAAGGGGAAGTTCGAGGACATCGAGGATGGCGCGCCGAACCTGGAAAACATCTTCAACGTCATCTCGGGCTCACCGCTCAAGGTGGAATTCAAGCAGACCCCGACGCCCGAGAAGACGGGGATGGCGCTCGGCGAGTTCGCCAGTCCCTCCGGCAAGCCGTTCTACGAACGCATGTACGCGATGATCCACATGTCGAACAACCTCACCACCGCGTCCTGCATCATGGACCTCGGCTATCTCTACATCGCATCCACGTTGCTGCAGACGGGACTCTTTTCTGTCCTGCAGGGCGGATTGTGGCTGTCGGCGCCGTATCCCGGTCTCGGCACGGCCAAGCTCTGGGTCCAGAATCCCGTCTCCCAGCACGAGCAAGTCGTCCGCGGCAAGGTCAATACGAGCCGGCGCTATCAAGTCTCCTCGGCGCTGGCGGCGACCGCGTTCGCCGCGCTCCTGGGCAAGCGCAGGCTCGTGAGCCCACACGCGAGCGACGAGATGCTCTACCTGATGGACAAGAACAAGCACACGCCCGGCGGCAGCGCGACCCGGAGCCCCCTCATCGATCCGCTCATGCGCGCGGTGAAGCGCGGGTGCTCCAAGCTCGGCCTCGTCGGTCTCTCGACCGGGGACTGCGTGTACATCGAGCGCGACAACGACAAGAAGACCAAGACGCTCCGCTACGCCGCCGCCCTCGTCGACTGGGACGACGTCGACGACACCATCATGAGCGATCTCGCGAACGGTCTCGACGAGGCCATCGAACAGAACAATCCCTAGCCGCTCAGAGCGATTTCAGGTATTCGACCACGTCCGCCACTTCGCTGCCCGTGAGCCCGAGGGCTTTGACCGCGTTGTAGTGATCGACGACGTCGCGCAAGGTCGCGAACCGTCCGTCGTGGTAGAACCCGCCCTTCTGATGCGTCCACAGTCCTTTGAGCGGCGACGTCCGGTAGCGCCCGTCGGGCGCGCGCTCCGCCTGGAAGTTGTCGATCCCGATCTCTTCGCCGCGGTGCATGTTCCAGCCTGGCTCCGTGAAGAGCGGAGGCACGTGGCAGGTCGCGCACTGCGCCTTCGTGCGGAAGAGCGTCTCTCCGCGGGCGGCGGCGGCGACGTCGAAGGAGCCGGCGGGCGGCCGCGGCGCGGGAATGGCGAGCTGGTAGAGATGGAGCGCCGCCAGCTTCGACGTGATGAGATCGGGGTCGTTGCGCACGTTGCCGAATCCGTTCGCGGCCGCGATGGGGAAGCGGGCGGCGTCGTTCAGACGCGGGTCGTAGAACGTCCCTTTCCCGTGCATTTCGAGATTCGCCACGAACGCATTCCAGTGCGTGACCGAGCCCCAGCCCGTCCACGTGTGCAGGTTGACGCCCGCCAGTCCGAACGCGGGCGGAATCAGCGTGGGCCCCCCGCTCGGCGGCAACGCCTTGCCGTCCATGAACACCTCGGCGTCGAACTTTCCGGGACCCCAGCTGTTCAGCACCGCGCGCAGCGTCGCATCGCTGACCCCGAGGAGATCGGCCACGGGCTGGAGATTCGGCGCGAGGGCGACGATGGCGCCCACGTTCAGGTCGCGGTTGGCCCACCCGTCGAGTCGGTGGCCGATGCCGGGCGCGAACGAGTCGTCGACGGTGGAGTGACAGAGCGCGCACTGGATTCCGAACGAGCGGAGCTTGCCGTCAGCTCCGAAGAACCCGGTCACGCCCACGACCGCATTCAACTTGAGCAGCGCCTGGGTGTTGGCGGGATCGTCGAGCTTGATGCGCCGCCCCTGGAGGGCGTTGATGAGCTCAGGCGGCAGGGCATCGACATCGACCTTCAGCCCCACCGCGAGCGCGGTGCGGGGCGTCACCGTCGCGATCGCCTCGTGCAATCGCAGCAAGCCGCCCCAGAAATCCTCGTCGCCGAACGTGTCGAAGCGGAAGATCTGCCGGCCTTGGTCCAGCTGCGTGGACGCGTTGTCCGTGATCACGCGGTCGAACGGCGCTTCCCGCGACTCCGCGGTGACGCCACGCGACACCCATATCGCTGCTGCCACGAGGAGGACGAGCACGCTCGCCGAGGGGATCAACACACGAGGCTTCATCGCTTCCTCCGTCCGTCAGGCGGTGGGGGCGTATTCGGGCGCCGGCCGGCATCACGGCTGTTCGGCGCTCTACTCGCTACGATGCGGAGAACGCGGAGAGTCTTACGCGGGTTCGGAGAATTTCAGGTGAGGTCGGACGGAGGCGCGGCGTCTGCGCGGAGGAGGTCGCGCAGCACTTCATACTCATCCCGGCACACGCCGCACTGCCCGAGGTGCTGGGCAAGCTGTTGCACAGTCGCCGCGGCGGCGGGATCGGTCAGCTCGAGCTCGACGTACTGCGGCAACAGCTCGAAGCACTCCGAGCACGAGATCTCCTCCTCCGCGGTGGCGGCGAGGAGCCGGAGCAGGCGGTGGAGCGGTCGGACGGGGTTCACCGGGGATCGGCCTCGTTGGTTAGGTACCGCGGCGGCGCCGATCTTACTCCGCTACTGCTCATCGAGGACCGCCAGCACGTCCGCCGCGGAATAGCCGCGCGCCTCCAGACACGCGCGGAGCTTGCGCCGGGCGTCGTGCAGCAGCTTGTAGATCGCGTTCCGGTTCGATTGCCAGTGCCGTACGAGCTCGTCGAGTGGAACCGACTCGAGGACGACGGCGCGGACGGCCTGGCGCTGACGGTCGCTCAAACACTCGTCGATTGCCTTCGTGAGCGTGACCGTGAGCTGCTGCTGCATCACCCGACGTTCGGGGTCCGCCGCGGGCGCCTCGTCGGCGGCATCCGGGACCGCGGGCGAGCTCGCGAGCAGCGCCTCGAGCGACACGTTCCGCCACCGTTCGCGGCGAGCCGCCACGAGGGCGCGGTTGATGGCGAAGACATACGCCCAGGTGGTGAAGCGGCTCTCGCCGCGGAAATCGTCGAGATGATCGAGCACCGCGACGAGCGCCTCTTGCGCGCAATCCTCGGCGAGCTGCGTGAGATGCGCCGCCGCCATGCCGCCCCCCCGGCGCTGGAGGGCGAACGTGGCGGCACGCACCAGGTACGCGCGCAGATCGGTCAGGGCCTCGATCTGATCGTTGCCAGTGCTCTTCAGGGCGCGGAGCCACTCGGCATTCGTGCGCGGCTTCACGGCAAGTGAACGATTATAGCCCTCGCCACCAGACGGCCTTCCGCGCTAGCCGCCGGCCATCGCCCCCACCACCAGCAACGGCTCCGCTCCCGCGATCACGGCCTCGGGAAGCGGCGCATCGGGCGATTCGTTGGACAGGTCCTCCTCGCACGCGAAGAATCTCAGGAACGCACGCCGCTCCCTCGTCACGTGGTCGCGGATCGTCCCCCGCAGCATCGGATAGGACGCCTCCAGCGCATCCAGCACGGACCGCTGCGTGACCGGCCCCTCGACATCGAGCTTCAGCTCGCCATCCACGCGGGCGAGCGTGCGGAGATGCGCGGGGAGCACGACGCGGATGGTCATGGCAGCGTCTGCACTTCCACCGACACGACCGACGGAAGATCGCGGACGATCGGCGCCCAGCTGTCACCGGCGTTCGGCGAGACATAGACCTGCCCACCCGTCGTGCCGAAGTACACGCCGCACGGATCGAGCGTGTCCACCGCCATCGCGTCGCGCAGGACGTTGACGTAGCAGTGGCTCTGCGGCAGTCCCTTCGTGAGCGGCTCCCACTCGTGGCCGCCGGTTCGGCTGCGGTAAACGCGCAGCTTGCCCTCGGGGACATAGTGCTCCGAGTCGCTCTTGATCGGCACGACGTAGATCGTGTTGGGCTCGTGCGCGTGCACGTCGATCGGAAATCCAAAATCGCTCGGAAGATTGTCGCTCACTTCCTGCCACGACTCACCGGCGTCGTCGCTCCGCATGACATCCCAGTGCTTCTGCATGAAGAGCACGCGCGGGCGCGAGGGGTGCGCGGCGATCCGATGCACGCAGTGGCCGACCTCGGCGGTGGGATCGGGAATCTGCTCCGAGCGGAGGCCGCGGTTCATCGGCTCCCACGTCTTGCCGTCGTCGTCGCTCCTGAACACGCCCGCCGCCGAGATGGCGACGAAGATCCGACCGGGATGACCGGCGTCGAGAAGAATCGTGTGCAGACACATGCCGCCCGCCCCCGGCTGCCACACCGCCGCCGATTTATGGGTGCGGAGCGCCGGCAGCTCCTCCCACGTCTGACCACCATCCCGTGTCCGGAACAGCGCGGCGTCCTGGATTCCGGCGTAGACGGTGTCGGGATCGGTGAGGGAGGGCTCGAGATGCCACACGCGCGCGAACTCGAACGGCCGCGGCGTCCCGTCATACCAGAGGTGCGTGCCGGGAGCGCCCTCGTACACGAACTTGTTCCCGACCGTTTCCCACGTCTTGCCGCCGTCGCGCGAGCGCTGGATGACCTGGCCGAACCAGCTGCTGGATTGCGACGCATAGAGCCGGTTCGGATCGGCCGGAGATCCCTTGAGGTGATAGATTTCCCAGCCCCCGAAGTGCGGACCGCTCACATCCCAGCGGTCCCGCTTGCCGTCCGCCGTGATGACGAACGCGCCCTTTCGTGTCCCGACGAGAACCCGGACTCCGCTCATGCTCCACTCCTTCCCGAGGCCGCGCGCTCGCTGTCGCGGGCGAGCGCGTCCCCGTCGTGCCCTTTGGGAACGACATCGAGGTGATAGTACGCAGGAATCATCGTTGCTACCGGGTGACCGGAAGCGCCGCGCGCGGGGACGCCCGATGCGGTACCAAGCGCCATCGCCCGTAGGCCACGAACACGCAGAGGATGCCGACCACGAACGGCGGCAGCGCCACGGGCAGACCCAGCATCGTGATCGAGAGCACGGTGGCGCCGATCATGATGATCGTGAGCCCGGCCGCCGCCAGCGGCGTGAGGCCGGTCCAGATGCCCAGGAGGCCGGGAAGGATCAGCCCGAGCGCGCCCAGCGTCTCCGCCACCCCGATGAATCGGAGAAAGAGCCCCGGCAACTTGATGTCCGCGGTCATCGCCTCGATCGGCGTGATGAGCTTCATGACGCCGGCGAACAAAAAGATCGCCGCCAGCAGCCCCTGCACGATCCACAGCGCTACGTTCATGATCGATCTCCCGGGTGGAAGTGTTACGCCGGTGGCCCCTCGCGCACCGGTCGCACTTCCACGGTGCTCGTGCGGGCGAGCGGAATGCGGCCGGCAATCGCGATGGCTTCGTCGAGATCCTTGACGTCGATGATCATGTAGCCCCCGAGCTGTTCGCGGGTCTCCGCGAACGGGCCATCGGTCACCAGCCGCTTGCCGTCGCGGACCCGGACGCTGGTGGCCGATGACGACGGGTGCAGCGGCGAACCGGCCACATACTGCCCGCGTTCCGTGAGCTCCTCTGAAAGCTTTACCATGTCCGCGTAGATCTGCCGTCGCTCCGACACGGTCATCGTGTCCCAGACCGGCTCGTCACGGCAGATCAGCAGCATGTATTTCACGTCCCGTCCCTCCATCGGATGAATCGAACGTGGGGGTCTTGAATCGACAGCCGGACGGACATTATCTAACTGCGTATGGGCTCGGACGCCAACGCCGCCGTTGACGCGGTCTATCGCTCGGACTGGGGCCGGATCGTCGCCACGCTCATCCGGCTCGTGCGGGACTTCGACGTCGCGGAGGAAGCGGCGCAAGAAGCCTTTGCGACGGCGGTGGACCAGTGGCGTGTGAGCGCGGTCCCGGAATTCCCGCGCGCCTGGCTCATCCAGACGGCCCGGCACAAGGCGATCGACCGCATTCGCCGCCAGACCCGTTTCGCGGAGAAGCTCGACGCCTACACCGCGGCCGGCGCCGGCTTGGCGGTCGAGGCATCGGAGTTCGACTTCGGCGACATCCCGGACGATCGCCTCCGCCTCATCTTCACCTGCTGTCACCCGGCGCTGGCACGCGAAACGCAGGTGGCGCTCACGCTCCGCACGCTCGGGGGACTCACAACGGACGAGATCGCGCGCGCGTTCCTGGTGCCGACGGCGACGATGGCGCAGCGGCTCGTGCGCGCCAAGGCCAAGATTCGCGACGCCGGGATTCCGTACGCGGTGCCCGATACGAGCGACATGCCGGCGCGGCTCGATGCCGTGCTCACGGTGATCTACCTCGTCTTCACCGAAGGCTATCTTCCCACCCGCGGTGACGCGGTGGTGCGCACGGACCTCTGCCTGGAGGCGATTCGCCTCGTCCGGCTCGTGCGAGGCTTGATGACGCCGCCGCCCCCGGAAGCGACCGCACTCCTCGCCCTCATGCTCCTCCACGATTCCCGGCGCGCCGCTCGTTTCGACGAGGCGGGAGACCTCGTGCTCCTCGAAGATCAGAACCGTCATCTCTGGAATCGGGAGCAGATCTCGGAGGCGCTGCCGCTCGTCGAGGACGCGCTGCGCGGCGGCGCCGGCCCGTTCGCCGTGCAGGCCGCGATCGCCGCCCTCCACTGCCAGGCCCCGCGGGCGGAGAACACGGACTGGCCTCAGATCGTCCGCCTCTACGACGTGCTGGAGCGCGTGCAGCCGTCTCCCGTCGTGTCCCTGAACCGCGCGGCGGCGGTGGCGATGGTGGCGGGACCGAAGCAAGCGCTCGCGCTGATCGAGGCCCTCGCCGCCAGCGGCGACCTCGACCGCTATCATCTCCTGCATTCCGCGCGCGCCGACCTCTTACGGCGGCTCGGATCCTGGACGGAAGCGGCGAAGAGCTACGCGACCGCGATCGAGCTCGTCACCAACGACGCCGAGCGCCGATTTCTGGAGCGACGGCTCCGCGACATGCAATCGCGAGAGGAGTGAGTCCTAGCGGGCGAGCTCTGCCCTCACCTCTCGGAGGTCGGCGGTGTCGAAGCCCTCGGTGAACGCGGCATGGATGCGAGCGAGCGTTTGGTGTGCCTCATCGCGCGCTCCATCGGCCGCGGAAACGCGGGCGAGGCTGAGGGCTGCCCGCAACTCCCACGACCGGGCGTCCTGTCGCCGCGCGATCTCGATCGCGCGGCCGAAGCAATCCCGGGCGTCGGCGCGTTGATCGGGAAACGCGGCCACGCGTAGCTCTCCTTCGAGCCGGAGCAGTTCCGGCTCCCACACCAGCTCGCCCGTGGTGCGAGCGCGCGCCAGCGCCTCCGCGATGACCCCGAGTCCCCGGCGCGGGTCGCCGAGCCCGAGATACGCGCGGGCCAGCAGGGACAGGAAGTACGGAATGAATAGATGGGCTCCCGTCGAGCTGTACGCACGGAGCCCGTCCTGCATCCGGGCGATGGCGGCCTCGCCTTCGCCACGCTCGACCCGGACCGAGCCATCGACGATCGTTCCCATGGCCAGCCACTGCGAGGCCTCGTGCTCGGTCGCGAGATCGATCAGCGCGCGCGCGTGCTCCCCGGCCTCCTGGACGTCCCGGCGCAGGTCGCGAAACACGCAAGCCCATGCGAGCGCGACGATCATGCTCATCGGATGATCGAGCTCCCGCGCGAGCGCGAGCGAGGCCACGCTCTCCTCGAGCCCGCGTGCCGGGTGGCCGAGGATGAACGACGCCCAGCTCGCGACCTTCAAGCAGCAGACCCCGGGATCGTGGCCACCATAGAGAAACGCGTGGCTGCGGTGGCGCGCCTTGTCGTAGAGCGCGATGCCCTGGTCGAGGTGCTGACGCGCGGCGCGCGCGCTGCCCTGCCAGACGAGCACGGGCCAGAGCGCGTGGTGACCTTCGAGGCGAAGCGCCGGATCGTCGAGCTGCTCCGCGATCGCGAGGAGCTCCTGCGCCGACGCGAGCGCCGTGGCCGCGCTCGCTCGGTGCGAGGCCACCAGCCACAGTCCCCATCGCGCCTGGAACCGCGGCACGGCGGCGCCCGCCGCGTCGGCGAGCTGGCGGGCGCGCGCGTAGTTTTCCTCGACCTCGCGCGTGGCATGGCCTCGCGTCGCCTGAAGGGCAGGTCCGAGGGTGAGCCGTACCGCGAGCTCTTCGCGGTCCCGCCCCGCGCCGGGGGCGACGGTTCCCAGAACGTCCAGCGCCTGGCGGAAGTACGCGAGCGCATCGGTGTGGGCCGAGTGCGCGAACGCCTTGGCCCCCGCCTGGCGGAGGTAGATGACGGCTGTCTCACCGAGCTCACCGCGCGCGGCGTGGTGGGCGAGCCGCTCCACCTCTTCCGCGAGCCGGTCGGCGTACAGCGCCGCCATGGCCCTCGCGATCCGCGCATGCAACGCCCGCTGGCGTTCGCGGAGAAGGCCACCGTAGGCGACCTCGCGGATTCGATCGTGCGTGAAGTCGAATCGCTCGCCCACGTTCTGCACGACACGGCGCCGCACCAGCTCTTCCAGTGCCTCCGCCGCGTCACTCTCCTCGCGGCCGGCGGCACGGCAGAGGAGCGCGAAGTCGAATTCCCGTCCGATGACGGCGGCGACGGTCGTCAGTTCGCGCGCCCGCTCGCTGAGCGATTCGAGGTGGCGGCTGATGACCTCGCGCACGCGCCGGGGGACGGCGAGCTTCGTCGATGCGCCGGCGGCAAAGCCCTCCGGGAGGGCGCGCACGGTCTCGACCGCTGCGAAGGGGTTGCCTTCGCTGATGAGCCAGACTTGCTCGGCGAGTTGGCCCGCGACGTCGGCGTGACTCTGCGCGCCCGTGAGCGTCCTCACCAGCGTCACGGTGTCTTCCTTCGAGAGTGGACGCAGGCGCAGCTCGGTGAAATGTTTGCCGCGTGCAAGGTCCTCCAGGGCGCGCCGCACGATTGGCGTGCCTGCGAGCTCCTCCTCACGAATCGTGGCCACGACGAGGATCGGCCACGTCGTCAGGCGTCGTCCGAGGAACGACAGCAATCGGAGGCTCATCTCGTCGCCCCAGTGGAGATCCTCGAGCATCAGCACCACAGGTCCCTCGACGACGAGACGCCCTATCAATCGCACCACGCTCTCGAAGAGTCGGCGATAGTCCACCGGGCCTGCCGCCGGTGAGTGTCCGGGAGCTCCAAGCTCGGGAAGAAGACGCGCCACCTCCGCCCGCCAGATCGGCTCGATCGTCTCCAGCAGCTCCTTGTCTCCTTCGAGATGGCCGGCGCGAAGCGCGTCCACCCACGCCGCGAACGGCAAGATCTGCTCTGCCTCGTAGCACCGCCCCACGAGCACGCGACCGCCGCGCCGCGCCGCTTCCGCGGCCACCTCCGCGAGCAGACGCGTCTTGCCGACGCCGGCCTCGCCGACAACCGCGACCGCGTGCCCCTGACCGGCCCACGCGCGACGCAGGATCTCCCGGAGCTGGTCGATCTCCGCCTCGCGCCCGACGAGCGGTAGCTCGCGCGGCAGCGCTTCGTTGGGCGCGGCCGGCATAGCCGCGGGCACCGTCGAGGTGGGCGCAGAGCTTTCCACGTCGGCCGCCACCGGCGATGGGCGCTGGCGCAGGATTTCTTGATAGAGCTGCTTGGTCGAAGGCTCCGGCTCGATGCCGAGCTCGCGCTGGAGCGCGCCGACGCAGACCTGGTACTGCCGAAGCGCCGCGGCCCGTCGGCCCAGCTCGACGTAGAGCCGCATGACCGCGCGATGAACCGGCTCCTGGAGGATATCGAGGGCGAGGATCCGGAGCGCGGCGCGCAACGCCGCCTCCCTCGCGCCGGTCGTGCGGTGGTGACGCATGAGCTTCGCAAGGGCCTCGAGCGCCAGCTCACGCAGACGCTCGCGCTCCGCGAGGAGCCATGCCTCGAACGGCGCTTCCTGTAGCGCGAGGCCTTCCAGGAGCTCGCCCCGATACAGCTCGACCGCACGTTCGAGGGCCGTCGGGGTGCCGTCGGCGACGGCGCGCTCGAACTCGGCGACATCGACGTCAGCCGCGCTCGGATCGAGGACGACCGTCTCGCGCTCGATGCGCAACGCCGGAGGCTCCGTGGTGATCGCTTTGCGCAGCGCGAACAGTGATTGCCGGAGACCGCCCCGAGCCTGCGGTTCGCGCGTACCACCCCAGAGGAGGGCCGCGAGCTTTTCTCTCGAATGGGACCGGCCGGGCGGCAGGGCGAGGAACGCGAGCAGTGCTTGAGTCTTCCGGGTCGGCAACGCCAAGGGCGACGCCGTGCCGACTCGCCCCTGAAACCCGCCGAACAGCGTGAGATTCAGACGCGTCATGGCGTGAGCCTGCCGCGGACCATAGCATGACCCCACGCGGACGGCCATGCGGCGTTGACGCGATTTTTAACGCCGCCCTCTACGGATCGCGAACGCGCCTCCGGCGACAACGTGAGCGACACGCTTCTGCGTGACATCACTCCCGTGCGAACGGGAAGGAGGCGGCCATGATTCGACTGGCCCGGCTCAGTGTTCTCGCCCTCGTGGCGGCAGCGCTTCTCGTGAGGTCCGACCTCCCGGAGGTTTCCGCGGAGACCGTTCCTCGCATCATCGATCTCCACTTCCACGCCGACCAGGCCTGGGACGTTCACGCGCTCGTGAAGCTCTTCGACGAGCTCGGGGTCGCCGCCGCCGGAAACGGGGCGAGAGGAGCGGACGCCGTTGCGCTCAAGTTCGCCGAGCAGTACCCGGGTCGGTTCATTCCGTATGGCGCCAACGAGCCGATCCGAGGGTTCATCAGCCGTGACGGGGAACGCGCCTATCTGCTCCAGAACCCGGCTGTCGTCGAGTATCTCGGCCAACTCGAGACGGCGCTGCGCGACAAGCAGTTCAAGGGCATCGGGGAGCTCGTGATCAACAGCGTGCACAGTCGCCACGACAAGGCGTCGAAGTACCCCGCCGATTCGCCGTTGATGCGCCGCTTGTGGGGACTTTCCGCGAAATACGGCGTGCCGATGAGCGCCCACATGGACGCGACGCCGGACTCGCTCCAGGAGATGGAACGGCTGCTCGCGTCCGACCGTCGCGGCACGTGGGTGTGGGCGCACACGGGCTGGCTTCCCGCCGCGGATCCCGCCCTGCTGCGGCAGCTGCTCGCGGCGCATCCGAACCTCTTCTGCGAGCTGTCCGGGCGCGAAAGCATCCGCCGCATCTACCGCGGTGATCCGATCGACGAGGCGGGTGTGCTGAAGCCGGCGTGGAAGGCGCTGCTCGAAGATCTCCCGGACCGCTTCGTCATCGGTACCGACGTCGATCCGGCCACGCTGGGGACGTACGCGGAGGAAGTGCGCTGGTGGCGCGGCATCCTCGCCCAGCTCACGCCCGCGACGGCGGCGAAGCTCGCGCATCAGAACGCCGAGCGGCTCCTGAAGCTGCCGCCGACGGCGAGCCGCTAGCTCACGCGTGCGTGTGTGCGCCGCGCCACGCGCCAGCTCGCGACGAACTTGTTCGAGGCCGTACACTTGACCACGACACCTTCGTCCCGAGGGGAGCGCCGATATGGCGAAGAAGCCACGGACCACCGTCCATCTCGCCGCGGATGCCGAGGTGAAGCAGCGGCAGACGCCCCATCGTTCGGATCTCGCCAAGCAACCGCCGCCCGGACTTCGCGGCCAGGCCGCGGGCAAGCCACGCGTGAATCGTGACCGCGAGCGCGCGCGCGACGTCGCGCGGCGGCCCAAAAAATATTTCGTGGCCAAGCAACTCGCCGCGGAGCGCCCGGCGCTGCCGGCGGTGCGGGTCCGGAAACGGCCGACGATCGCGCCGGGCCGTGCCCCGAAGATGCGCCCAGACGTCCTCGTCCGCGACGTGATGGTGGAAGACGTCGTGACCATCGAGGCCGCGACCACCCTGATCGAGGCCGCGCGGCGGATGCGTGACGCCAACGTCGGCATGCTGCCGGTGATGGCCGACGGCCGTCTCCGCGGCGTCATCACCGACCGCGATCTCGTCGTCCGGGCGGTGGCGGCCGGCCTCGATCCCGGCACGACGCCTGTCTCGGACCTGTTGAGCGAGGGCGTGATCACGGGGCGGCCGGAATGGACGATCGATCAAGCGATCAGCACGATGGCCAACGCCCAGATCGGACGCCTCCCCGTGGTCGATGACCGCGGCGGCGTCCTCGGTGTCGTCACGCTCAGCTCGCTCGTGCTTCGGTCACGCGAGCAGGAGGAAGTCCTCGACGCCGCCAAGGAGGTGTCGCGCCGCTCGGCTCGGCGCGAGGCGCCGCGAACCGCCTCGGCGTGAGCCGCGGCCGTGCTCACCGCGTGAGAAGCGCAGCCAGCCGCGCGTAGTCGAGCGATTCGAGGACGCGGCGCGCGAACAGACTCGCGTCCCCGACGGTCCCTTCGCGCGGAATGACCGTGAGCACCTGGAGTGCCGCGCGTGGTGCGCTCGCGTCGAAGAAGTCCGGGTTGACGGCGACCAGCCGGAGCGCGTCCGACGCTCCCGGCTTGTTCAGGAGCCACTCGTCTGCGCCTACGCCTCCGTAATGGGCCTGGGCCTGGCGTTCGGCGGGCGAGAGGACCTCGAGTCGCGCCTCCAGCCGGCGAATCTTCTCGCGTAAGTCGTCCATCCCCCGGCGGAGCTCCGGCAGGGCCTCACGATTGATGGCGGTCGCCTTCGCGGCGCCGGCAGGGAGCTCACGCCGCGCCTTTTCGATGCTCTGCTGCAGGTCCGCGAGCGCCTTCGCGTTACTGCGCTGGAGCTCGGCGGCGGTCTTCGGGTCCACCGCCTTCATCTGCTCGTAGACCTGATCCATCTGCTTCATGCCCTCGTATTGCGCTTCCATTTGCTTCAGCGTCGTTTGCGCCGTGCTCGAAGGTGACGACCCCGCCAGCGCCTGGCTCCCCGCCTCCACCTTCGCGAGATCCTGACGCCGCTCGGCCAGGCGCGCGCGAAGGACGCGCTCCACCGAGACAGGCACGAGGAACGGCCGCCGAATGTTGGTCACGACCACGGCCCGGTTCTCGTACATCGGAAATCCGGCAACTTGACCCGTCAGCCTGGGCTCGGCATGCATCCCGCCTGCCTCGTCCTTCAGCACCGGCATCTTCTGGTTCCAGATGACGGTGCCGATGCTATTGGCGATGATCACGAGCTGGCTCGCCCACTCGCTTGCGTCCTTGATCCCACACGTCCCGTCCCACTGCCCCGCGGTGTACGCGGAAAGCGTGTAGTAGGCGGGAAACGGTCCGTTCGGGGGTGCCGGTAAAAACGGAAATCCGTCGTCCCATCCGCTCACGATTCTCGGGCGCAGGCGCAGATTCGCAGGTTGCGCGACCGACGGGGCGAGGCGAACGACCTCGTCCACGCGCGCAAGCTGATCTCGCATCGCCAGCCGGGGATCGTTCGGTTTTGCGTCGGCGGGACCTCCCCGCCGCGTCGGCATCACGCATTCGCCCGCCGCCTCCACCGCGGCGGGGCCGACCACCGCGCCGAGGGTGAGCAGGGCGAGCGCAAGCACGGCATTCACGGCGCACCTCCTGTCATTGCGCGTGGGGCCACGCTAGTCCCAGACCAGGGCGATCATCAAGTGCCCGCTGACACGTCGAGGCTCCGCCGAAGGGGCGCGCCGTGGTAGACACTTGCCTCTATGGCGAAGGCGCAGGACGCCGTCCTCACGGTCGCCGGTCGGGAGGTGGTGATCACCAATCCCACCAAGGTGTTCTTCCCACGGGCCGGCTACACCAAGCTCGATCTCGCAAAGTACTACGTGGCGGTCGCCGACGCGGCGCTGCGCGGGATCGCGGGACGGCCCATCGTGCTCAAACGCTACGTGGATGGCGCCGAAGGCGAGCCGTTCTTCCAGAAGCGGGCGCCGGACCGGCATCCCGACTGGATCCAGACGGTGGAGCTCCGCTTTCCCTCGGGTCGGACGGCGCGCGAGATCGTCGTGCGCGATGCCGCCCAGCTCCTCTGGATCGTGAACCTCGGCTGCATCGATCTCAATCCGCATCCGGTGCGCGCAGACGATCTGGAGCACCCCGACGAGCTGCGCGTGGATCTCGACCCCGGCCCCGGCGTGAGCTGGGACGACGTCCGGCGCGTGGCGCTGATCGTGCGCGACGTGCTCGCCGAGCATGGGCTGCGCGGGTGGCCCAAGACGTCGGGATCACGGGGCATGCACGTCAACGTGCGTATGGAGCGGCGGTGGACGTTCGATCAGGTGCGGCGGGCGGCGCTCGCGCTCGCCCGCGAGGTGGAACGGCGCGCGCCCGAGCGCGCGAGCAGCAAGTGGTGGAAGGAAGAGCGCCGCGGCGTCTTCCTCGACTACAACCAGAACGCCAAGGACCGCACGGTGGCGTCGGCGTGGTCGGTGCGGCCGACTCCGGATGCGCGTGTCTCGATGCCGCTCGAATGGGACGAGGTCCCCGACTGCGATCCCGCCGCCTTCACGCTGGTCACCGCCCCCGCGCGCTTCGCCGAGCGCGGCGACGCCGCGGCGGGCATAGACGACGCGGCAGGATCGCTCGAGGGCCTGCTCGCGCTGTCAGCGGCGCAGGAGGCGGCCGGGCTCGGCGACGCGCCATGGCCGCCGCACTATGCGAAGCAGCGCGGCGAGCCGCCGCGCGTCGCCCCGTCACGACGGAAGGGCGCGAGCGTCGGCACTGAACGCGCCGGCGGGCGTCCGTCCCGCCGCCGCGCGTCGAGCGGGGCGCTGATCACGGTCGCGAAGGCCGCGCACAAGGCGGACGCGCTCGCCGGCCTCGAACGATGGAAGGCCCGCCATCACGCGGCGGCGGCGCACCTTCACGTTGACGACGTGCTCGTGGACTCGATGCGTGGCCGATCCACGACGTGGACCCGGATCCGTGTCAATCTGCGTCACGTCCCCGAGGCCGAGCGCCCGGCCGAGGAAGCGCCCGAGCCCGACTACGATCCGTGGCGCGATTCCCCGCGCGGCCGACCGGGATCACGGGCGCCGAACACCCGCTCCAGCTCGTAGGCGGGCGTCACCTCGAGCTGGTCGTAGACGCAGTCGTCCGGCCGCTTGTCCGGACGCCAGCGCAGGAACTGGGCAGCGTGCCGGAAGCGAGTTCCCTGCATGTGATCGTAGGCGACCTCACAGACGCGCTCGGGCCGGAGGGGCTCCCAGCTCAGGTCCTTGCCGCGATTCCAGCGGCTCGTCGCGCCCGGCATGCGCTGTCCCGCCGCGCTCGCCTCCGCCTCCGCTTCCGCCCAATCGCGCCACGGGTGGCCCGCGAGCGCGTTCGTTCGCAGCGGCGCCAGTTCGGTGACGAGCTGCTTGCGCACCTCGTTGCTGAATGCGGCGGCAACGCCCACGTGGTGCAGCGTGTGCTCGTCGTCGTACAGCCCGAGCAGGAGCGAGCCGATCATCGTGCCCGGCCCCTTCTTGTGCCAGCGGAAGCCGGCGACCACGCAGTCCGCGGTGCGCTGGTGCTTCACCTTGATCATCGTGCGCTCGCCGGGGCGATAGGGTTCGTCGAGACGCTTGGCCATCACGCCGTCGAGCCCGGCACCCTCGAACCGACGGAACCAGTCTTCCGCCAGCGCCCGATCGCGCGTGGCCGGCGAGAGCCGCACGGCCGGCGTGTCGCCGCGAAGCACGCGCTCGAGCCGTTCACGCCGCACGGCGAGCGGCGCCTCGCGCAGGTCCTCGTCGCCGAGCGCAAGCAGATCCCACACCACGAACGAGGCCGGCGACTGCTCGGCGAGCAGCTTCACGCGCGAGGCGGCGGGATGAATCCGCAACAGCAGCGCCTCGAAGTCGAGGCCGTGGGCGCCCACGATGACGATCTCACCGTCCACCACCGAGCGCTCGGGCAGGGTGGCGGCGAGCGGCGCGATCACCTCGGGGAAGTAGCGATTCATGGGCTTCTCGTCCCGGCTCTGGAGCAGGATCTCGGCACCGTCGCGGAATACCAGCGTCCGGAACCCATCCCACTTCGGCTCGAACTGCCAGCCGTCGCCACCGGGCAGGGCGTCGGCGGCGCTGGACAGCATGGGCGCGAGCGGCGGCGCGAAGGGCAGACGCATGGCTCAATCTTAGAGGGTTCGGGGAGGCTCGGCATGCTCGACGACTTCACGGCGACCGAGGTTCAGACGGGAGAGACGACCATCTTCCTACGCGGGGGCGGCTCCGGCCCCGCCGTGCTCTTGTTGCACGGTTTCCCGGAAACGCACCTGATGTGGCGCGGGATCGCGCCCCTGCTCGCGCGCCGCTTCACGGTCGTGTGTGCCGACCTACGCGGCTACGGCCGGAGCGGCTGCCCACCGTCGCGTCCCGACCACGCGCCGTACGCGAAGCGGACGATGGCGCGAGACATGGTCACGGTCATGGACCGGCTCGGGTTTGCTCGATTCTCGATCGC
>Ga0114129_10005162_pt1 | contig 18375 bp, 17 predicted proteins | sample RhiMetdeltSRZDD1_FD_80071 | JGI IMG/M metagenome (GOLD analysis project Ga0114129, IMG submission 80071) | Populus rhizosphere microbial communities from Tennessee, USA - Rhizosphere MetaG P. deltoides SRZDD1 (version 2) (version 2) | ecosystem: Host-associated > Plants > Roots > Rhizosphere >...
GATCCCACGCAGATCATCAAGATTCGCGAGACGATCCGCCTCCTCGGGCGCGAGCGCGCGGTCCTCCTTTCGACGCACATCCTCCCCGAGGTGGACGCGGTATGCGACCGCGTTCTCATCATCGACCGCGGCGCGATCGTGGCCGAAGGAACCGCCGCGGAGCTGCGCAGCCGCCTCGCCGGTTCGCCGATCGTGCGGGCGTCCTTCGCCGGGCAGATCGCCGCCCGAGAACCGCTCGCCGGGCTGCCGGGCGTCACCGCGGTCTCCGAGGCGTCCGCGGACGGCGAGACCCGCGTTCGGCTTGAGTGCGTCACGGGCGCCGATCCCCGCGAGGACGTTTTCCGGACCGCGGTCGCGCGAGGCTGGGTCCTGCGCGAGCTCGTCCTGGAAGCGGTCTCGCTCGAAGACGTCTTCGTGCGCCTGACCCGGCATGAAGAGATCGCGCCGGCGGCGGCCGTGATTTCGCACTCGGCGGAGGCCGCGGCGGCCGAGGGCGCGTCGGAGGAGATCCCGTCGTGAGGAAGTTCCTGGCGATCGTCGGGCGGGAGTGGCGCGCGTATTTCTTCTCTCCGCTCGCGTACGTGATCCTCGCCGCTTTCCTGCTCATGAACGGGATGATCTTTTCGGCGATCGTGGCCTTCCTGAACACCCCGGGCGCGCCGAAGGGACAGGCGCTGCCGTTTCTCTTCACCAACACGTATTTCTGGATCTTCAACCTCTTCGTCGTCCCGATCATCACCATGCGCCTCTTCGCCGAGGAGAGGAAGAGCGGGACGATCGAGACCCTGCTGACGTCTCCGATCTCGGAGACGACCGTCGTGCTCGGGAAGTTCACCGGCGCGCTCCTCTTCTTCCTGACGCTGTGGGCGCCGACGATCGTCTACGTGCTCATTCTCCGCTCGCAGACCCCGATCGACCTCGGTCCGGTCGCCGCCGGATATCTCGCGATCGCGCTCATCGGGGCGTACTTCCTCTCGATCGGGACGTTCGCGTCCACCCTCACCAAGAACCAGATCGTGGCGGCAATCCTTGCGTTCGCGATGCTGATCCCCGTGTTCTCCGCGGGTCTTCTCGAGTCGCTCTCAAACGACCCCGGCAAGCGCGACACGCTCGGCTACTTGAACCTCTGGGACCACATGGAGGAGTTTTCACGGGGGGTCGTCGACACGCGCCGCATCGTCTACTACCTCTCGGCGACCGCGTTCTTCCTCTTCCTGACCACGGTGACGCTCTCCGCGAAGAAGGAAACGCCGTGAGCCGCGGCAGCGCGGCGCGCGTCGGGGTCTCCGCGGCGGCCATTGCTCTCGCCGCGGCGATTCTCGTGGGCGTCAACTGGCTCGGCTCGCGCCACTGGTCGCGCGGCGACTGGACGAAGACCCACCTGTACAGCCTGTCGACGACGACGAAGAAGCTCGTGGGAGGACTGGCGAAACCGGTCCGCGTCACGGTCTTCATGGACCGCGACTCCCGGCTCTATACGCCGGTCATCGAGATCCTGAGCCGGTATCGCGCCCTCTCTCCGAAGATCGAGGTCGAGGAGCTCGACCCGAAGCGGAATCTGGCGCGCGCCGAAGCGCTCGTGCGCGAATTCGGAATCCGCCAGAACACGGTCGTCTTCCGGTCGGGTGATCGCAAGAAATACGTCGAGGAGGACAAGCTCGCCGATTTCGACTTCGCGGGTGCGCAGATGGGCCGCGGAGCCCCCGAGATCAAGAACTTCAAGGGCGAAGAGGCGTTCACGTCGGCGATCCTCTCGGTGACCGAGTCGCGCACGCCTCACGTCTACTTCTCCTCCGGGCACGGGGAGGCGTCCATCGACTCGGGGGAGCGCGGGAAGGGCTACGCCGACGCGAAACAGCTCCTCGAGCGCGACAACCTGACGGTGGCGAAGTGGGAGTCGCTCGGAAAGGACTCGGTTCCGGCCGACGCGGATGCCATCGTCGTGGCCGGACCGCGCACGGCCTTTCTCGAGCCGGAGGCCGGGGCGCTCGCGAAATACCTCGCGGGCGGAGGGCGACTCCTGCTTCTCCTCGATCCCGTCCTGCCGGCGCCCGGAGCGCCGCCGGCCGACTTTGCTCTCGGAAAGCTCCTGTCGGGCAACGGGGTGAAGCTCGGAAACGACATCGTCATCGATCCCGCGAACGCGTTGCCTCTCGTCGGGGCGGAGACCGTTTTCGCGAAACAGTATGGGAGCCATCCGATCGTGCGCTCGCTCTCGGCGGAAGGTCTACCGGTCATCTTTCCGCTCGCGCGCTCCGTGAGCAAGCCGGGAGCGGCCGGAGCGCCGTCATCCGTCGTGACGCTCGTCGAAACCTCGCCGGACGGATGGGGCGAGACCTCGCTCGCCAACCTGGAGGAGCAGGTCAAGAAAGATCCGGAGGACACCCCGGGACCGGTTTCGCTCGCGGTCGCCGTCGGCCCGGCGGACGAGAAGCCGCCGGCGAAGGCACCGAGGCTCGTGGTCATCGGCAACTCCCGGTTCGCCGCCAACGGTGGCCTTGCGACCGCGGGCAACGCAAACCTGTTTCTGAACTCGATCCACTGGCTGACGGGAGCCGAGAAGCAGATCGGGATCGCCCCGAAAACTCCGGAGCAGGCTTCTCTCTCCCTGACCCGGGGACAGGTTCGCCGGATCGGACTCTTTTCGGTCCTCGGCCTTCCCGCCTTCGCGGTCGTCCTCGGCGTCTGGGTCTGGTACCGCCGCCGCGACTAGTCGAACGGCATGACTTCGCGGAAGCTCCTCGCTCTGACCGGGGTCGTGATTGCACTCTTCGCGTTCATCTTTTTTTTCGAGCGCAAGATGCCGACGACCTCCGAGCGGGAGCAGAAGGGAGATCTCTACTGGGACCTCCCCGCGGATCGCGTCGAGAGCATCCGGCTCGAGCACGGCGGAGAGATCGTGGAGCTCGCGAAGTCCGGAGAATCGTGGAAGCTCGTGAAGCCGGAGTCGTACCCCGCCGACACGGTCACGGCGTCGGATCTCGCTTCCCAGCTCGCGGGCTTGAAGCAGCCTCCCGGTGAATCGCAGGCGGAGGGGAATCCCGAGGGCTACGGGCTCGCGAAGCCGGCGGCGAAGGCGACGTTCGTTTGGAGTGACCCGAAGAAGCCGGGGCAGAAGTCTTCGCGCACCCTCGAGTTCGGTCTCGACATTCCGGGAACCGATCTGACGGCCGCGAGAGTCGCCGGCAAACCGGAAATCCTCTTCGTGCCGGCGAGCGTGGCGGCCTCCGTGCGAAAGGGAGCGGACGACTTCAAGAGCAAGGACGTCTTCGGCGGCGCCTCGCTCGATGCAACCGGAATCGACGTGGCGCGCGGGCGCGGACGGCTCGTGCTCGCAAAGAAGAACGGGATCTGGTGGATCGAGCAACCAATCTCCGACCTCGCGGATCGGGAGGTCGCCGACCGCCTCGCGAGCGATTTGTCCGCGCTCCGCGTGACCGAGTTCGTACCGAAAACCCAGGCGACCGACCTTCCCTCGCTCGGACTCTCGCCGCCGAGCTTCCGGGTCACCATCACCGACTCGAAGGGGGGCAGGAACGTCCTCGACCTGGGATCCACGCGCTCGGACGGAAACTCGGTCTACGCCTCGCGGCAAGGCCAGGTTTTCACCGTCGCCAATTCGACGGTCGAGGAACTCTCCAAGGAAGCGACGACGTTCCGCGACAAGCGACTCGTCCGGTTCGAGAGGTCCGACGTCTCCGGGATCGAAACCGCGATCGGTCCGGTTCGACGTTCCTTCACGCGAAAACAGGCGGGCTGGTCGATCGACGGCCGTGCCCTGCTCGCTTCGGCCGCCGACGATCTGATGACGGCGCTCTCAGACGTCGAAAGCAAGTCCTTCGTCGATGACGCGGCGGCAGAGACGCTCTCGGAGAGAGCGGAGGATTGGACGATCGCTCTGAAACTGGCGCAAGGACCGGGATGGATCGTGAAGCTCTCGCCGTTTCGGGGGGACTTCGGGGCGACCGTCTCGGGTCGCCCCGGAGCGTTCGTCGTCGCGAAAGACGCCGCCGACCGTCTTCGCGAAGCCATCGAGAAGGCGGCGGCGCCGCCGGTCACCTCCGCGCCGGCAACGCCGAAGCCGTAGGGTCAGGTCTCCACTTGCCACTTCGCTTCGCGAAGATGGCAAGGACGGGTCTTGTCGTTCAGAACGTCGGCGATCAGTGAAGACCTGACCCCGCTACCTCTTTCCCGATGCGTGCGGGGGCCGCTTCTCGGCGCGGGCGCTCAGCTCCTCGATTCTCTTCTGCCGCGCCTTTTCCTTCACGTCTTCGACCTGGACCTGCTTTTCCTTCGCCTTCGAGAAGAAGGTCGAAACCCACAGCATCGTCCCTGCGCCCTTCGGAATCTTCGCGTTGCGCGCGGAGGCCCCCCACAGCTTGGTTCCCCGGAACTTCGCTTCCGAGAGGTCCGAGTTTCCGAAATCGGCTCGGGCGAGCCGCGCCTTCGAGAAATCGGCGCCGATCGCGCGGGAGAAGCGGAAATCTGCCTCCTCCAGGTTCGCGCCCTGGAAGTTCGCGCCGATCAGGAGCGTGCCGGAAAGATCCGCTTCCAGAGCCATCACGTGCGACAGGTTGGCGCGCTTCAGATTCGCCTGGCGAAAATTGCCGAAGGAAAGGTCCGCGCGGGAGAAGTCGACGCCCTCCGCCTGCGCCTCCGAGAGATCCGCCTGAGCGAACTTCGCACCTGGAAACGAATAGGGCTTCAGGTTGATTCTCCGCAAGATCGCCTTGGACAGGTCGGCCGCGCGGAAGTTCGCGCGCTCGAACCGCGCCGTTCGAAGGTCGACCCCGACGAGCTTCGCCTCCGAGAAGCTGACATCTTCGCCGCCGGCGTCCAGGAACAGGGCGCCGCGCAGGTCCGCCTTGCGCAGGCGCGCCCGATCGAACTGGGCGCCGCTGAAGTTGGCTTCTACAGCGGACACGAGCTCCATGTCGGCCTCGGCGAAATCCGCGCGCTCGCAGTCCGCCGCGTTCAACGACGCCTGGCGGAGGACCGCGCCAACGAACTTCGCGCGTCGCAGGTCTGCGCCGGTCAAGTCGGCGGATTTCAGGTTGGCGTGGGCGAAGATCGCGTTGGGGAAAGAGCCTTGAGGCGCGGCGACCCCTTCGAAAAAGCAACGCGAGAGGTCGGCTCCGTCGAAGTGAGCTCCGAAGAGCTTGACCCCACGGAAGTTCACGTCGCAAAGGGTCGCTCCGGCGAAGTTGGCGCCGTTCAGGTCCGAGCCTTCGAGCTTCGTCAGCGTCAGGTCCGCGCCGGCGAAGTTTGCCTGCAGAAGACTACAGCTCTGGAGCGACGCGCCCCGCAGGCGCGCTCCGGCGAGAAACACTCCGGTCAGGTCGAGGAAGTCGAGATCGCAATGCTCCAGGATCGCCCCCGGCGCCGAAATCCCGTCGAGCCGCGCCATGGTGACGGTCGCGCGGGTCAGGTCCGCGCCCGCGAAAGTCGCTCCGGAGAGATTGGCGCGCGTCAGATCCGCGCGACGGAGATCCTTGCCCGAAACGTCCTTTCCGGAGAGATCGGCGCCGGTCAGATCGGGTGTCACGCCGGGGTTGCGGTTGCGCCAATCGTTCCAGTCGGCGGAGACGACGAGCCGCACATGCTCGGGGTTTGCCATGCTCTGCGATTGTAACCGCCGAAGGTCAAGCGTCTCCCGGCGTTAAGATCGTGCGGATGAAAGCAGCGGTCGTCGCCCCCCCGAAGGCGATGGAGCGCATTCGGCGCGCTCTCGTGGGCGGTCATCCGCTGATTTACGTCCAGTCCTGGGAGGAGACGCGCGTCGAGCGGCTCATCCAGCACCTGGCCAAGACTTTCTACGGCGCGCCGGTGGCTTACGGCGTCTGGTCCGTCGTGGACGGCCTTTCCGTCGACGGCCAGCCGGTGCCGAACACGCACGACCCGGTCGGCGCCCTGGAGTCGATCCTCGCCGGCGACGGGAAGGGTTTCTACGTGATGAAGGACTTCGGCGGGTCCGCGGACGGCCGGCCGGAGATCGTCCGCCGCCTTCGCGACGTGTACCGCAGCCTGAAGGACCGCGGCCGGCACGTCTTTCTGGTCTCTCCGAGGCTCGTGATCCCGGAAGACGCGAAGAAAGAGGTCTACGTCGTGGAGTACGAGCTCCCCGACGAGGGAGAGATCACCCGCATCCTCGATTCGAGCCTGAAGCGCCGACTCGGCGCGGAAGGGATCAACGACTCGGAGATGAAGCGGCTCTCGCTCGCCCTTCGCGGACTGACCGCCGACGAGATCGGGCACCTTCTCACGAAGACGTTCGCCGAGCGCCGGACCTTCGACGAGGAAGCCTTCCGCGAAATCCTGTCGGAAAAGGAACAGATGTCGCGCAAGGAGGGGGTCCTCGAGTTCGTTCCTCCGCGCGTCTCGCTCGACGACGTGGGCGGCTACGCGGTCTTGAAGGCCTGGCTCCAGAAGAGGCAGAAGCTTTTCTCGCGGGAAGCGCTGGACGCGGGAATTCCGATCCCGCGCGGCATCCTCCTGATGGGGGTTTCCGGTTGCGGGAAGAGCCTGTGCGTCAAGACGATCTCCACCGAGTGGAGCCTGCCGCTCTTTCGGCTCGACATGAACGCGATCTTCGGGACCGACAACGCGGAAGCGACTTTCCTGAAGGCGCTTCGATCCGTCGAGGCGGTCTCACCGGCCGTGTTGTGGATCGACGAGATCGAGATGGGTGTCGGCGGCTACCGCGACGGCCAGGACGCCTCGATGTCCCGGATCTTCTCGGGCTTTCTCACCTGGATGCAGGAAAAGAGCGCTCTCGTCTTCGTCGCGGCGACCGCCAACCGGATCCAGCTCTTGCCCGCCGAGATCATCCGCAAGGGGCGGTTCGACCAGGTCTTCTTCGTGGACCTGCCGATGGAAGAGGAGCGAAAGCAGATCTTCCAGATTCACCTGACCAAGAACGGGTGCGACGTCTCCAAGCTCGATCTGGTTTTCCTGGCGAAAGCGACGAACGGCTGGAACGGCGCGGAAATCGAGCAGGCGGTGATCTCCGCGGTCGTGGATGCCTACGCCGAGAAGCGCGAGGTCTCCGAAGACGACCTCTACCGGATGATCTCGGCGACGGTGCCGCTCTCCGTGACGATGGAGGAGCAGATCAAGGCGATCCGGAGCTGGGCGCACGAGCGGGCTTTGAACGCGTCGCACGCGTAAACGAGAAGCTCGCTTCGCCCGGAGAGACCCTTTGCTTCGGTCAGGATGACCCGCTTTGCAGGTCAGTTCTTCGAGGGATCGATTTCCCCCCGCCGGAACGGCGACAGAAACTCAATCCGGCCGCGCCAATCGCGCATCCGGGATAAGAGCGCCTCGAAGCGCGCCGGGATCGAGTCGGTCTCGAGCAGGGCCTGCAGCTCGGGAGCGTCGTATCGAAGCCGGACCGCGAGCTCGGAGGCGAGGCGTTCCGGTCCAAGCGGTTCCTCGGGAAGCGGCGGGGCTTCCATCGCGGCCGCGATCGCGCGAAAGAGGGAGGCCGCCTCGGTCGAGATCCGCATCGCCTCCGAGGCGTCCCGGAACGGGATCGACGTGATCTCTTCCACTTCGGCGATGCGATAAGGCGAGGGCGGCGACTCCGCGACGACTCGGTAGCGAAATTCCCCTTCGAGAACGATGTTGTACCGGCCGTCGGAGAGTTCCTCGGCCTCGACGATCCGCCCGGCGCCGCCCACCGGATGGATCTCGGGCGTCGGACCGCCGGTCTCCCACCCCGGCTTGATCATCGCCATCCCGATCGTCCGGTCGCCGGAGAGCGCGTCAGCGACCATGGCGCGGTAGCGAGGCTCGAAGATGTGGAGGGGCAGGAGCGTGCCCGGGAAGAGCACCACTTCCGGCAACGGGAAAAGGGGGATGCGGCGGCGCGTCAACGTTTGGGACCCCCTTTGGGGTCCGTGAGTTCCCGGACGTAAACCACCGTCTGGCGGATCTGCTCGTCGGTCAACTTGCCCTGGAAGCTCGGCATCGGGTCGTGGCCCTGTCGGATCTGTTTCTCGATTGTTTCCGCGGAGCCGTCGGAGCGCCAGACGCCGTCGATCAGGTTCGCGTAGGGGAACCGCCCCGCGACCGCGGTCTTGCCGTCGCCTCTGGAGGAGTGGCAGCGCGCGCACTTGCGCTCGAAGATCAGGCGTCCCGCGGCGAGGTCTCCGTCGTGGGCATCCCCCTCGGGAAGGCGATGCTCCCCGCAGCCGATCACGACCAGCACCGACGCGATTGAGAGAACGAGCAGCCGGACCCGAATCACGGTGGCGGAGTCTAGCTTCGGGAATGGAGCAAGGAGGGCTCTTCAGGTAATTCTGAGCGGACCGAATCGACGCATAATTGCGTACTCACCATGGGATGTTGCCTCGCGGCCGTTTGCTCTCGTCCGGGCCCGTCGAGCGCCCGCTTACTCGTCGACTCTCTACCGGCGCCGTCGAGGCGCCGCTAAAAACGTCCCCGCCAAGACCGTGGCCGATCCGGGGGACAAGGTCTTCGAAAGCGTCGCCGGTCGTTATTACGTGGATTCGCAGTGCATCGATTGCGACGTCTGCCGTGTCACCGCGCCGGCCAACTTCCAGCGCGAGGAGGCGAAGGGGTACTCGTACGTCTTCCGGCAGCCGGTTACCGCCGAGGAAGAAGCGCAGTGCCAGGAGGCCATGGACTCGTGCCCGGTGGAAGCGATCGGCGATAACGGGGCCTAGGCCTCTTTTGCGATCGACCGGAAGTATTCGATCGTCTTTACGAGGCCTTCTCGAAGCTCGACCTTTGGTTCCCAGCCGAGCTTCGTTCGAGCTTTCGTGATGTCCGGCTGACGGACCTTCGGGTCGTCCACCGGCAGAGGACGGAAGACGATCTCGCTCGAGGTTCCGGTCAGCTCGCGAATCGTTTTCGCGAACTCGAGCACCGAAAGCTCCACGGGATTCCCGATATTCACGGGCTCGCGTTCTTCGGACATGAGGAGCCGGTAGATCCCATCGATCAGGTCGGAAACGTAGCAGAACGACCGCGTCTGCGATCCGTTCCCGAAGACCGTCAAGGGCTCTCCCGCGAGCGCCTGGCCGATGAGCGCTGGAACCACACGGCCGTCGCGGGGCCGCATCCGCTCCCCGTAGGTGTTGAAGATCCGTACGATGCGCGTCGGAACTCCGTGCGCACGCTGGTACGCCATCGTCAAGGCTTCCGCGAAGCGCTTGGCCTCGTCGTAAACGCCCCGCGGACCGATCGGGTTGACGTTGCCCCAGTAAGTTTCGGGCTGGGGATGGACCAGGGGATCCCCGTAGACCTCCGACGTCGACGCCAGGAGAAAGCGCGCGCCCTTGGCGAGCGCGAGGCCGAGCGCGTTGTGAGTTCCGAGAGACCCGACTTTCAGGGTCTGGATCGGAAGCTCCAGGTAATCGATCGGAGAAGCGGGAGAGGCGAAGTGGAGGACCGCGTCGATGTCGCCCTCGATCGGAATGAACTTGGTGACGTTGTGCTCGATGAAGTGAAACCGCCGATCGGCGTCGAGATGGGCGATGTTGCGGGCCTTGCCGGTCACGAAGTTGTCCATGGCGATGACTTGGTGGCCTTCGGCGAGGAGGCGGTCGCAGAGGTGGGAGCCCAGGAATCCCGCGCCGCCAGTGACGAGGATTCTCACGATCTCCCGACACCCGTGTACGACCACCCCGCGGCCTTCAGCTCCCGCGGCTCGTACACGTTTCTCAGATCCACGACGGTCTTCGATCTCATCAGCTTTTCCAGCCGCCCGAAATCGAGCGCTCGAAACTCGTTCCACTCCGTGGCGAGCACGAGAACGTCGGCGCCCCGCGCGCAGTCGTAAGCGTCCGTCGCATAGTAGAGGTCGGGAAAGACCGCGCGCGCGTTTCCCATCGCGGCCGGATCGAAGACGCGCACAGCGGCGCCCGCCGCGACCAGGTCGGTAATGACGGCGAGCGCGGGGGACTCGCGGATGTCGTCCGTCCCGGGCTTGAAGGAGAGGCCGAGAACGGCCGCCGTCCGGTCTTTCAGCGGTCCCGCAGCGGCCTGGATTTTCTCGGTCATTCGTGCCTTCGTCTCGCAGTTGACTCCGACCGCCGCCTCGATGATCCGGAACCGGTAGCCGTGCTGCCGGGCGAGGTCGATCGCGGCGGCCGTGTCTTTGGGGAAGCAGGAGCCTCCGAAACCGGGTCCCGCGAGAAGAAACTGGGCGCCGATCCGGCGATCGAGGCCCATCCCGCGAGCGACCGCGTGCACGTCCGCGCCCATGAGCTCGCAAAGCCGCGCGATCTCGTTGATGAACGAGATCTTGACCGCCAGAAAGCCGTTCGACGCGTACTTGATCAGCTCCGCGGAAGCGACGTCCGTGATCACGAACGGCGTTTCCGCGAGGAAGAGCGGGCTGTAGATCTCCTTCATGACCTCGATCGCGCGGGCGTCGGAAGCGCCGATCACGATGCGGTCGGGGCGCAGGAAGTCGGAGATCGCCGAGCCTTCCCGGAGAAACTCGGGGTTGGAGACGACTGAAAACTCCCGTTCTCCGTCGTTCGACCGCAGGATCTGTTCGATCATTCGGCCGGTCCCGGTCGGGACGGTCGATTTCGTCACGACGACCTTGTATTCGTTCATGTGCTCGGCGATGGCTTCCGCCACCTGGCGGACGAAAGTCAGGTCGGGGGAGCCGTCGGGGTTGGGCGGAGTTCCGACTGCGATGAAGATCGCCAGAGCTCTCTCGATGCTCGATTTCAGGTCGGTCGTGAACGTGAGCCTTCCCGCGCGCTCGTTCTTGGCGACGATCTCTTCTAAGCCCGGCTCGTAGATCGGGATGTGACCGGATTGGAGGGAGGCGATCTTCGCCTCGTCCTTGTCCACGCAGACGACGGCCATGCCGAAGTCGGCGAGACACGCCCCGGTCACGAGGCCGACGTAGCCGGTGCCGACGACGCAGATGTTCATGCCACGGGACTCCTGGCGACGTCGCTGTTCTTCTGGCGGTACCACTCGACCGACCGGGAGAGACCGTCGGCCAGGGAGACGCGAGCGCGGAAGCCGAGCAATCGCTCCGCTTTCTCGACGGAAGCATACGTGACCGGGACGTCACCAGCCTGGACGGGCTGCCGGGAGAGGCGCGCCGTCCTGCCGGTCGCATTCTCGATCGCGAGGACGAGCTCCGACAGCGTGACGGGGTGAGCGCCTCCCAGGTTGACGATCTCGAAACCCGGCGTCGCATGCTCGAGCGCCGCCTCGATCCCGTCGGCGATGTCGTCGATATAGGTGTAATCGCGCCGCGAAGTCCCGTCCCCGTAGAACGGGATCGGCCGGTCTTCTTCGAGCGACCGGATGAAGCGCGCGATCGCCATCTCGGGGCGCTGTCTCGGCCCGTAGACCGTGAAGAAGCGGAGGCACCACGCGGGCAGTCCGTGAAGGTGGTGAGCGTTGAAGACGTGCAGCTCCCCGGCGCGCTTCGTGGTCGCGTACGGAGAAATCGGACGGTCGATGGGATCCTCCTCCGAGAAGGGAAGTTTCGAGTTGATTCCATAGACCGACGAGGACGACGCGAAGAGGAACGGCGGCCGGCCGTGCGCGACGGCGGCTTCCAGCAGATGGAGGGTCCCAACGCAGTTGACCTCTTCGTACAAGACCGGCTGGGAGAGCGACGGCCGGACTCCGGCGCGCGCCGCGAGGTGGAGGACCGCGTCGAAGCGCTCCTCGGCGAACGTCCGGAAGACGAGGTCGCGATCGCGGATGTCGCCTTCCACCAGCCGGAAGAGGGGATTGCGGGCGAACGGCGCGACGTTCTCGCGCTTCAACGCCGGGTCGTAAAAGTCGTTGAAGTCGTCGAGAACGACCACCCGGTCGCCGAGCGCGACGCGGCGGCCGGAGATGTGGGAGCCGATGAAGCCCGCTCCCCCCGTGACGAGGAGCTTCAAGGCCTCGGAACCGGAGTCGGAGTGGGCGTCGGCGTCAGGGAGAGCGTATCCGGGCCGAGCTCCGCATCCTCGGGCGTCTCGGTCTGGACGGCGGCGGGATTTCCGGCGACGCCCTTCTGCGCCTCCGCGTACCGTTTCCGGATCCCCGACCGCTGGCGGTTCTTGATGAGCCAGCGCAGCAGCGCGGATTCGTCGATGCCGACCACGAGGTGGTTGGCCGCGTCGAAGATGGCGGGATCGTTGATCAGTTTTCCGACCGTGCCCTGCCCGTTGTCGAGCTTTCGGGCGATGGAATCCAGGCGCTTCGAGAGATCGCGGAGGTTTCCCGTGAACTCTCGGCCGAAGCGCTCGTCGTGCAGGATCGTCGGCAGGGCTCCCTTCCCGGAGTTCAGGTTTTCCGTGACGGCGGCGAGCGAGCCGGCCGCGGCGGAGAGACGGTCCACGAGCTCGTAGACCTTCTTCTTGCCCTCCGGATCCGACAGCAGAGCCGGAATCGCCCCCGTCCCCTTGTTCATCCCGTCTTCGATCTTCGCGAAGACGTTGCGCAGAGAAGCGACCGCCGCCTGGAGCGACCGCCCCACCTGGTCGCCGTACCGCTGGTCGGCGAGAAGCTTGCCGGCCAGGCCTTCGCCCCGGTTGATCTTCGTGAGGAGCGTGTTCAGGTTCGTGAGCGTGCCGTTCAGGTTGTTGGCGAGGCGGCCTCCCTGCTCGCCGCCGGGGGCGAAGAGCTCGCCGATGAAGCCCTGCCCCTTTTCGGTCCGGTCGAGGATGTTCTTCAACGAGAGCGCGATCGCGCTCAAGTTGGCCAGAAGGTCGCCGCTGCCCGCGATGATCTGATCCAGCCCCGCTCCCGGCGCGGCCTTGATCTCTCCTCCCGGCTCGACGACCGGCTCGTCTGCCTTCCCGCCAACGAGCTCGACGTACTTGTCGCCCAGGAGACCGATCGTCTTGATCGAGGCGCGGGTGCCGGTCCGGAGCCGCGAGGCGATCTTGCGATCCACCTCGTAGACGACCCGGACGGTCTGGTCGGCGGGATCAGGGGACAGGTTGACCTGAAGGACGTTTCCGACGGTGACGCCGTTCAACCGCACCGGGTTTCCGGACACGAGCCCGGCCGCCGAGTCGAACTGGGTCTGAAAGGGCAGCTTGGCCGTGAAGAGATGGGAGCGTCTGCCGACCATCAAGACCCCGAACATCAGGAAGACGAGCGCGACCAGGACCACGAGACCGACGCGAAAGCGCCGGCCGACCGGCGATTCGAGCGGCATCTAGCTGCCTCCTGTCGTGGGCGCGGCGTACAGGCCCGTCCCGCACGGGAATCCCATCGCGCGGAAATACTCCTGCAGGACGGGGTGCCCGCCCCGCGCGGCCTCGTCGAAGGTGCCGACGAACTGGAACCTTCCCTGGTGGAGAAAGGCGACCCGGTCGGCGATCGTGCGCGCCGCGACGATGTCGTGGGTGACGGCGATCGAGGTGATCCGGAGGCGCGCGTTCAGATCGGCGATCAGCTGCGCGATCTTCTCCGACGTCACGGGATCGAGCCCGGTCGTCGGCTCGTCGTACATGATGATGTCGGGCTCGAGCGCGATCGATCGGGCGAGGGCGACGCGTTTGCGCATCCCTCCGGAGAGCTCCGACGGCATCTTGCGCTGGGTTCCGGGCAGGCCGACCATCAGGAGCTTCTCGCTCACACATTCGGCGATCTCGCGGGGCGACTTGTCCGTGTGCTCTTTGAGCGGAAACCCGACGTTCTCCTCGACGTCCATCGAGTCGAAGAGAGCGCCGCCCTGAAAGAGCATCGCGACGCGCCGGCGGACCGGAGAGAGCTCCTCTTCCGTCATGTGGACGATCGATTCCCCGAAGACCTTGACGTCGCCCTTGTCCGGTTTCTCGAGGCCGTTGATGTGCCGGATCGTGACGCTCTTGCCGGTCCCCGACGGCCCGAGCACGCAGAGGACTTCACCCTTGCGGATCTTGAGAGACACGCCCGCCAGCACTTCCCGGCGCGTGTACGCCTTCCACACGTTGTCGAACTCGACGATCGTGTCTCCAGCCACGAGCGGCGTCGGTTTCGAGTCGGCGGAGAGCTGGAGCTCGGCTTTCATAGCGCCAGGAAGAACTTGGTCAGGAAGAAATCGGACACGAGGATCGAGATCGACGCGAAGACCACGGTGCGCGTCGTCGCGTGGCCCACCGACGTGGCGCCCCCCTCGACCTGCAGGCCGTTGTAACAGCCGATCAGGGCGACCTCGAGGCCGAAGAAGAACGTCTTGGCGAGGCCACTCGTGACGTCCTGGATCGCGAGGTAGTTCCAGACGCTGTTCAGGTAGTCCTGCGGCGTGATTCCCAGCTCGGTGACGGCAATGAGAAGACCTCCGAGGATCCCGAGAACGTCCGCGATCGCCGTCAGGATCGGCAGCATGATGACGACCGCCAGGACACGGGGCAGGACCAGCCGCCGGATCGGCGAGATCGCCATCGAGCGGAGGGCGTCCACCTGCTCGGTGACCGTCATCGAACCGAGCTCGGCCGTGATCCCCGAGCCCACCCGTCCGCCCACCATCAGCGCCGTCAGAACCGGGCCGAGCTCGCGAACGAACGAGACGGCCACGACCCGGCCGGTGAACATCTTTCCGCCGAACGCCGCGAGCGAATAAGCGGTCTGGAGGGCGAGAACACTACCCACAGAAAAGGCGGTGATCCCGGTGATCGAGAGCGACTGGACGCCGAGCTCGTCCATTTGTCCGATGACTTCAGAGCCGTAAAACGGGCGCGTGACGGCCGCATGCACCGTCTGGGCGACCATGGTGCCGAGCCCGCCCAGGTACTCCAGGATCGCGGCCCCCTTCTTGCCCAGTCGATCGACGAACTTCAGCCACCGGATGTTCCGGTAGAAGATCGTCGTCGCCGTCTGTTGCGTCGTCGGGGACATGGAATTCGCGCGATTCTACGCTGCGTTCGGCGGCGGTGTAAAACACGACGGCCGCGGAACTTCCGCGGGCGCGGCTCGTTTTCCGGGGCGCTCGGTGGCGCAGCTACAATCGCCGGCGATGCGGGCCGTTCGCTCCGCGATCGTCTGGGCGATCATCCTGGTGCTGACGGTCCTCTTCGGACTCCCCGGGATTTTCGCGGCACTCATCCCTCCGCGCGGCGACTGGTTCCTGCGCTTCGCGCGCGGCTGGGCGCGCTCCGTGCTGGCGGTCGCGGGCATTTCCGTGCGTGTCCTCCACGGAGACCGGATCGAGCGGGGAAGGAGCTTCGTCGTCGTCGCCAACCACGAGAGCTTCTGCGACATCCTGGTGCTGCTCGCGAACCTCCCGATGCAGGTCCGTTTTCTCGCGAAGAGGAGCGTCTTCCGAGTGCCGGTGCTCGGCTGGTCGATCGCCGCGGCCGGATTCGTCCCCGTCGATCGCGAGGATCGCTCCCGCGGCGCCGCGACCGTCGAGGCCGCGCTCCGGCGGCTCGAAGGGGGACGGTCTCTCGTCATCTTTCCCGAGGAGACCCGGACTCCGACGGGCGACCTCCTCCCGTTCAAGCGCGGGGCCGCTCATCTCGCGCTCCGGTCCGGCCTTCCGATTCTGCCGGTCGGGCTCGCGGGAACGTATCGCGTCCTCCCGCGGGGAACGCTGGCCATCTCGCCGGGACCCGTCGTGATGGCGGTCGGCGATCCCATCGAGGTCTCCGGCCGCTCCGTTCGCGAACGTGACGCCGTGACGCGGGCCGTGCGCGAGGAGATCGAGTCGCTGCGCGCGGAGGCCCGGCAGGTGGTCGCGTGATAGCTTGAGAATTCGATGTCCGCCGCCGCGGAGCTGACCGAAGAAAAGGTCCTGGAGGTCCTGCGAACGATCCGGTTCCCCGGTCTTTCGCGGGACATCGTTTCGTTCGGTTTCGTCAAGGACCTCGAGATCGGCGGCGGCAACGTGTCGTTCCGTCTCGAAGTCCAGACCTCCTCCCCCCGCGCTGCCGAGGAGATCCGTCGCGACGCGACCGAGAGGCTGCGTTCTCTCCCGGGCGTCCATGCCGTGACGATCCGGCTCGACGTGCGGGAGCCGGCGCCGCTCCCGCCTCGCGGGGCCGTCGGCGTGCCGCCGCCCGATGCCGCCCTCCTCCCCGAGGTCCGGTTCAAGGTGGCGGTCGCCTCCGGAAAAGGAGGAGTGGGAAAGTCCACCGTCGCCGCGAACCTCGCTCTTGCGCTCTCCCGTCTCGGTCAGCGCGTCGGGCTCATGGACTCGGACATCTACGGTCCTTCGCAACAGATGATGATGGGCATCGACGAAAAGCCCTTCATCAACGACGCCAACCACATCGTTCCCGTCGAGCGGTTCGGCGTCCGGGTCATGTCTCTCGGCTTCCTGATGGACGTCGACCAGCCCGTCATCTGGCGCGGTCCGATGGTGATGAAGGCCGTCGAGCAGTTCCTGGGCGACGTCGAGTGGGGAAAACTCGACTTCTTGGTCGTGGACCTTCCTCCCGGCACCGGCGACGCGCAGCTCACTCTGACGCAGAAGATTCACCTGTCGGGTGCGGTCATCGTCACGACGCCCCAGGACGTCGCGCTGATCGACGCCCGCAAGGGGCTCGCGATGTTCCAGAAGGTCAACGTGCCTGTGCTCGGGATCGTGGAGAACATGTCGTACTACATCTGCCCGAAGTGCGGACATCGCGACGAGATCTTCAAACACGGCGGAGGGGAGCGCACCGCGAAGCAACTGCACGTCCCGTTTCTGGGTGCGATTCCGATCGACCCGAAGGTCGCTCTCGGCGGCGACGCGGGTGTTCCGATCGTCGCGGCGGAGCCGAAGTCGTCCGTGACGGAGGCCTTCCTGCGGGTCGCCGAAGCGGTGCAGAAGAGCCTCGGCGCGTAGCCCGGAGCCCGCGAATTCGTTGCCGGCCCGGATCGAGATCGCGCGACTCGACATCACGCTCGCCCGCGTCGACGCCATCGTCAACGCGGCGAACGAGAGACTGCAGCTCGGGGCGGGCGTCGCGGGAGCGATCCGGCAGCGGGGCGGCCAGTCGATCCAGAAGGAGTGCGATCGAATCGGCCACTGCGCCGTCGGTCAAGCGGTCGTGACGGGCGCGGGCAACCTGCCGGCGCGCTGGGTGATTCACGCGGTCGGGCCGGTCTGGCGGGGCGGAGACGAGGACGAGGAAATGGCGCTCGCATCCGCGGTGCTTGCGGCTCTCGGGCGAGCCGAGGAGGTCGGCGCAAAGTCGGTCGCTCTCCCGGCAATTTCGACCGGTGTCTTCGACTTTCCCGTCGACCGGGCCGCCGAGATTGCGATCGCGGCCGCACACTCCTTTGCCCGGACCGCTCGGGTCGCCGAGCGGATCGTCTTCTGCCTCTACGATGCGCGGACCTTCGAGGTGTTTCGAAAAGCGCTGGAGAAGACGGAGTAGGAGTTCTCGGGAAGGGCGGCTCTCCCTTCGTTATCATCCGCGCCGGATGCCGCAGGTTCCCTTCACAACACGCCGAGCACTTCTCCTTCCACTCCTGTTCCTGCCGGTGTTCGCGCGCGTCCCTCCCGAAACCGATCTCGCCCGCCTCGAATCGGCGAAGAACGTCGGGCTCGCGGCGCTCGAAGAGGGGAACCTGGACGAGGCCCGGCGGCGCTTCGAGACCGTCCGCCAGCTCGCGCCGTCCGAGCCCCTGGGATGGGCGGACGGCGCGGTCGTCGCGATGCGGGCGAAGGACCTCATGCGGGCGAAGGAACTCCTGGCGGAGGCGCTCTCCCGATCCGCCAACAACCCCAGCGTCCTCGCGCTCGAAGGCGCCCGCCGGGAGCTCGCGGGGGACGCGGCCGGAGCCGTCGAGGCTTACGAGAAGGCCGCGACTGCAGATCCGTCGGATCTGCCTTCGCGCTGGGCGGCCGCCCGACTTCTGACGGAAAAGATTCCGGGCGGGCCGCCACGGGCGATCCCGGCCGTGGAAGCGGCGCTCGTGCGCGCGCCGGCGAACCTCTTCCTGCTCGCCCGGTTGTCGGAGCTCTTCCGCGCCGCCGGCGATTCCGCGAAGGCCCTGGAAGCGCACGACCGGCTCGTGCGCGCGCTCGACGGGAAGGATCCGAGGCTCGAGCGGTATCTCGCCGAGGCGCGCCAGGCTCTGGCAGCGGGCGACGCGCGCGGCGCTTCCCTGAAGTACCGGATCGTCGAGAACCTGCTGAAGGTCACCCCCCGGTACCAGCAGGCTCGGCGCGACGTCGAGCCGGGCGTCCTCGGTCTTCCTCTCGAAGACTGGTCCCCGCCTCTCGCCGCGAAGATCCGGGCGCGCGCCGGACAACCGGTGCCGCTCTCTTTTGCGCCGATGCCGAAGGGGGGACTCGAGAGCCTCCGGGGGCTCGCGTCCGTGCGCGCGGCGGGACGGGACGGACGCGATCTCGTGTTCGCGGGTCGCGCCGGAATCGTCGTCGCGGCGCGGGGCGCCCACGGGTACGACGTCCGCCCGCCGCTCGCTGGCGCCGCCTCCGCCGTCGAAGCTGTCGAC
>Ga0114129_10005163_pt1 | contig 18373 bp, 17 predicted proteins | sample RhiMetdeltSRZDD1_FD_80071 | JGI IMG/M metagenome (GOLD analysis project Ga0114129, IMG submission 80071) | Populus rhizosphere microbial communities from Tennessee, USA - Rhizosphere MetaG P. deltoides SRZDD1 (version 2) (version 2) | ecosystem: Host-associated > Plants > Roots > Rhizosphere >...
CAGGTGCTCGCCACCTGCACCACCGCACAGCCCCGCGAGGGCATCGATTTCTTCCCCCTCACGATCGACGTCGAGGAGCGGATGTACGCGGCGGGCAAGATCCCCGGCGGCTTCTTCCGCCGCGAGGGCCGCCCGTCCGAGACCGCGATCCTCACCGCGCGCCTGACCGACCGGCCCATGCGGCCGAGCTTTCGGGACGGCTACCGCGACGAGGTCCAGGTCGTGATCACCGTGCTGTCGGTCGACATGGCCAACCAGTACGACATCCCCGGCATGAACGCCGCGAGCCTCGCGACGATGCTCTCCGGGATCCCGTTCGAGGGCCCGGTCGGCTCGGTTCGGCTCGGCCTGATCCGGGGCGAGTGGCAGATCAACCCGACGTTCCAGGAGCTCGAGGAGGCCACGTTCGACATCGTGGTCGCCGGTCGCCGCAACGAGGCGGGCGAGGTCGACATCCTGATGATCGAGGGCGAAGCGCCCGACAACACGTGGGCGCTGCTCGACGCGGAGCGCGGCACGGCGCCAACCGAGCAGGTCGTGGCCGAGGGCCTGGAAGCCGCCAAGCGTGCGATCGACGAGCTGATCGAGCTCCAGCTGGAGTTCGTGGCCAAGGCCGACATCAAGCCGCAGCCGTTCGAGCCGCGGCCGCTGTACGCCGACGACACGTGGGCGGCGGTCGAGACGTTCAAGGAACGCCTGGAGACCGCGATCGTGCCCGACAAGGCCGAGCGCGAGGCCGCGCTCGACGATATCAAGGATCTCGTCAAGGGCCATCTGCTCGAGACCTGGGGGGCCGAGGTCTATGCGGCGCGCCAGTCCGAGATCTCGCCGGCTTGGAAAGACCTGCAGAAGAAGGTCATGCGTGCCCGGGTGATCGAGCACGGCGTGCGGCTCGACGGTCGCGGCCCCAAGGACATCCGGCCGCTGGCCGCCGAGGTAGGGCTCATCCCGCGCGCGCACGGTTCGAGCCTGTTCGAGCGCGGCGACACGCAGGCCCTCAACGTGACCACGCTCGGGATGCTTCGGATGACCCAGATGATCGACACGCTGGACCCCGAGGAGACCAAGCGCTACATCCACCACTACAACTTCCCGCCGTTCTCCACGGGCGAGGTGGGCCGCATCGGCTCGCCGCGCCGGCGCGAGATCGGTCACGGCGCGCTCGCCGAGCGGGCGCTCGTGCCGGTGATCCCGCCGGAGGAGGAGTTCCCGTACGCGCTCCGGCTCGTCTCGGACATCCTCAGCTCCAACGGCTCGACGTCGATGGCCAGCGTGTGCGCCTCGACGCTCTCGCTGATGGACGCGGGCGTGCCGATCAAGGCGCCGGTCGCCGGGATCGCGATGGGCATGATCGCCGAGGGCGGCACGTTCGTGACCCTGACCGACATCATGGGCGCCGAGGACGCACTGGGCGACATGGACTTCAAGGTGGCCGGCACGAGCGAATTCGTCACGGCGATCCAGCTGGACATGAAGGTAACGGGGCTGCCGGGGGACGTCCTCGCCGGCGCGCTCGACCAGGCCAAGGAGGCGCGGACCAAGATCCTCGAGGTGATCCGTGGAGCGATCCCCGAGCCGCGCACCGAGGTCAACCCGAAGGCGCCGCGCATCCTCACGTTGAAGATCCCCGCCGACAAGATCGGCGAGGTGATCGGGCCCAAGGGGAAGAAGATCAACGAGATCGTCGCCCTCACCGGGGCCGACATCGACATCCAGGACGACGGCACCGTGTTCATCGGGGCCCGCGAGGCCGGTGGGGCCGACGAGGCGGCGCGGATCATCGACGAGATCGCCAACCCGCGGCCGATCACGGTCGGCGAGCACTTCACCGGCACCGTGGTCAACACGACCACGTTCGGCGCGTTCGTGAACCTGGTGCCGGGCCGCGACGGCCTGATCCACATCTCGAAGCTCGGCAAGGGCAAGCGTCTAGCCAGCGTCGAGGAGGCCGTCAAGGTCGGCGACACGATCGAGGTCGAGGTCCAGGACATCGACGATCGGGGCAAGATCTCGCTCAAGCCGATCGGCGAGGAGTGGGCGATCCCCGAGGGGATGGAGCCCGAGCCGTCGCGAGCTGGCGGGGACGGAGGGGACCGGCCGCGGCGCGACCGGGACCGGCGCCCGAGGGATCGCGACCGTCGCCCGCGGGACCGCGATCGCGACCGGGACCGCCCGCCGCGCGAAGACGCCTGACGGATGCCGATCGGACGGACGGAGTTCACCTCCGGCCTGCGCGTCGTCACCGAGCGGATGCCCGGCGTCCGCTCGGTGACGCTCGGCTTCTGGGTCCTGGCCGGCTCGCGCGACGAGCCGCCCCCGATCTCGGGGTCGAGTCACTTCCTCGAGCACCTTCTCTTCAAGGGCACGAAGACGCGGAGCGCGCGCGACATCGCGGAGGCGTTCGACGCCGTGGGCGGCGAGGTGAACGCGTTCACCGCCAAGGAGTACACGGCGTTCTACGCGCGGGTTCGCGACCGCGACCTACCGATGGCGGTCGAGCACCTGTCGGACATGCTCCAGCACTCGGTGCTGCGCATCGCCGACTTCGACGCCGAGCGCCAGGTGATCCTCGAGGAGATCAACCAGCACGAGGACGACCCCGACGACCTGGTGCACGACCTGTTCACCGAGACGCTGTGGCCCGGCCACCCGCTCGGCCGGCCGATCCTCGGCACGAAGCAGAGCATCCTGGGCGCGACGCGCGATCAGGTTCGGCGCTTCTACCGAACGCACTACGTGCCCGGGAACGTCGTGGTGGTCGCGGCCGGCAACCTTCGGCACGAGGAGCTGCTCGACCTGGTCTCCGAGCACATGGACCCAGGCACCGTCCGCGCCGCAGGGCCGAGCGCGTGGAACCTGCGACCCGCCGGCGACGTGCCCGCGCCTTCGGGCCGCTCGCAGGTGAAGAAGCGTAAGACCGAGCAGGCGCACATCTGCATCGGCACCAGCGGGCTCTCTCGCACCGACCCCGACCGGTTCGCATTCGGCGTGGTGAACAACGCGCTGGGCGGCGGGATGAGCTCGCGGCTGTTCCAGGAGATCCGGGAGAAGCGCGGCCTCGCGTACAGCGTGTACTCGTACCACTCGATGTACGCGGAGGCCGGCCTGTTCTGCGCGTACGCCGGCACGACGCCCGGTCGTGCCAAGGAGACGCTCGCGATCATGCGGGCAGAACTCGAGGACGTGGCCAACAAGGGCCTGGGCCCCGACGAGTTCGAACGCGCCAAGGGGCACATGAAGGGCTCGCTCGTGCTCTCCCTGGAGGACCCGGGCGGCCGCATGTCGCGCCTGGGCAAGTCCGAGATCGGCCACGGCGAGTCCCTGACGGTGAACCAGCTGCTCTCGCGCATCGAGGCCGTGACGCCCGAGGACGCGGAGCGGGCGGCCGAACGGGTACTCTCGCAACCGATGACGGTCACCGTCCTCGGGCCCTTCTCGGGCAAGGACGCCATCGCGTGATCCGCGTCGGCGTGATCGGCGCCTGCGGCCGCATGGGCCTGATGGTCTGCCGTGCGCTCGCCGATTCCGAGGACTTCGCGCTGGTCGCGGCCGTCGACCGCTCGAAGGTCGGTCAGAACGTGGGCCAGATGATCGGCAACCCCGAGCTCGACGTCCCGGTCTCCGACGAGCTCGAGCGCCTGCTCGAGGCCAAGGCCGTCGTCGCGATCGACTTCACGCATCCGGACGTCGTGATGGACGACGTCCGCTGGTGCATCTCGCACGCGGTGCATGTCGTGGTGGGCACGACCGGCATCACCCAGGAGGAGCTCCAGGAGATCGAGAAGCTCTTGTCGGACGAGGCGCACGAGTCCAACGTGATCGTCGCGCCGAACTTTGCCCTGGGCGCCGTGCTGATGCAGCGCTTCTCCGCGCTCGCGGCGCGCTACCTGCCGGCGGTCGAGATCATCGAGCTGCACCACGACCAGAAGGCCGACGCGCCCTCGGGCACGGCGATCGCGACCGTCTCGCGGATCCGGCAGGAACGCGGTGAGGACTGGCAGGGCCCGGGCGGAGAGTCCCTGCAGGGTGCGCGCGGGGGCGAGGTCGACGGGATCCGCATCCACTCGGTTCGCCTGCCGGGCCTGGTGGCGCACCACGAGGTCATCTTCGGCGGGCAGGGGCAGACGCTCACGATCCGCCACGACTCCACGGACCGCTCGTCGTTCATGCCCGGGGTGCTGATGGCGGCGCGCGCCGTGATGACCCGGCCGGGGCTCACCGTCGGACTCGAACCGCTGCTGGACCTCCCGCCGCTCCCGTAGCCGGTGCGGCGGGTCGCCTGCGTCTTCGCCCACCCCGACGACGACACGTTCGGCGCGGCGGCCAGCCTCGCTCTGCATGCGGACGAGGAGTTGGAGCTCACCGTCGTCCTCGCGACGAGCGGTGAGGCCGGCCAGATCGCCGATCCGTCACTCGCGACGCGCGAGAACCTCGGACCGGTCCGGGAGGCCGAGGATGCGGCGTCATGGGCGGCCCTCGGGCTCGAACCCGACCTCAGGTTCCTCCGACATCCCGACGGCGGGCTGCCGGCGCTGCGCGAGACGCTGGTGGCCACCGTCCGGGAGATCCTGCGCGAGACCAGGCCGGAGCTCGTGGTCACGTTCGGGCCCGACGGGGTGACCGGCCACGACGACCACGTCGCGATCGGCGAGGCTGCGACCGAGGCCTTCCACGCCGAGCGCGAGGCGGCCGGCTTCCGGCGGCTGCTGCATCAGGCGATCCCGACCGGCGAGCTCGAGCGGATGAACGAGTTGCTGCGCGAGCGCGGGCTCGAGCCCATGGATCCGACGCAGCCGTTCATGCCGCGCGGCGTGCCGGACGACACGATTGGCGTGCGCGTCGACGGTTCCAGCGTGTACGAGCGCAAGCTCGAGGCGATCCGGAGCCACAAGACCCAGTCCGAGCTCGAGGACCTGCCGTCCGACCTGTGGCCGGAGATCCTGTCGACCGAGTCGTTCGTGATCGCGTGGCCGCCGCGAGAGCCAGGGGGGCCCGTCCTGGGCGACGTGTTCGAGGGTCTGCCCGCCTCGTAAGCTCGACGGATGGACATCCAGATCCGCCGGATCACCGAGGACGAGTTCGCGCCCTTCCTGCTCGCCTCCGAGCTCGCTTCCAGCGACGTCCCCGACCGGGACGAGATCGAGCGCGAGCGTTCGATCGCCGAGCATGACCGAAACTTCGCGGCGTTCGACGGGCCGGACATCGTCGGGACCGCGGGTGCGTTCACGATGCCGATCACGGTCCCCGGTGGCCAGCTCGTGGCCGGCTACCCGACGCTGGTCGGCGTGCTCCCCACGCACCGGCGGCGGGGGATCGCCGCGGGGCTGATGCGCGCCCTGCTCGAGGATGCGCGCGAGCGCGGTGAGCTGCTCTCGGTGCTGTATGCGTCCGAGGGCGGGATCTACGGCCGGTACGGGTTCGGGCTCGGGACGATCGGTCTCTCCTTGCGGATCGAGACCGCCCGATCGGCGTTCGTCCGCGGGTACGAGGCCTCCGGCCAGATCCGGCTCGTCGATCGTGAGCGCGCGACCAAGGAGATCCTCGCCGTGCACGAGGCGACGCGGCTCGGCATCCCGGGCATGGTGCACCTGGACGAGGGACACCTCGCCTATGTCGTCGGCCACGAGCACGGCGCCGACAGGCAGCGGCCGTCGTTCTTCGCGCTGCACGAGGGCACGTCGGGCGTGGACGGGTACGCGATCTACAAGGTCGCGCACGACTGGCCCGAGGACACGCCGAACACCACGCTGCACGTCCGCGACCTCGTCGCCGCGAACCCCGGCGCCTACGCGGACCTGTGGCGCTTCGTGCTGGACGTCGACCTCGTGGCCTACGTCGAGGCGGGGAACCGTCCGAGCGACGAGTCGCTCTTCCACCTGCTGCGCGAGCCCCGGCGCCTGCGCGCCCGCTTGTCCGACAACCTCTGGGTCCGGCTCGTCGACCTCCCCGGCGCCCTCGCCGCCCGCCGGTACGCGGCGCCGGGGCGTCTCGTCATCGAGGTCTCCGACCCGTTCTGCGAGTGGAACGACGGCCGGTATGCGATCGAGGCCGCGGAGGACAGCGCCGCCGTCGTGAACCCGACCGGCGATGCGGCCGAGATCGCGTGCACGGCCAGCGATCTCGGGGCGACGTACCTCGGCGGGACGTCGTTCCGAGAGCTGCACCGCGCCGGCCGGGTCGAGGAACGGGCCGAAGGCGCGCTGGCGCGGACCGACGCGATGTTCGGCTGGGACCCGGCGCCTTGGTCCCCGTACGAGTTCTGACTCAGCCGACGATCCCGCGGATCACCAGCCACACGCCCAGCGCGCCCATCGCGATCGCGAGCACGTCGCTCAGGATCCGCAGGAACCGTTCGCTCACGCGATGCGCCCCGGCGCCGAGGAGCACCATCGCCGAGTCCATGAGCGACACGCCAAGCAGCATGGCGATCACCGTCACAACGGCCAGGCCGCGGCCGCCCTCGTCGACCGCGCTCGCCACGATCGCCGTCCCGGTGGTGGCCAGGAACACGTACACGCCCGGGTTCAGCACGACCGCGACGATCCCTCGCACCGTCGGGTGCAGCCCCTTCCGGGTCTCTTCGACCACGTGCGGGCGTCGGCTCTCGCGGATCGCGTCGTATGCGAGGAAGATCAGGAACGCGCCGCCGATCACCTTGACGACGCGCAGGAACGTCTCGGATGGCTCGATGCTCGACAGGCCGGCCGCGAGCAGCAGCATCATCGCGCCGAAGGTCGCGTTCGCGCCCGCCATCGCTCGAAGGCCCCGCCCCGCGCCGCCGCGCGAGGCCTCGGAGAACAGCAGAAGCTGCACCGGACCCGGCGAGGCACCCAGCGCGACGCCCAGGCCGAACGCCGCGAGCGCGAGCGAGAGGTCCACGCGGCCTAGGAGATCCTGAGCTCGGCGAGGTCGACCGCCGCGTCTTCGGCGGCCTTCGAGAGCAAGACGCCCTCGCACTCGGCGAGCGGCTCGATCTCGGCGGCGGTGAGACCCAGCACCGCACGTTCGATCAGCGGGGTGTGCGAGATCGCGAGGCCGCGCTCGTCCTGGGGGACGGCGTCGATCAGCGCCGAGACCACGCCGGCCATCGCGAGCGGCGAGCCGTCGTTGTCCTCCGCCGCGAGTCCCGGGACCACCGCGTGCGCCGGCAGTTGCTCGCCGAGGCCCCGGAGCATCCACGCGACGGTCTGGACCGCCCGCTCGGCGGGCGAGACGAAGACGACCGCGTAGCCTCCGGCGAGCGTCGCGCCCACCGACTGCGCCTGCGCCCGTCCCTCGTCCGACAGCCGATCCGCGTTCGGATCACGGCGGGCGTGGCGGCGCAGTTCGAGCGTTCGCAACCGGGTCTCCTTCCCGTGGGGCGTCGTGTAGCATGCCGCGACCCATGAACCCTACTCGCGTTCTCCTGCCCGCCTTCCTCGTCCTGGCGATCGTGCTGGCAGCGTGCGACGGGGGAGGGGAGCCGTCGAACTCGGCGTCCAAGACGACGAGTGCCGTCGTCCCCACTCCGGCGGAGACCTTCACGGGCGCGCCGGGCACCGCGACCTACGAGTACGCGAACGAGGGCCTCGTGGTCACCGTCACGCTCGACGGGAGCGAGGGGACGCTCGACGTCGAGAACGACTCCGAGAACGATCTCGACGCGCCGGGCCTCTACGTGCTCGACGCGGTGGACGGGCACGAGGTCGACGGCACGGTGCTGGACGCCGCGCCGGTTGCGGCGGGCGATATGGCGTCGTTCGACGTTCGACTCGACGACCTGACCGTCGACGACATCGGGCTGTTGGTGCTGCTGTTCGGCGCCGACAACTACGGCGCGTTCGTCCGCACGGCCTAGGCGTCCTCGCGGCTGAGCGGCTCGGCCTCACCGGCGGCGATCCGGGCCAGGACGAACAGTAGGTCCGACAGCCGGTTCAGGTACAGCAGCAGCTCCGCGTTCACGAACCCTCCGGCGTCCCGAACCGCGACCACGCGCCGTTCGCCGCGTCGGATCGCGCTGCGTGCCATGTCCAACGCGGCCGAGACCGGGTTGGCGCCCGGCACGATGAACGCGTTCGGGAGGGGATGGGCGAGGACCAGCTCGTCGATCCGAGCCTCGAGACGCCCGGCCATCTCCGGGGTCACGAGCGAGACCCCGGGCTCCAGGCGGTCCCGCTCGTCCGGGTTCGTGGCGAGGTCCGCACCGGCGACGAACAGCTCCCGCTGGAGCTCCAGGATCTCGGTCTGGACAGGTTCGTCGTCGGCGATCGCTCTGGCCAGGCCCAGCGCCGCGACGGCCTCGTCGATCGCCCCGGCCGCCTCGGCGACGGGATCGGCCTTGGAGACGCGGCCGCCGAAGAGGAGTCCGGTCGAGCCGTCGTCCCCGGTCCTGGTGTAGATGCGCGGCACGCTGGCTAGGATAGCGGCGGCCATCCGCTCGCCCGGTGCGGGCGCAGGCACCACAGGAGCCGCAGGAGATGCCGGAGGCACCAGCGAACGTCCCTTCCGCACCTGCCAGGCGTTGCTCGGCAACCACTCGACTCCCATGGTAGAAATGTGCAACATGTTGCAGATGTGGTGAGGGTGCGAGGCGTGCCACATATGCGCCCCCCAGAACGACCCGAGAGGAGGAGGCATGGCCGGTAGGTTCGGGGCGGTCGTCACCGCCATGGTCACGCCGTTCAAGGCCGATCACGCGCTGGATCTGGACGCCGCGCGGTCCCTGGCGGCCCATCTGTACGAACGCGGATCCGAGTCCCTGGTGATCGCCGGCTCGACCGGCGAGTCCCCGACGCTGACCCATCGCGAGAAGCTCGAGCTCTTCAAGGCCGTGATCGAGGTCGCGCAGGGCAAGGGCAAGGTGATCTGCGGCACGGGCACCTACAACACCGCCGAGACGCTCGAGCTGTCGCACGAGGCCGAGGACCTGGGCGCCGACGGGCTGCTGCTGGTCACCCCGTACTACAACAAGCCGCCGCAGCGCGGTCTGCTCGAACACTTCAGGAAGGTCGCGAACGCGGTCTCGATCCCGGTGGTCGCCTACAACATCCCCGGCCGCACCGGGATCCGGCTCGAGCACGACACGCTGCTGAAGATGGCCGAGGTCCCGAACATCGTCGGGGTCAAGGACTCGACCGGCGACTTCCAGGCGATCTCGCGGCTCATCTCCGAGGCGCCACCGGACTTCGAGGTCTACAGCGGGGACGACTGGGCCACGTTCGGTTACATGTGCCTGGGCGCGGTCGGCGTCGTCTCGGTCGCGAGCCACCTGGTGGGCGGGAAGATCCGTCAGATGTGCGACCTGATCGAGTCCGGCGACATCCCGGCGGCCCGGAAGATCCACGAGGAGCTCACGCCGCTGTTCAACGCGCTGTTCATCACGTCGAACCCGATCCCGGTCAAGACCGCGCTGGGCATGGTCGGCCATCCGGTCGGTCCGCCCCGGCTGCCGCTCGTGCCGGCGACCAACGAGGAGCGCGAGCGGATCCGCGGGGCGCTGGTGGATGCCGGACTCCTCTAGTCCCGGCGCCACGTCGTCCGGCCCGGACGTCCCGCCGGCGCGCGTCGTCTTCCTGGGCGGCATCGGCGAGGTCGGCCGCAACATGGCGTGCGTCGAGCTCGACGGACGCGTCCTGATCGTCGACGTCGGCCTGTCGTTCCCGCACGCCGAGATGCCCGGCATCGACCTGGTCCTGCCGGACTTCGAATACGTGCGGCAGCGCATCGACGACGTCGAGGCGATCGTGCTCACGCACGGGCACCAGGACCACATCGGCGCGCTCCCGTACCTGCTGCGCGAGTTCGACGGCGAGGCGCTCCCTGTGTATGGGACGGCGTTCACGCTCGCGCTGCTCGAGGGGCAACTCGAGGAGCACCAGGTGCGGGACCGCGCCGCGTTCCGGCAGGTCACGCCGGGCGAGGCCGCGGCGACGGGGCCGTTCTCCATGCGCTTCCTTCGCGTCACCCACTCGATCCCGGACGGCATGGCCGTGGCGATCGACACGCCGTACGGCTCGATCCTGCACACCGGGGACTTCAAGATCGACCAGACGCCCCTGGACGGGCGTGCCACCGACCTGCACGCGCTGGCCGAGGAGGCCGGACGCGGGGTCCACCTGCTGCTGAGCGACTCCACCAACGCCGAGGAAGCCGGCTACACCGAGAGCGAGCGCAGCGTCGGGCCGGTGCTGCAGGAGATCATCTCCAGGGCTCCCCAGCTGGTCGTGGTCGCGTGCTTCTCGAGCCACATCCACCGGATCCAGCAGGTCGTCAACGCCGCCCGCGCCGACGAACGCGTCGTCGCGTTCCTCGGCCGCTCGATGCACCAGAGCGTGGAGGCGGCGCGGACGCTCGGGATCCTGCACGTGCCCGAGGGCGACGTGATCCCGATCGAGGATGTCGAGTCGCGCGACCCCTCGCGCGTGGTCGTGATCTGCACGGGCTCGCAGGGCGAGCCGCTGTCGGCCCTCAGCCTGATGGCGGCGCGCGAGCACAAGTGGGTCAAGCTGAAGGAGGGCGACAGCGTCGTGCTCTCGAGCAGCCTGATCCCCGGCAATGAGCCGTCGATCCACCGCGTGATCGACGGCCTGTACCGGACGGGCGCGGACGTGTTCAACCTGCCGGCCTACCCGGTGCACGCGAGCGGCCACGCCGCCGCCGAGGAGCTGCGCCTGATGATCTCGCTCGTGCGGCCGCGCTGGTTCATCCCGATCCACGGCGAGCGCCGGCACCTGGCCCACCACGCCAAGATCGCGACCGAGGTCGGCATCTCGGCCGACCACGTCCTGATCTGCGAGGACGGCGACGTGGTCGAGGTGGGGGAGAAGGTGCACGTGATCGACCGGGCCCCGGCCGGGATGACGTTCGTGGACGGCCTGGGCATCGGCGACGTCGGCGCCACCGTGCTGCGCGACCGACGGAAGCTCTCCGCGGACGGCGTGGTGGTGGTCGTGGTGGCCGTGGACGCCCACCACGGGCAGATGATCTCCGGACCGGACATCGTGAACCGCGGGTTCGTGTTCGACGAGACCTCGGGCGACATCCTTGAAGCGGCGCGCGAACGCGTCATGCTTTCCCTGAAGGACAGCGCCGAGGCAGAGGTGGTGGACCGCGGGGTGCTCGAGCAGAACATCCGGCGGGTCCTCGGCAAGTACTTCTACGAGGTCACGCAGCGAAAGCCCGTGATCCTGCCCGTGATCGTGGAGGTGTAGTTGGCCGGCTCTTCGAGAGGCCGCGGCCGGAAAACCAAGGCAAGCGCCCGCACCTCGGTCAGGACCCACTTGCGACCCTGGGCCCGCGACGCCCTGGGGATCGGCCTGGTCGTGCTCGCCCTCCTCGCGGTGCTCGGGCTGTGGTTCGAGGCCGCCGGACCCGTCGGCAGGGGCCTGGACTGGATGCTGCACGCGACGTTCGGCCTGGCGGCCGTGGTCTTCCCACTGCTCGCCCTGTACTGGGGGCTGGTCCTGCTGCGCGGCGCGCCCGAACAGGAGCGCCTGCGGATGTTCATCGGGTTCGCGATCGCCACCGTCGGCGTGCTGGGCCTGCTCTCGCTGTGGCAGGGGAACCCCCGCCCCCTGGACGGCTACGCGAAGGTCGGCGACGCCGCGGGGGTCGTCGGGGCGCTCGCCGCGTGGCCGCTCGGCAAGCTGGTGTCGGGGATCGGGGTCGTGATCGTGTGGGGCGGCGCGGTGCTGCTGGGCCTGCTGATCTTCACCGGCACGCCGCTGTCGGCGATCTGGGAGCGGATCCTCGAGGCGTTCACGCGCGAGGAGGTCGACGAGGAGGAGGACGACGAGCCGGAGGTGGTGTCGCTCGAAGACGAGCCGGCGGAGGAGCCCCGGGCGACGGACTCGGACTTCGCGCTCGTCCAGCTCCCCGAGGACGCCGAGGGGGACGACGAGGAACCCGAGGAGATCGATGTTCCGGCGTTGGTCCGGCCTCGATCGGGGGACGACTACGAGCTCCCGCCGCTCGACCTGCTCCGAACCTCGCCGCCCTCGGCCGGCAACGAGCGCGACGAGGATCACCAGAAGGCCGCGCTCGAACGCACCTTCCACACGTTCGGGGTGCCGGCCCACGTCGTGGCGGCGCATCGAGGCCCGACCGTCACGCTGTACGAGGTCGAGGTCGAAGCCGGGACCAAGGTCAACAAGGTGCTCTCGCTCGCCGACGACATCGCGTACGCGCTCGCGACCCCCGACGTTCGGATCATCGCGCCGATCCCCGGCAAGTCGGCGATCGGGGTCGAGGTGCCCAACAAGGTCCGGGACTTCGTGATGCTCGGCGACATCCTGCGTTCGAAGGCGGCCACCGACGACGAGCACCCGCTGTCGGTCGCACTCGGCAAGGACGTGCACGGGCGCGCGCAGCTGGTCAACCTCACCCAGATGCCGCACGTGCTGATCGCCGGCGCGACCGGCGCCGGCAAGTCGAGCCTGATCAACTCGTTCATCACCTCGGTACTGATGCGGACCGACCCCGACGAGGTCAAGCTCGTCCTGGTCGACCCCAAGCGCGTCGAGCTCGCGCACTTCGCCGACCTGCCGCACCTGCTGGTGCCGGTGATCGTGCACCCAAAGCGGGCGGCAGAGGCGCTTGCCTGGGTCGTGCGCGAGATGGAGCAGCGCTACGAGCTCCTGGCGATGGTGGGCGTTCGCGACATCGACGGGTACCGGCTCGGGCTCGAGGAGGACACGCTCCGGATCCCGCCTGGGCAGGAAGATCGGGTCGTCGACTTCCCGTACCTGCTGGTCGTGATCGACGAGCTCGCCGACCTCATGATGGTGGCGCCCCGCGACGTCGAGGACGCGATCTGCCGGATCGCGCAGATGGCGCGCGCGGTGGGGATCCACCTGGTCGTGGCGACCCAGCGCCCGAGCGTGGACGTCGTGACCGGCCTCATCAAGGCGAACATCCCCTCGCGCATCGCGCTCATGACCTCGTCGCAGGCCGACTCCCGCGTGATCCTGGACATGAACGGCGCCGAGAAGCTCGTGGGGCACGGCGACCTGCTGTTCGCGCCCTCTTCGGCCTCCAAGCCCTCCCGGCTGCAGGCGGCGTGGGTGACCGAGAAGGAGATCTCGGCGGTGAGCGAGTGGGTCCGGGGGCAGCGGGAGGCGGAGTACGCGATGAGCGTCGAGGGCCTGGGCAGGCCGCCGGCCGAGACCGATGATGACGGCGGCCTCGGAGGCGACGACGAGCTGCTCGAGCAGGCCGCGGAGCTCGTGATCCGGTCGCAGCTCGGCTCGACCAGCATGTTGCAGCGCAAGCTGAAGGTGGGGTTCGCGCGGGCCGGGCGCCTGATGGACCTGCTCGAGGAGCGCGGCATCGTCGGCCCGTCGCTCGGATCGAAGGCCCGCGACGTGCTGCTGACGCCGGAGGAGTGGGAGGAGTCCCGGGCCGCCCGGACCGCGTCCTAACCCGCCGGAACGGATCGAGCGATCAGCCCCAAGTCGACGCCGGCCAGCAGCAGGACGAACACGATCGCGCCGGCCAGCAGCACCAGCTCCACGATCGCGTTGAAGGTCCGGCGGCTCATACGCCCGGGAACTGTACCGTCGTGAAGAACCAGAACGCGCTGGTGAGCCAGAGCACGGTGAGCGCGGTGAACACCAGCCCGCCCAGGACCGGCAGGGCGAGCTTTGGCATGGCGGGCGAGCGCACGATCAGCACCTTCGCGGTGAGCGCGCCGAAGAACAGGCAGCCGAACGTCCCATGGATCAGCACGCGCGCCTGGCCCGACTGGTAGCCGAGCGACCACAGGCAGTGGTACGCGACCGGGATCGCGAACAGGAACGCGAGCGTGCCCGAGATGCGGTGGGCCCGGCCGAGCCATCGCGGGCCCCGACCGTGCCCGAGGTGGCCGTAGAACCGAGCGGCCATCAGCACCTGAGCGATCGCGAGCACGAACGCGACCGTCGCGAACCACACCTTCAGGTTGATCGAGCTCGTGAAGAAGCCGCTCACCAGCGAATCGCCGGTCGGGTCGTGGACCCGCCCGTACACGCCGAGCGACAGCGACACCAGGGCGCCGATCACCAGGAACACCAGCATCTTGGTCCGGTTGGCCGGCTGCCCGGCGACGGCCTGCGCCATGGCGATGCCTCTCCCCGCGAACGCGGACGAGCCTAACGCGCGCCTTTGACGCGCGCGAACCCGACGGATGCCGCGATGCGGGCGTCGTTCGTCACGTAGAGATCGGGGTGGGCGGCTGACGCGTCAGAGCGCGTCGACGAGGTCGACGAGCAGCGAGAGGGTCTCGGCGCTCTGCTCGTCCTCGACCACGTAGGAGCCTCGCCAGATCTCGCCGGCCCAGTAGTCGTAGATGCCCTCGGGGGTCCATCCCCGGCCGATCGCGCCGTGGTACCCGCGGGCGATCTCGCTGCCGGCCCACAGCGCGTACGGGTTGACGAGGAACCCGCCGCGGCGGCCGTCCTCCGAGCGCCACATCGCGCCCACCGGCCCCCACAGGGCGTCGTCCTGGACGCCGCTCACCACCAGGAACCGCACGCGGCCCTCGAGGTGGAGGTCGCGGGACGTGGGCGCCTCGGCCACGGCGAACGCCGATGGCGACGAGAACCTCATGGGCGCAACCCCGACCGTCATGCCCGCACCTCGTGAGCTGGAGGATGTCGTCCGGACGATATCCCCCGGACCCTTCGAGCACATCGGGCCTTGGGCCTAGGGCGCGCGCGCTCGGCCATCGGTCGGGGCGTCCGCTAGGATGCCCCGCACCCAGGCCGGGAGAGAACGTGCAGCGAACCACGCCCAATGTTGGACCTGCGCTCCGCAAGGTGCGCGAGGGCCGAGGCGTGACCCTCGAAGAGGCGGCGCGCGACACGCGCGTGCGCCGGGAGTTCCTCGAGGCGATCGAGACCGAGCGCTTCGACCACCTGCTGGGCGACGTGCACGTGCGCGGGTGCCTGCGCACCTACGCCACCTACCTGCGCCTGTCGCCCGACAAGGTCGTCGCCGTCTACGAGGCCGAGTACCCCGCAGCCGAGGAGGAGACGACGATCACCACCCCTCCGCCTCGAACCGAACCCGTGTTGGGCGCCCGTCGCCGACGGGACGACCATCGGCTGTGGATCCTGGTCGCGGCCACGGTCCTGGTGGTGGCGGCCGCGTTCGGGATCTTGTCGGCGCGCCGCCCGGCGCCGGCACCGGCGAACCTGTCCGGGGCGGGGTCCGGCCCGATGGTCGCGGCCTCCGAGCTCGCCCAGGGGATCACCGTGGCCGTCGAGGCGCGCGTCCCGCTCGACGTCGCGATCGTGGCCGACGAGGGCGAGCAACAGACCTTCTCGCTGGAGCCTGGCGAGGGCCGCGCGTTCCACGGCGACACGTCGGTGTGGATCCGTCTGTCGGACGGCCGCGGCGCGAAGATCACCGTGAACGGGGTCTCGAAGGGCTTCCCCGGCAAGGCCGGCAAACCCTGGCACGACACGTACAGCTACGACGAGACCACCTCCGGGGGCTGATCCGGTCCCGTGCGGGCCGAGCTGGTGGCGGTCGGAACCGAGCTGCTGATCGGGCAGATCGCCAACACGAACGCGCGGTGGATCTCCGAACGCCTGGCCGAACTCGGGATCGACGTCCTGCATCACCAGGTCGTGGGGGACAACGCCGACCGTATCGTCGCGTCGATCCGCCTCGCGGCCTCCAGGAGCGACGTCGTAATCGTCACCGGCGGCCTCGGCCCGACCCAGGACGACGTCACGCGGCCGGCCCTGGCCGAGGCCGCCGGCGCCACGCTCGTCCGCCATCCCGAGATCGAGGCCGAGCTCCGCGACCGTTTCGAGGTCCGCGGTCGAGAGATGCCCGATTCCAACCTGGCGCAGGCCGACGTGCCCGAACCCGGCCGGTTCATCCACCCCGAACGCGGCACCGCGCCCGGCCTGATCGTCTCGGTGGACGAGGCCACCGTGTACGCGGTGCCGGGGGTGCCCTCAGAGATGAGGGAGATGATGGAGGGGACCGTGCTGCCCGAGCTCGCCGAGCTCGCCGGCCCGAGCGCGCTCGTCTCGCGGACGCTCCGGTGCTACGGGCTGGCCGAGTCCCGCATCGCCGAGCTCCTGGACGACCTGTTCCACGCGGCCGCCAACCCGTCGGTCGCCTACCTGGCGGGCGACGGCGAGGTGCACGTTCGGCTGACCGCCAAGGCGGGCACCCGGGAGGAGGCGGCCTCGCTGCTCGTGCCGCTGGAGGAGCGCGTCCGCGAGCGCCTGGGCGACCACGTGTACGGTGCGGACGACGAGACGATGGAGGCCGTCGTGGGGCGGCTCCTCCTCGAAGGCGGACACACCCTCGGATGCGCCGAGTCGCTCACGGGCGGCGGCCTGGGCGAACGCATCACGGCGGTCCCGGGCGCGTCCTCGTACTTCTTGGGCTCGGCGGTCACCTACGCGCTCGAGGCCAAGCGCTCGCTCCTGCACGTGTCGGCCGAGACGCTCGAAGGTCCGGGCCCGGTCAGCCGGGAGTGCGCCGCCGAGATGGCGGCGGGGGCCAGGCGGCTGTTCGGGGCCGACGTCGCGGTCGCGCTGACCGGCGCCGCGGGTCCCGAGGCACACGGTGGCGCCGAACCCGGCCAGGTGTGGATCGGCCTGGACGCCGAGGGGGTGGAGCACCAGTTCGGCTTCCGGTGGCCCTTCGACCGCGAGCTGATCCGCCGGTTCGCCGAGATGGCGGCGCTCGACCTGGTGCGCCGTCACCTGCTCGGCCTTCCCCTCCCGGGCTGATGGCGCGCGACCGCGCGTCCCGCCCGGATGCGAAGCCGCTTCGGCTGTTCGTCGCGACCGAGGTGCCCGAGGACGTTCGCGCGGCCGTGGCGGGCGCCGTCGCTCCGCTCCGCGAGCGCTTCCCGAAGGCCCGCTGGGTCCCGGCGCACAACCAGCACGTCACGCTGAAGTTCCTGGGCTCCACGTACCCCCGGTTGGTCGAGTGGGTGAGGGCCACGGTGGGGGACGTTGCCTCGCGGCACGCGCCGTTCACCACGCGGGTCGAGGGCCTGGGCGCGTTCCCGAACGCCCGGCGCGCCCGCATCGTGTGGGCGGGGCTGGACGACGCGGACAACGCGTTCGCGCGCCTCGCGGCCGACCTGGACGAGGCCGTCTCGAAGGAGTTCGAGCCGGAGAAGCGCGTGTTCACGGCGCATCTGACGGTCGCGCGCTTCGAGCCCGCGGTGGCCGTGGATCCGGACGAGATCGCGTTCGAGAGCCAGCCGTTCGAGGTCGGCCGCATCGTTCTGTTCCGGAGCCACCTTCGACGACCTGCGCCCGTCTACGAACCGGTGGAGACCTATCCACTCTCGTCGTAGATGCGTTTTTCGGAGGCCGCCGATCTGATCCCAGGCGTCCTTGACCCCGAACACCTGTTCGAGTACGCTCCTACGGGTTGCAGACCGGTAACTACAGGGGTGTAATCCATGTCAGACCCGCGCGCTAGCGTTCGCCCTCCCGACCAGGACGAGCTCTCGCGGGCGGTCGCCCGTTGGGCCCGAGAGGACGCGGGACAGAAGGAGGCTTCGCGGATGGACCGGGACAAGATGCTGGACGTCACGCTCACGCAGATCGAGAAGCAGTTCGGCAAGGGCGCGGTCATGAAGCTCGGCGAGCACCCGATGGGCGCCGGCATCTCGGTGATCCCGACGGGATCGCTCGCGCTGGACATCGCGCTCGGCGTGGGCGGGATCCCGCGCGGCCGCGTCGTCGAGGTGTTCGGCCCCGAGGGCTCGGGCAAGACCACCGTCTGCCTGCACGTGATCGCCGAGGCCCAGCGCCACGGCGGCATCGCCGCGTTCATCGACGCCGAGCATGCCCTCGACCCCACGTACGCGCAGCGGCTGGGCGTCAACATCGACGAGCTCCTGGTCTCGCAGCCGGACTCGGGCGAGCAGGCCCTGGAGATCGCCGACCTGCTGGTGCGCTCGGGCGCGCTGGACGTGGTCGTGATCGACTCGGTCGCCGCGCTCGTCCCACGTGCCGAGATCGAGGGCGAGATGGGCGACACGCACGTCGGCCTGCAGGCGCGGCTGATGTCTCAGGCGATGCGCAAGCTCTCGGGGACGCTGTCGCGGTTCGACACGACGGCGATCTTCATCAACCAGCTGCGCGAGAAGATCGGGGTGATGTTCGGCAACCCCGAGACCACGCCGGGCGGCCGCGCGCTGAAGTTCTACTCGTCGGTGCGGCTGGACGTCCGCAAGGTCGAGAACCTCAAGGACGGTACCGACGTCGTCGGCTCGCGCACGCGGGTCAAGGTCGTGAAGAACAAGGTGGCGCCGCCGTTCCGCCAGTGCGAGTTCGACATCATGTACGGGGTCGGCATCTCCAAGGAAGGGAGCCTGCTCGACGTCGGCGTCGATCTCGAGATCGTGAAGAAGAGCGGCGCGTGGTTCACC
>Ga0114129_10005164_pt1 | contig 18373 bp, 13 predicted proteins | sample RhiMetdeltSRZDD1_FD_80071 | JGI IMG/M metagenome (GOLD analysis project Ga0114129, IMG submission 80071) | Populus rhizosphere microbial communities from Tennessee, USA - Rhizosphere MetaG P. deltoides SRZDD1 (version 2) (version 2) | ecosystem: Host-associated > Plants > Roots > Rhizosphere >...
CTTCTGACGCCAGTGCCTACATCACCGGCCAGACGCTGCTCGTCGACGGCGGGATCTCGACGGGAGCGACCCGCGCGCTGCCCGCTAGACGTGCATGACGTGCGGACGTGCATGACGTGCGGACGTGCGACGTGCACGGACGTGCCACGTGCATGACGTGCGAACGTGCCACGTGCGTGACGTGCGAACGTGCCACGTGCATGACGTGCGAACGTGCCACGTGCGGACTGCCGCGGCCGGCAACGTGTCGCACTGTCGCGCGTGAGCACGTCGGCACCTCGGGACGTCCGCACGTCATGCACGTCACGCACGTCTAGCACGTCATGCACGTCACGCACGTCCGCACGTCACGCACGTCACGCACGTCCGCACGTCATGCACGTCGCACGTGACACCCTCACTCGTACCTGAGCGCCACGATCGGATCGACGCGAGTGGCTCGTCTGGCGGGGACGTAGCAGGCCACCAGGGCGGCGACGGTCACTACCGCGATGGCGCCGATTAGGGCGATCGGGTCGCGAGGTGAGATGTCCCACAGTTGAGCCGTCAGCACTCGCGTTGCTGCGACGCTTCCCAGCAGCCCGATGACCAGGCCGATCAGGAGAAGGCGTAGCCCCATCCACACGATCATGCCGAGCACATCGCCGCGCCGTGCGCCAAGCGCCATGCGAATTCCGATCTCGTGGGTCTGGCAGGACACTGTGTACGCGATGACGCTGTAGACCCCGATTGCGACGAGCAGGAGACCGAGGCTCGCGAAGACTCCCAGGAGGACGAGCGAGAACCGCGGCTCCGCATACGAGAACTGCGTCAGGTACCCCTTGAGCGTGCCGGTCATCGTCACCGCGACGCTCCTGTCCACGGCCCAGATCTCGCGGCGCACGTTGTTCAACAGCGCCTCAGGTGCGGTCGCCGTGCGGACCAGAATCCCGCGCTCGAAGGCGCCCGTTGTCGCATACGGAATGAAGGCCTCCGGCATCGTCGGATCCTGGATTCCCTGATTCTTGGCGTCCGAGATCACGCCGATGATCTCGAAGACCGGATCGGGGATGGCCTGGCCATCAGGCAGAGTACCCAGGAGCCTGAACTTGATCCGCTGGCCAAGCGGATCCTCGGACCCGAAGAAGCGATTCACCAGCGTCTGATTCACGACCGCGACACGTCGCGAGTCAGTGACATCGTCTTTCGACAACGTCCGCCCGCGCAGGAGCCGCAAGTCCAGCGTCTTGAAGTAGCCCTCGCTGCACAACTGAAAGAGGGCCTGGCGCTTCTCGGTCTGCGGTTTCCCGGAAATGTCGACGTCAGTACGAATACCGCCATACGGCGGGAGCGTTGACGTTTCAGTCGCCGCGACAACGCCCGGCAGCCTGTGAAGCCGCTCGAGCAGCGCGTCGAAGAAGCGCTGTTTGGCGGCAGCCGTCGCGTACTGGCCGCGCGGCAGCGGCAACCGTGCCACGAGGATGTTGTCAGGGTTCAGCCCGAGATCCACGCGCTGCAGTTTGACGAAATTGCGCATCAGGAGCCCGGCACCCGTCAGCAGCAGCAAAGACAGCGCTACCTGTGCCACCACGAACGCGCTTCGCAATTTGCCCCGGCGAAACCCTCCGTGGACCGCCTTGCCAGAGGTCCGCAGCGCCTCGACGATGTCGCGTTTCGCGGTTTGCAGCGCGGGTGCAAGTCCAAACACCAGAACCGTAAACATGGTGAGCCCCAGGCTGAACAGCAGAACCGGCATGTTCAACCGGATGTCCGCTTCGCGGGGGATCAGCCCGTCGGGAATCAGGAGCACCAGTGCCTTGATGCCGCCGTACGCGAAGAGGCAGCCGAAAAGCGCGCCGCCGAGAGCCAGCAGGAGACTCTCGATGAGCAGCTGGCGCACCACCCGGAACCGATTTGCGCCGAGCGACACACGAACGGCTATCTCGCGCTCCCGGACCGCGCCACGTGCCAACAGCATGTTGCCGACATTGCTGCACGCGATCAGCAGCAACAGGCCGACGGCTGCCGCGAGTGTGTAGAGCGTCGTCTTGAACGGCCCGACGATGCTCTCGGCCCAGCCCACGACGCGGACGGAGAACTTCTGCGGGTAGCGATCGGGATAGATCTTCGCGAGACGGCGCGCAATGAGGTCGATGTTCGCTTCCGCCTGCTCGAAGGTGATCCCTCGCTTCAATCGCGCCTGGAACATGAAGAAGCGCTGGTTCACCTGTGGATCACCGCGGTTCAGGATCACCGGGCGGTAGAGATCGGCGGCCAGCTTGGTGAATCGCGGTGGCATGACGCCGACACAGGTGGTGGGCACGCCGTTGAGAACGAGTGTCCGGCCGAGGACGTCCGGATCGAGGTTGTGCCGGCTCAGCCACATCTTGTAAGACATCACGAAGACCGGTGGCGCCCCAGGTTTCACATCGTCCGGCGACAGTCCGCGACCCAACAGGGGCGGGACGCCGAGAAAGCTGAAGTTGTTTGCGGTGACGACGCCACCCGTCAACAGCTCAGTGCCTTCGTCAGTCGTCTGCAGTACATCCTCGGGCGTTCCGCCAATCACTTCCTCGAAGACGTCGCTCTGCTCCTGGTATTCGAGGAACTCCGGCACCTGAAAAAAGTTGCGGCCACCGGGGCGGACGTTGCTCAAGTCACGAATCTGGAAGGTGATCACCCGATTCGCGTCTGCGTAGGGAAACGGATCGAGGAGGACGTTCTGAATGACGCTGAAGATGGTCGCGGCAGCGCCGATGCCGAGCGCCAGCGTCAACACAGCCAGGCAGGTGAATGCCGGGTGGCCACAGAGGCTGCGGAAGCCATATCGAACGTCGTGCCAGACCGTCTGCATGAGGCATTAGACGTCGGCCGGGGAGATGTCGTTTGCGGGAACGTGAGCCCTTTCCGTTACCTCTTCAGGGGGACGAACGTCTCGCCTGATACCATTCGTCCCGACGATCGATTCCAACTTGACTTTCCTCGTCATGGGGCAAGAATTAAGGATCGAGTCGCCTCGTCCGCGTTCCCGCCGAAGGGGGCTCATGAATTCCCGCTGGCCGCCGATCAACACTCGGGCCTTCACGGTCATTCTTCTTGTGGGCCTGCCGGTCCTCGCAGTCGGCACCGCTGTCGTGCTCGGCATAGGCCGGGCGCGCCTGAAAGAAGCACAGGGTGAGAGGCTGACGCAGATGGCCGAGTACATCGCCGGAAGTGTCGATGCCTACGTGTTCAGGAAAATCCTGGATGCGGCGGTACTCGCCAGAGTCCCAACCATTCGTGAGGCCGCGGCCCAGGGAAACGAGCGGCCGTTCGACGAGCGTGCCGCGATGGAGCTCGACCGGCGGTGGACGAAGGACCGCGCCGCGGTCACCGAGCGCTCGGCACTGCTCGAGTCGGCGGCATCACGCTTCCTCGCGGATCTCGCCCGCAACGATTCCGTGAACCGGGAGATCCTCGTCACCGATCGTCACGGCCGTCTGGTGGCGGCGTCGAACGTCACCTCCGACTACTTCCAGGCTGACGAAGAGTGGTGGATGCAGGCATTCGACGAGGGGCGCGGCCATGTGAGCGTCACCGACGTACGCCGCGACGAGAGCGCCGGTGTGTATGCGTTCGAAGTCGCCGTACCGGTGCCGTCGCCGAGCGGCGAAGTCGCGGGGGTCATGAAAATCGTGATGGACAGCCGCGAGATGCTCGCCAACGTGGGTGGCATCGAGTTCGGAACGAGCGCCGAAGCCATGCTCGTACGGCCGAACGGCTCGATTGTGTTCAGGCGGCGCCCCCATAACGAGGGCGACCGGTTCTTCGCGGCCGACCTGATGCGCGAGGAGCTCGAATCGCGGGTCCAGCGCAAGAGCCCGCCTGGCCCCATCAGGTTCGATGCGGGAGCGGAGGACGGAACGAAACGGCTGGTGGTCCTGGCCCCGACCCAGCTTGGCCGGAACTATCCGGCCCTCACGTGGTACGTTGCGCTCTCTGCGGATCACGATGACCTGCTCGCGCCGTTCCGGTCGCTCATTTGGTACTTGATGGCGGCTTTCGCGTTGACGGCCATTGCCGTCCTGGCCATCGCCCTTTGGCTGTCGCTGCGGCTCGGGGCGCCGGGCATCGATTCCGCCGTCGACATGCACCTGGTCGATCATGCCTACTCGCGGGCCGAGGGCGCCGGGCCCGATGACGAGCGATGAGCGCGGTTTACCGCCCGGCCTGGTCATGGCCGCCGAGCACGAGCTCCAGCTGGGGACTGCCGCCACCAACACGCTCGGCGACTTGCCGATACTGCGGGTCCTTCCACGCGACTGCCGCGCGGCGCAGAAGCCAGTCAAGTTCACCGCCTCTGAACGTCGTGATCTGTGGATGCGGCCAGGGCCGATCGCCTGCGGCGAACGGCACCAGGTAATCGAGCGCCACTTTGAGGCTGCGGCCGTCAGTGGTGCGGTGGCTCCAGAGATCGACTCCAGCACGTTCGCCAAGGCCGGCCAGCTGAAAAAATGCTCTCAGGTTGAAGATGCTGTAGTCCCATGAGCGCGTGCGTTCCAACTCGCGCGGCTGACGCCCGTCAGCCTCGATATGCCGAGCGATGCGCTCTCGCGATACCTCGAGCGTCCGGCGCGCCAGGTCGCGCTGCCCGGTGTAGAGCGCGAGCGAGGCCACTTGAACGTCGTACCAGGTCTCATGATTGTTGCCGTTCGTGCTCTCGTCCTTTCCATGCTGACTCTCGACGAGCCAGAGAAGATACTCGCGCATCCACGCCTGAAGCCCCATCTCGTCGTCCGTCGTCCAAATTGCAGTCTTTGTGGCGTCCGGCATTAGCCGGACCTTGCCAGCCTTCAGGAGCAACACGCCATCGATCAGATCCGGCAGGCCGCGGGTCTCGATAATCCCGATCCCGCGGCCGTCGTTGATCCCGGGGATGCCCTGGCCGTACCGCAGATGAGGATTCATTCGTGTCGCCGGATCGATGAACCAGGTGCGCACGAGGCGCGCCGCATGCCTCGCGTAGTCGTCGCGTCCTGTGAAAAAGAATGCGAGACCGAGGGTCGAGACCGCGCCCGTCAGCCGCCCAAGGTTGTCGTGGTCCGTAATGCCGTCGATCTCCGGATTGCGGTCGCCGTCGCGCCGGATGTACGGGCGCCCGCCCGGCTTCGATGTGTCGGGCCACCAATACGGCGCCTGGCTCATGTAGTCGTGCTTGTCGCCGCTCGGCGGTACGACAGCCTTGTCCATGACCGACATCGGCGCGAGTGCGAGTGCCTTCTCGGCGTCGCGCCGCAATGACTGGACCGCGCTCTCGAGCGCGCGGTCACCGCCCTCGATTCGCGCGCGTACCGCCTCGAGGTAGGTACCATCCAGTCCCAGCCCAGACGGCGGTGCGCTTGTGGCGCTTGGCGGCTGGGGCGAGCAACTGAGTGGAGGCAGCGTTAGAACCAGCAGGCTGCCGAGTACCGCAGCAGGTGTCTGTATCTTCACCATTCAGTTCGAGTCTAGACTCTAGCCCACAGAATGGCCCCGACCGGTTGTCGGTAACAGGATGGTCGAGCGGCTTTTCACGTTTGGTTGCTGCCTATCGGGGAATTCGTGTACAGATCGCGCGTTGCGTTGGCCTTTGTTGCCAGGCCAAGGAGGATCGATGAAATCAGTCAGCGTTCGTCGCGGATGTTTCGTCCTGTTGCTCGGCATGATGGCGCTCGCTGCCCCGTCTGGGCAGGGCGATCCTGCCGCCGGCACGTGGCACCTCAATGTCGCCAAGTCGAAGTACGATCCCGGGCCCGCCCCGAAGAGCAACGTTCTCGTGATCGAAGTCGCAGGGGACGTCAACAAGGTCACGACAAAGGGTGTGGCGGCCGACGGGTCGCCAACGGCGACCTCCTACTCGGTGAGCCTCGACGGCAAGGACTCGCCTGTCACAGGGACGCAGGATTACGACACCATCGCGCTCAAGCGGATCAGCCCCAACCGGATCGAAGGCACGCGAAAGCTCAAGGGCAAGGCCGTTCAGACCTACGCGCGTGAGGTCTCCAAGGACGGCAAGACCATGACCGTGACGACGACAGGGACCAATGCGAAGGGGGAGAAAATCAACAACGTCGCCGTCTACGAGAAGAAATAGGACGAATGCGAGTCCCGTTCGACGATTTGCACCGCACGCTCGAGCGTGTGCTGTTGTCGCTCGGGTTCGAAGCCTCACGCGCTGAGCTGTGCGCGCGATTGTTTGCCGAGACGTCGCGCGACGGCGTCGCCTCGCACGGGCTCAACCGGTTCCCGCGGTTCGTGCAGATGATCCAGGCCGGCGTGGTTGACGTCCACGCCGGCGCTCAACTCACTTCGTCACACGGCGCTACCGAGCGATGGGACGGGCGGCGCGGGCCCGGGAACCTCAACGCGCATCGGTGCATGCGTCAAGCCATCGCGCTGGCTCGAGAGCACGGCATGGGTTGCGTCGCGCTCGCCAACACCAATCACTGGATGCGAGGCGGAACCTACGGCTGGCAGGCGGCGGATGCCGGAGCGATCGGCATCTGCTGGACCAACACGCTGCCGAACATGCCGCCGTGGGGTTCCAGCCAGCCGCGCCTGGGCAACAATCCATTCGTCATTGCCGTGCCTCGCCCGGCCGGTCACCTCGTTCTCGACATGTCGCTGTCGCAGTTCTCGTTCGGCGCGCTCGAGTCCTATCGCCGCCGTGGCGAGGCGCTGCCCGTGACCGGCGGATTCGATGCCGCCGGCGAATTGACCCGCGACGCCGCGGCAATCGAGTCGTCGGGGAGAGTGCTGCCGATTGGGTACTGGAAAGGCGCAGGGTTGTCGCTGATGCTCGACATCATCGCGGCTGTGCTGTCGGGCGGGCGCGCCACGCATGAGATTCCGCCCGACTCTCTTCAGGAAACGGCCCTCTCGCAGGTGTTCATCGCTGCCGACTTCACGTCGCGGGATCGTGCCGGCACGGCGCTCAGTACGGTCGAGAAGATCGTTGAGGACCTCCATGCCGCTGGAGATGACGTCAGGTATCCAGGCGAGCGGACGCTGGCGATCCGCGAGCGCAGCATGACACTCGGTGTCGAGGTCGACGAGGACATCTGGGACAAGGTGCGTCGGATGGCTGCCTCCGGCTGACCGTGGTGCACTGGCCAGAGTCCCTTGGGAATCGGGAGTTGGCAATTGGAAATTGACCTGTCGTGACCCGCGTCCCGCGCTTCTCGGCCTAATGGATCTCCGGCTCCTCGATTGGGGCGGTGCCCTCGAGAAAGTCGAAGTCGCAGCCGAGATTGGCTTGCGTGACGTGCTGGGCATACATGCGGCCGAATCCTCTCGGATACGGCGCATCGCGCGGCGTCCAGGCGGCTCGTCTGCGATCGATCTCCTCGTCACTCACCTGTAGCGTGAGCCGGCGCGCTGGCACATCCAGCTCGATGACGTCGCCGTCGCGTACGAACGCGAGCGGACCGCCTGCGAACGATTCGGGCGCGACGTGGAGCACGCACGCGCCGTAGCTCGTGCCGCTCATTCGAGCGTCCGAGATCCTGACCATGTCCCTCACGCCCTGCGCGAGCAACTTCTTCGGGATTGGCAGCATCCCCCATTCGGGCATGCCCGGACCGCCCAGTGGTCCGGCGTTCTGAAGCACCAGCACTGAATCGGAAGTCACAGGAAGAGCCGGATCGTCGATCCGAGCTTCGAGGTCGTCGTAGTTCTTGAAGACCACGGCGCGGCCGGTGTGCCGGAGCAGGCGCGGCTCCGCTGCGGCGTGCTTGATCACGGCACCGTCGGGTGCGAGGTTTCCGCGCAGGATTGCGACGCCACCCTGCGAATCGAGGGCGCGATCCCGCGGCCTGATCACGTCATCGTTGCGGACGACCCGGTCCGTCAGATTTGCCTCGAGCGTGCAGCCGTTCGCGGTGACGCACGTGATGTCGAGCAGATCCGTCAGCCGGGCCAACAGCGCCGGCAGTCCACCCGCGTAGTAGAAGTCCTCCATCAGGAACTGACCGGAGGGGCGGATGTTGGCGATGAGTGGCGTTCGCCGTGACAGCGCGTCGAAGCGATCGAGATCGATCCGGACACCGGCCCTCCCGGCCATCGCGATCAGGTGAATGATCGCATTGGTGGATCCGCCAAGCGCCATGACGGTGGTGATCGCGTTGTCGAACGCCGCGGCCGTCAGGATGTCACGCGGCCGCAAGTCGTCCCAAACCATCTCGACCGATCGGCGCCCCGTGGCGGACGCCATGCGCGAATGCGCGGAGTCTGCCGCAGGGATGGACGATCCTCCTGGGAGCGTCATGCCGAGCGCTTCGACAGCCGCCGCCATCGTCGATGCCGTCCCCATCGTCATGCACGTGCCGAAGGAGCGCGCGATGCCATCCTCCATTTCGCGCCACGAGCACTCGTCAAGGGTTCCGGCGCGTCGCTCCGCCCAGTACTTCCAGACGTCGCTGCCGGACCCGAGGATCTGTCCGCGCCAGTTGCCGCGCAGCATGGGGCCAGCCGGCAGGAAAATCGCCGGCAGGTTGGCGCTCACCGCACCCATCATCAGCGCCGGGACCGTCTTGTCGCAGCCACCAAGCAGCACCGCGCCATCAGCTGGATAGGAGCGCAGCGCTTCTTCGGCGTCCATGGCCAGGAGGTTGCGATACAGCATCGTGCTCGGCTTCATGAGTGTCTCGCCGAGCGACAGCAGCGGGATCTCCATGGGGAAACCGCCAGCCTGCCATACGCCACGCTTCACTTCGTCGGCGCGCAGACGCAGGTGGGCGTGGCACGGGTTCGCATCGCTCCATGTGTTCAGGATGGCAATGATCGGCTTGCCTGCCAGATCTTCGGGGGCGAAGCCCGCCTGTTTCGCGCGCGAACGGTGCCCGAACGAGCGCAAGTCGTCGCGGCCGAACCACCGGTGGCTTCTCAACGTGTCCGGCGTCTTGCGGATCCGAGTCACGCGTCAGCCTCCCTCAGTCGTCTGGCGACCGGCGCGAGTTGCGCGAGCTGCCGTGGCTCCAGTGGCGAGAGGAACGGCGCGATCGGTCCAGTCGGTGCGATGTCGCACAGCTCGGTGGCATGGTGAAGGACGCGCGCCGGCCCCCATGCGTCTCGCAGGTCTTCCAGAGGCATGAACGTCTCGCGCAGACTGGCGGCTCGTGCCCAGTCACGATTCCTGCACGCGGCGAAGAGGTCTGCGCAGAGCTTCGGCGCGATGCAGCCGGACCCGGTCGTCATGCCACCCAGCCGGAAGTCCCGCAAATGAACGATGGCCGGACGCTCGCCGATCCCACTGAGCACCTGTTTTCGATCGACGCGTTCCAGAAGGGCGTTCAAATACGAATCGGCGGCGGGGTCTGGCCGGACGACGGCGTATTTGATCGCGAGCGCGACGCCGTCTCGGATCAGCCGGTCGATCGCGTCGAGGCCGGCGCGTGTGTCGGCGCCGAATGCGTCCTCGCTTTTCAGATAGAGCACAATCGGCAACCCGGCGCCTTCGGCGATCTCGCGAACACCGGCTTCCATGCCCGCGGCGTCGCGCGGATCGTTGCACGGCAGCAGCATGGCCGCCGTGAAGCCGTGGCGGCGCAGTACTCGACCCTGGTCGATCGCGCGGCCGAATGCCGGTCCGATACTCGGGATCGCTACCCTCGGCGGCTGGAACTGTGCGAGCCAACCGGCCAGGCACTCGTATTCCTCCAGCGAGAGGTGATAGAGAAATGCATTTCCTCCATATAGGAATCTGGTGATTCCGCCAGATTCGATGTGCTCCGCGACACGCGCCGCTGCATCGAAGTCGATGGTCCTGCGCGGACCCGGCTTGCGGGGCAAGGGAGGCACCGCGAAGACACCGTCGAGGCTCATCATTGCGCCGACTCGACGTTTGCGCTCGCGAAGGCTCGATACTCTCGTTCCATCGCTTCGGCTCCGCCTGGCCCGTTCATCACGATGATGCGGTGCATGAACGTGACTGACCTGCCGGGTTCGAGTGTCAACGTCAACTCAGGCTGCTTCGGGTCGAAGACCTTGCGTCCCAGCGGGTTCGCTGCGAACAGACCATAGCCTCTCGCGTGCCAGTAGGTGGGGAACCCGGGATTGGCCGGATGATCGAGGATGGCGACGGTGACCAGCTCCTTGTTCAGCGTTCCGCTGAGCTGCGCCCAGCGCCCCCGCGTTCCCCAGACCGCGTCTCCCTTCAATCCCTCGCTGCTCGTAAACAAACCCGTGACGCCGGTGTTGTCGAGAACGGGAACTGTGGACGCAGCGCCTGCCGCATCAGTGAACACCTCGGGCTTGTCGGCTGGCTGTTCCAGTTCGCGCGCCACTCTCAGGCCGAGCGTGCCTTCCTTGTTGTCGCGGAACGTGACCGCCTCTCCGCGCGCTGTCAGGGTGGTGAATCGATCGATGCTGCGCATCGAGCGATCGCCGCGAAAAACAAAATGCGTGCGCTCGAGAAGCAGGACGACCCCGTCTGCACGCTTCCACTCGGCCTCGACGACGAGATCGCCGCGGTCCGCGCCGCTTTCCGCCTTGATCACTCGACGATGGACGATGGTGCCCATCGATGGTGCGCGGTCCTGGGGAATCGCGTCGGAGTTGTTCCAGAAATCGAGGCCGTTGACGTCGCCGTGGTTGAACCACAGACCGGCCTGGTGCGGATGATCGACGCGTTCACGCGGCCGCGGGTCGAGCGGAAACCCTCGAGTGATGACGACGCCGTTCGCGCCGCGGATCGGATACAAGACCGGTTTTTTGAGCGAGGCCGGATAGATGTAGGACGTAAAGGGCCGACCGTCGATCGTGACGTCCACGCGGCGGTTCGCTTCGTCGGCGACGACGCGCACGCGTGGCGTCTGCTGGGCCATCAACACCATCACCGGTGCGACAACGAGCGCCACCATTGTTGCCCTTCGAGCCGGACGCTTTGCTTGCATGACCAGACCCTCACAGGAGACTTCAATGATCTCCGCTCACCCCGTGGGATGAAAACAGCGGAGGGTAACGTGGACCTAAACGCGACCGGCGACCCGTCAGCCGTGCCGTCATCTGAATCTGACCTCGTAAGTCTGCGCAGCCGCGGCCTCGAACACAACCGCGTCGCCCTCATGTTTGAACGCGACGTCGCGGCCCCCGCTTTGAATGCTGGCGACCCGCTGGCCGGTGGGCGGACGAACGCGATGGGTCTCCGCGATGGACGAGTGCAGGACGGCGCTGGTCGCGCGGCCGGCGCTCCATGCCAGATCCACCTCGACGCCGCCACGCGCGCGGAGGCCGCGGAATTCGCCGTTCGCCCAGGCCTTCGGCAGCGCCGGCAGGAAGTGGATGGATCCGTCGTGGCTTTGCAGGAGCATCTCGGCCATGCCCGCCGTGCCGCCGAAGTTGCCGTCGATTTGAAACGGCGGGTGCAGATCCCACAGGTTCGGCAGCGTCGACTGTGCCAGCAGTGCCCGCAGGTTGTCGTGGGCCTTCTCGGCATCCTCGAGACGCGCCCAGAAGTTGATGATCCATGCGCGGCTCCAGCCTGTGTGGCCGCCGCCATGCGCCAGCCGTCGCTCGATGGTGGCGCGTGCAGCGCGCGCAAGATCGGGGGTGCCACGCATGGTGATCTGGCTGCCAGGGTGTAATGCGAACAGCTGCGAGATGTGGCGATGGCCCGGTTCCGGCTCGTCGTAGTCCTCCGACCACTCCATGATCTGTCCGTGGCGGCCGATTTCTGGTGGCGGCAGCCGGCGGCGCACCGCCTCGAGTTGCTGCCGGAACTCCGCATCAACCTCGAGGATCTCGCTCGCGTGCTTCGTCTGAGTCAAGAGTCCGTCGATGATCTGGTGATCCATCGATGGCCCCATGCACAGGATGCCAACGCGCCCGTTGGGCAGGCGGTAGCGATTCTCGGGCGACACGGACGGGCCGCTCACGAGCCGTCCTTTCGCATCCGGCACAAGATAATCGAGGAAGAACTCGGCCGACTCCTTCATCAGTGGATAAGACCGGGCGAGGAACGCGCGATCGCGGCTGAAGAGGTAGTGCTCCCACAAATGCTGCGAGAGCCATGCGGCGCCCGTTGGCCAGAGTCCCGAACGCGGCAGATCACCGGGCGACGTGAAGCCCCAGACATCCGTAATGTGATGCGCGACGAAGCCCCGGGCGCCGTAGTGTACCCGCGCCGTGATTCGTCCAGGCTCGCGCAACGAGTCGAGGAATTCGAAGAGCGGCAGATGGGTCTCCGCGAGATTCGTCACCTCCGCCGGCCAGTAGTTCATCTGAAGGTTGATGTTCAGGTGGTAGTCGCTGTCCCATGGCGGGCTCATGCTGTCGTTCCAGAGGCCCTGCAGGTTGGCAGGGAGCCCGCCCGGACGGCTGCTCGCGATCAACAGGTAACGCCCGAATTGAAAGTACAACGCCTCCAGTCCAGGATCGATGGCGCCCTGCTTCACGCGGTCGAGCCGTTCGTCTGTCGAGAGTGCGGCAGTCTCGTTGGCTGAGGACAGCCGCAACGTAACGCGCCGAAACAGTCGCTGGTGGTCCTGCACGTGCGTCTTCCGTAGTGTCTCGAACGACTGTGCGGCTGCGCTCGCTAGTTGACGATCGGCGATGTCTGTGGCCCTGCCGTCGCGAAAAGTTGTGGCCGCGGTGAGGACGATTGTGGCGCTGTCGGCTCCGTCGACAAAGATCCGCTCGGGAAAGGTGTGCAGACGGCCACCCTGCGGTACGACTTTGGCCGAGGCCTGAAAGGCGAGGCCCTTGCCGCCGGCCAGACCCCCGACGAGATTCAGCCGATCGTTGCCGATGATCTCCGTAGCCGCATCCTGCGATCGGTCGATCCAGACCGAGAATGTGGCGCCGCCCGGTCTGTCGGCGCTCACGCGCAAGACGACCGCCTGGTCGGGATGGCTCGCGAAGATCTCCCGAACGATCTGAACGTTCCCCGCCTTGTAGCTGACGCGAACGGTTGCGGTGTCGAGATCGAGCTCGCGCCGATACTCGCTGATTGCCTCTTCGTGATCAAACGTGAGGCGCAAATCACCCAGCGTTTGATAGGACTGCAGGCGAGAGGGCCGCCCCATCATCCAACGCTCGGCGAGTGCGTACGCCTCCTGAGGCGCGCCCGCGAACAGCAGCCGCCGCACTTCCGGCAGATGCTTCAACGCGTCAGGGTTGTCGCGCTCCTGCCGCCCACCCATCCAGAGCGTGTTCTCGTTCAACTGGATGCGCTCGCGGTTCACGCCACCGAAGACCATCGCCCCCAGCCGCCCATTCCCGATCGGCATCGCATGATCCCACTGCGCCGCCGGCTGCTTGTACCAAAGGAGGGTTGAGGGCGATCGGACATCCGCCGGACCCTGCGGCGATCGACCTCCGCTCGCCCCCAGTGCCATGGCCAACGCTACGACCGCAAGCACGTTTCTCATCACCCGCCTTCGCCGCGTGTCATGGGATGCGGCTTCGGCGGGGCAGGCCCGCGTCTGAACCGATGTGTGAACCCTCGTGTGAACCCCCGTCTGAACCGATGCGTGAACCCCCGTCTGAACCCCCGTGAAAGAGATACTCTTCTCGACTGGCGGCCAGAATTTCCGTGCTGTATCCGGGCCGTACTGGCGGCATGTAATGACCGCGTCTGATGACGACCGGATCCGCGAAGTGCTCGTGCAGGTGGTCGACGAACTCGATGACGCGGTCCTGCATCGTGCCCGAGATCGCGATGTAGTCGAACATCGACAGATGCTGCACGTGCTCGCAGAGACCCACGCCGCCCGCGTGCGGGCACACCGGCACGCCGAACTTGGCCGCCATCAGCATGACCGCAAGGTTTTCGTTGACGCCGCCCAGTCGGCAACTGTCGATCTGGCAGACGCCGATCGCCCGGGCCTGCAGGAGTTGTTTGAACAGCACCCGATTCGCACAATGCTCTCCGGTGGCGACACGTATCGGGGCCACGCCGCGCGCGATCGTCGCGTGGCCGAGGACGTCATCAGGAAACGTCGGCTCTTCGATCCACCACAGGTCATGCGTAGCGAGCGCCTTGACACGCTCGATCGCTTCGGCAATTTCCCAGCGCTGATTGGCGTCGATCATGAGCTTGCTTGACGGCCCAATCTCGCGCCGGACCAGGCCCACCCGACGCGCATCGTCCTCGGGTGCGCCGCCGACCTTGACCTTGAAATGCGTCCAGCCGTCGGCGAGTGCTTCGCGACAGAGCGTTTGGATGCGGTCGTCGGCGTACCCGAACCAGCCGACCGACGTCGTGTACGCGGGATATCCGGTCTCGAGCAGCGCCGCCTCACGCTCGGGTTTCGTGCTCGACTGCCTCTTGAGAATTTCGAGAGCTTCGTCGGGCGTCAGCGCGTCGACGATGTAGCGGAAGTCGATGCAGGAGACGATTTCACGCGGAGACATGTCGGCGAGCAGTTTCCAGAGCGGCTTGTTCGCCGACCGCGCGTACAGGTCCCACACTGCGTTGACGATAGCCGCCAGCGCCAGGTGGATGACGCCCTTCTCAGGCCCGAGCCATCGAAGCTGCGACTCGTTCGCCAGCATCCGCCAGAAACCGGCGAAGTCCGACGTGATCTCCTCGAGCCGGCGGCCCACGACGAGACTGCGGAACGACTCGATGGCCAGCACGCAGACATCGTTGCCGCGTCCGATGGTGAAGGTGAGGCCATGACCCTCCAGCCCCACGTCGGTTCTGAGAATCACGTACGCGGCCGAGTAGTCCGGATCGGTGTGCGTCGCATCGGTCCCCGCCTGGGTACTTGAAGTCGGAAACCGGAGGTCGAGTGTCTGAAGCGAAGTGATTCTCATCTCACCCCTTGCTGCGCCAGCGGTCCAGGGCCACGGCGAGAATGATGATGGCGCCCGTGACGATCTGCTGCACCCAATTTGGCAAGCCCCGTTGCGTGCAGCCGGTCTGGATGACTGCCATCGTGCAGGCGCCGAGCACGGTGCCGACGACGGATCCGCGCCCGCCGAGAAGGCTGCCGCCACCGATGATGACCGCGGCAATCACGTCCAGCTCGAGACCCATGGCGATTGTGGGATCGCCGACCGACAGGCGTGAAAACTGCAACAGACCGGCGACCCCGGCAAGCATTGCGGCTGCCGTGTAAACGGCGATCTTCGTGCGGTCGACGGCCACGCCGCAGAGCCGCGCCGTACGCTCGTTCGATCCGATCGAGAACAGGTGCCGGCCGAACCGCGTGTAGCCGAGCGTTCCAGCCGTGATGAGCGCGAGAACAGCGACCACCCAAATGCCGGCTGGGGCAATGAGTCCGCTGTTCGGATCGAGCGTCCGCAGCAGCTCGTTGAGCCAGGTGTTCGGCGCCTCGATCCGCCGCTCGTCGGCAAGACCCTTGGCGGCGCCGCGGATCAGAATCATCATTCCCAGCGTCACAATGAACGGAATCACCCGCAGTCCGGTGATGAGGAGGCCGTTTGCCAGTCCGCAGACCGCCGCCGCTGCCACGCCCATTGCCGCAGCCATCAGCGGATCCACGCCGCTGCGAAGTGCGAGGGCAATCACCACCGTCGCCAGCGCCACGATCGAGCCCACCGACAGGTCGATTCCGCCGGCCACGATCACCATCGTCATGCCCAGTGCGGCGGTGCAGACGATCGCCGTCTGACGCGCGATCAGCTCGAGGTTGGCGCCGTTGAAGAACCGCGGACCAACCAGGATGCCAAAAATGATCGAGACGAACAGCAGACCGAGGAGCGGCCCTGCGGTGTCCAGCAGCCGTCTGGCGGTCACGCCGCGTCCTCGGCACCGGTCGCTTCCATCACAATCTGGTGCTCGGTCAGCTCGCTGGCGGGGCGCGGCGATCCGAGACGGCCGCGCCGCATGATCGCGATGCGATCGCACAAACCGAGCAACTCGGGCACATAGCTGCTCACCAGCAGGATCGCGCGCGGCCGGTCTGACTGCGTCGAGACGAGCGCATCGAGCAGCGAGTAGATCTGCGCTTTGCTCGCGACATCGATGCCTCGGGTCGGCTCGTCCAGCGCGAGCACGTCAACGTCGTGATGGAGCAGCCGCGCGAGTGCCACCTTCTGTTGATTGCCACCAGAGAGTTCCGCGACGGGCTGCCGGGGACCCCGGCAGCCGATGGCGAGTCTCTCGATCCACGTTCGTCCCGCAGCGTCCTGGCGGCTCGGGATGACGAGCGGGCCGGGCCCAAGCCGCTCGAGTCGCGACAGCGTCAGGTTGTCCGACACCGTCAGCCCCACCGCAAGGCTTTCACCCTTGCGGTCCTCGCTCAGCATACCCATCCCGTTCGCCCAGCGGTTTCGCGGTGCAGGACGCCCGGTCCACGCGGCGAGACGCACACGTCCTTCTCGAACGGGATCGAGGCCGAACAGCGATCGCAGCAACCGTGTGCGACCGGCACCAAGAAGTCCCGCGATGCCGAAGATCTCGCCGCGATGCAGCGAGAAGGTTGCCGATCCGGCGCCGAATGCATCCACCTCGAGGATGGCATTCGCGCGCAGCCGTGGGCTCCGTGGATAGAGATCATCGACGGTGCGCCCGACCATCAGGCTGACGACCGCGGTCGCGGGGGTGTCTGGCGCCGCCGCTCCGGCAACCCGGCCGTCACGGAGCACGACGATCCGATCGGCAACGACCTTCACTTCTTCGATGAAATGCGAGATGTAGACGATCGCGCAGCCCTCGCGCTTCAGTTGCGCGATGACCGCAAACAGCCGTCGGGTGTCTTCGCGGCCAAGGCTGCTGGTCGGTTCGTCCAGGACCAGCACGCGGCTGCCGACCGCGAGCGCCCTGGCGATCTCCACGATCTGCTGCAAGGCGATAGAAAGATGTCCGGCCGGCGCGTCGAGTGGAAGATCGCCGTGACCCAGCCGTGTCAGCGCCTCGCGAGCCGTGCGGCGAATCTGCGGCCAGTCCACCAGACCCCGCACGGTCGGCTCGAGCCCCAGCACCACGTTCTCCATGACGCTCAGGTGCGGCGCGAGCGACAGCTCCTGATAGATCATCGCGACGCCGGCTCGACGCGCGTCCAGCGGCGAATCAGGTTTGTACGGGTGACCGTCCAGGAGCATCGCTCCGTCGTCGGGCGCCAGCGCGCCGGACAGGACCGACATGAGTGTGCTCTTGCCCGCGCCATTCTGGCCGACAAGGGCACACACCTCACCTGGCGCCACGCTCAGGCTGATGCCGTCCACGGCGCGCGTCGCGCCGAAGGCCTTGCGGATGTCCCGCATCTCGAAACGAGGCGACCCTACTGACGCAGCCATTTCGACAGATCGGGCTGAAGCAGCTCCTTCACGTCCGGCGAATCCATGCGTTCTGGTGTGACGAGCTGGACGCCCGTGTCGATCCGCCGCTCGACGTCTTGACCGCGGATGTGCGACACGAGGGTCTTCACTCCGAGATATCCCATTTTCACGGGATCCTGAACGACCAGTCCATCGATGTGGCGGGCGCGCAGGCCCTTCACGAGGTTGTCGGAGGCGTCGAAACCGATGAAACGGACCTTTCCGGCCCACGCGTTGTCCTGCAGCACGCGCAGCATCGCGAACGTGACCGACTCGTTCGGGCAGAAGATGCCGTCGACGGCCAGCTGTCCATCAGGCCCCTTCAGACTGCCGAGCAGCGCTTCCGCCCGCTTGTACGCGCCTTCGACGTCAGCGCCACCATACTGATTGGCGCTCACGATCTCGAGGCCGGGCGATTGCTGGATGGCGCGCAAGAATCCCTCTTCGCGTTTTGTCGTGCTGTCGTGCCCTTCCGCGTAACGCAGCAGCACGACGCGCCCTTTCCCATTGAGTAGTTTCGTCAGGTGTTCGCCCGCCAGCCGGCCTCCGGCCTCGTTATCGGTCGCCACAAAGCTCACGTAGTCGTCGCCTTTGAGGCCCGAGTCGAAGATGACGACCGGGATCTTGCGCTTCATCGCGCTCGAGACGGGCGCGACAAGAGCTGATTCGTCGAGGGGGGCGAGCGCGATTCCGGCAACGCCGCGGGCGATAGCATTCTCGACCTCCGTGACCTGCGAGTCACGGTCGTCCTCCCGCAGAGGACCGCGCCACACGACCGTGACCCCAAGCTCCTGCGCGGCTTTCTCGGCGCCGGCATGGATGTTTTGCCAAAAGACGTGCGATGTCCCTTTGGGGATCACCGCGACCGTCAACGTACCGTCATTGCCGGCGCCGGAGCAGGCGCTGACTATAAGAGCGATGGCGACGAGGATGAGGCAGTTTGGCTTCATGTGTGTGATGGTTATCGCCCATGGTCGCAACGCGGGCAAGCGCTGACATGTTACGACGGGGGGTTCAGGACGGGGGTTCACGACGAGGGTTCACGACGAGGGTTCACGACGAGGGTTCACTACGGGGGTTCTTAAGGTGCTCGGCGGCGGGAATGTGGCCGCGTCGACGGGGCAAGGGGCCAAACCGCGGTGTGAATCTC
>Ga0114129_10005165_pt1 | contig 18371 bp, 15 predicted proteins | sample RhiMetdeltSRZDD1_FD_80071 | JGI IMG/M metagenome (GOLD analysis project Ga0114129, IMG submission 80071) | Populus rhizosphere microbial communities from Tennessee, USA - Rhizosphere MetaG P. deltoides SRZDD1 (version 2) (version 2) | ecosystem: Host-associated > Plants > Roots > Rhizosphere >...
AAAGGATTGGCTTTGCCCGTGTAACCACCGACCTGGTTCTGCAGTTCGAACGAGCGCGGCGAGAAGCGGAACACGCTCTGGTTTTCAGAATCCAATAAAAGGATCACAGAATTAGGCGGGCTGGTAATTGACATCTGCGTGAAGTGCGCCAACTGGAAGACATCAATATCGTGGTGAGCAGGGTAGTTATCCACGCGCGGCGCGGGGTCCTGGCAACGCGTAGGAACTTCAGAGAGGCGGCTGAACTTGCAGGTTGAAAGATGACCGTCTGCATGAAGCATATAGATATCATCGCCGTTTGCAGCCAAGTCAATTGCACTGTCGATATTAGCAGGAATCTCATTACCAAAATAAAAATAGGGTGTGTCAATAAAAGTGCCGTCCTTGCCGATAAAGACCCAGACTGCGCGCGAGGGCGCGTCAAGAACATACAAATTACCACTATCCATTGCAATCGAAGTAATTCGCCCCCAATTCGTGTTGGGGAGGGATGGAAGTGGAATGGCCTGGGGCACCTGATCGGGCGCGCAATACAATAAGTTGCCTCGTGAATCCACTCCCATCACGGTCGCATTGAGAGCGTTGACCTTTGGCAACGCGATCAAGTCCACCAACGTATCAACTTGATAACCACCATAGGTTCCAGGCTGGCAATTGAACGCATTATCCAGTTGAAGGCTTTTTCCCGTGAAAGAGGCGTGCAGGATTTTCCCACCTTCGGCATCCAGCATATACAGGTCACTTTCGCTGGCGGCCATACGGCTGACCTGCGCGGAAGCGGAGCCACCGAGTCCGTTGGGAAAGGCAGGCACAAATTCAAGTCGGATGACACCCATCAAAGCGTCGAGATTGGCTTGTGCCTGCGCGCGCAACTTCCTCGATTCTTCTGTATCGCGATATTTGTCAGCGTCGTTGAGATAGGTCAACACCCTTTGCCAATCGTCACGTTGGCGCGACGGATCGGTTTCACTAATGGCTTGTGCCTGGGTTGTATTTGCCTGGGCGAACAACTCATCATATTGGATGCTCTGACCGAAACGGAAATAAACAAGGCTTGCCATGGTCACCACAATTGCTGGGATCACGACTGCAATCAGGATGAGCGCATAGGTTGGAAGAGCAAAAGGCCGATTCACATCGGCGCCCGGGAGCAGACGCGGGATGAACTTCTGTAAAAATGACCTGAGGCGCTCGTTCACGCGCCGCCCACTCTGGATTCCACCTACCATTACTTTTGCCATCTGACGCGTCGCCGCGGCATGTGCGTTCGATCTGACTCTTCGCCTGCGTGCCTTGCTGGGCGGAGGCGAAGAGTCAACTGGCGTTTCTGGAGAAATTTCTTCTTCGATTGCAGTTTCTTCTAATGGGACATTTTGTTCTGCTGGTTTGGCGCGTGGAATCGAAGATGGGAATCCACGCGTCTCTGACGATGTCGCCTGAATTTCTTCCTTCGGAAGGGGAGGCGCGCTCTCATGTTGTGGAGGAATTGCGTATGCAGAGGGCTGGACCATATGCGCAGCGAAGTCTGCGAGCGCATCAAGTTTTTCTTCAGTAACACCTGCACTCGATTTGCTTGGCAAATCGAGTGCAGGTGTAGGAATCTGGGAATCAGAGACTGATTCTTCACTTGGAAGTGCATCAGGAGGGGGAGTTGAGGTTAATCCACGCTGTTCTTCATCTACTTGAGATTCCAAACTTTGGGGGGCGACTGCTTCTTCAATCCCCAATGGGGATGATATAACGGGAGTAGACGTCTGCTTAGAAGGACGCGCTGCATTAACTTCTGGCCGCAGAACTGTGATCACTCCATGTCCGCTTTGTGCCTGGACCAGAACCGCGTTCAAGTCGCCTTTGGTGAACGTCAGCTTGCGATAACTCGCATCCAGCGAGGCAGGCGGACGTTCGTTCAAAAGATCGGCTTCCCAATCCTTGGGAAATGTCCCACATAACACCAGGAGATCCTGCGGATGAAGTTCAATTTGCGAAAGATAAGTGCTGATACTTTGGCTCGAACCCAGCCCTTTGCCTGAAAGCGCCGGTTCATGGATGTGACGTGATTGCCCATCGCTTACCCAGACCGCATGCGTTGGCCCACTGAGCAGCAGCGTACATTGATTCTCACGTATAACAGCCAGGACTAGCAGACCCAACGCATATTGTCCGCGCCCAGTTGTGGTTAGGTTGCGCTCAAGCAATTTGGAATTGATTTGGTCTGCTGCCTTACGCATGGCAGAAGTGAGCGGACCTGGCGATTGATAGAACAGGCCTGCCGCATCGTTGGTCAACTGCATGAACTCGGCTTTGGAAAAAGAGGTGTTGCCCGAAAGCATGAGATAAGCGATGAAATCATCGCGCTCGCGCCCGCGTGCGGCTCTGCGTGGCGGTGTGAGGGCCAGCAGACCGGGCATCTCAGCCGACTCCTGTCCGTTATTTCTATGGATGGGGAGAATGTTTAAATTGAATATAGCCACAGCGTAAGAATGCTCAAAAGGTTGCCATCATTATACTGGTAAAATTTTATTGCGGGACGAAGACCACAGACGATTGATCAAGGACAAAATCATTCATGAATTTCAGCTTACATAAGGACTTTTCGGAGTTTTCTGCCGAGTCGTGGAACGCGCTTGTGGAACAAAGTATCGCGGATACACCTTTTTCACGTTATGAATACCTCAGCGAATGGTGGAAGACTCTCGGTGGGGGAGAATGGCTTCGCCAAAACACTGAACTGGTACTGGCATCTGCGACTGAGAATGATCAACTTGTTGGCATTGCTCCATTATTTATTGCTGAATACGACGGTCAGCGAGCGCTCATGCTCGTTGGCAGCATCGAAATATCAGATTATCTGGATTTGATCGTTCGCGAACAGGATTTGACTCGTTTCTTGTCTGGCCTTTTGGATTTTCTCGCCTCTGCTCTTGCCGATAATTGGTCTGCTCTCGATTGGTATAACCTCCCCGATACCTCTCCTACCCTCTCGGCGTTCAAAACTGAATCTGAAAAACGCGGCTGGACTCATCACGAGGAGATTTATCGTCCCACCCCGCGCATCCCTTTGAATGGATCGTTCGAGGAATATCTTTCACGCATTGACAAAAAACAGCGCCACGAAATCCGCCGCAAGATGCGCCGCGCTGCAGAGAGTGAGAAGAATGTCCGCTTTACTATTGTAGATGGGGTGGAAGATATTGACTCTGAAATCAACGCTTTCTTCGATTTGATGGTACAGGAACCTGGCAAGCAGGAATTTCTTCACCCTGCCATGCGCGAGCAAATGACTGTCACGTTCCAAAATGCCCACGCACAAGGATATCTCTGGCTGGCATTCCTGGAAGTGGATGGAGTCAAGACCGCCGCATCCCTTAACTTTGATTACAAAAATAAACTCTGGGGTTACAACTCAGGTGTCAGCCGCGAACATATGGAACTTTCCCCGGGCTGGGTACTGTTAGCCCACACTATTCAATGGTGCTGCGACAATGGTCGCTACGAATTCGACTTCATGCGCGGGGATGAGGAGTATAAGTATCGATTTGGGGGAGTGAATAAGTACGTGATGAGGATGAGAGTGACCAAACCATAATATCAATTGAGGAAGACTTATTACTTAAATACTTGCTTAAACTTTATTTTTGCAAGCCCGGTGTGTATTTATCTTCCCATTCTGAGATTGCCGCACGGATAGCAGCTTTGATGTCAGGGTCGGGCACATCGTCCACGCCATTGTAACGTGTCAAACCGACGTAGACGTTCACCCCTCCTTCGGGGGATTGCGTGAGGAAGATGCCGCGCTCTGCAAGCGCTGTCCCTTCGAGGCGCGCTTGCAGGACCGAGTCGATCTGGCTCACAATGCTATTCGCTGGCGCAGAGGGGCGATCTTCTTTTGCAATCGTAGGGGGTCTGGATGCAGCTGGCTGGGAAATTGGCTTGACAGGCGGTGGCATGGGTTGAACGGGAACAGGTTTATTTTCAGTTGGTGCGCCTCCAAAGGTTTCGAGGCGTTGGGAGATGGATGTCGGCTGAGATGGAGCGGGAGGCGGCATAGTGTTCATCGAAGGATTAGGTGCCGGCGCAGACCGTCCTTCCAGCCAGGGGCGCATAATGTTTAACATGTCGATCAGCCGCTTGCGTTGGTCGGCTGATAAAGATAATGGATTCACGCGTACACCATCCAGATCGAGAGCGAACGATCCGCCCTCATTCTTGATGCGCAAAAGCCCGGGATCATCTACAGTGACGGTTGTGGGAGCAGCTGGTGCGGGTTGATCCTTCTTCTCCGACTGTTCCTCGGCTTTTCTTTTCTTGTATCCCTGGCCTCGCCCTTCATATAAACCGAAAATATAAACAAATACGAGACCAGCGATCCAGGCAAGAATTGACCAATTAAATTCCATAGCTCACCTTACAAAATACGCAAAATTGACTGACCGAGAAATTTGATTTTAGCCTACGAATTGCTTGGAAGCCCTTGATCATCTAAGAGCCAACCGATAACATTTGGCATTTCGGACAAAAGTGTGTGCTGCGTTGACCAACAAGAATGCGTTCGATTTTCGTCCCGCAAACGGAACATGGTTTTCCTTCGCGATCATATACTCGAAAATAATTCTGGAATTCGCCGCCGCGATAGACCCAATCGATCGACGCGCCGTTGCGGCGAATACCTTGCTTCAAGACTTTTCGGATCGCCTCATGCAACGCCTCAGCCTGTATGGCCGTTATGGAATCCGAGGCTGCTAATGGATTCAACTTCGCCAGATGGAGCGATTCATCTGTGTAGATGTTGCCAAGCCCGGCCAGAAATGTTTGGTCAAGCAATAACGGCTTAAGTTGACGACGTTTGCTGTGAAGCGCCTTGTGAAGCCATTGTGGCGTAAAGTTTCTGCTGAATGGTTCAGGGCCGAGTTTGCCAAGCACTTCTTCAGGATTAGCAGTTAACCAAACGCGTCCGAATTTACGCGTATCGTTGAACACCAGATTGCTTCTGCCTTCATGCGCAGATACCAATTTTAGTATCAAGCGATCATGTTTTTCAGCTCCAATTTTACTATCTTTAATGAAGAGGTCGCCACTCATACGCAAGTGGATGAGAAGACTGAAATCGGAAAGATGCATGATGAAAAACTTGGCGCGGCGCGTGACTTCTTTGATCTCCTGTCCCTTGATCTGTTCTTTGAATTTTCTGGGAGAGGGAAAAGCTAGTGTGCGAGACCAGCGTAGGTCTGCATCCATGATCGTTTTGCCAAGTAGATGCGGTCTTAGTTTACGCGCGATAGTTTCAACTTCGGGAAGTTCGGGCATAATTAATGATTAGCTTTCAGCGATTAGCTGTTAGAAGTTTGCTAAAGCTAATCGGCAATAGTGTTATTCGTTGAACATTTCTCCGACGCTGCGTCCCTCATGGGCGCGGCGGATCACTTCGCCCAGCAAAGGCGCGATGGACAAAATTGTAATTCGTCCCTCCAGCGGTCTCATTTTTGCTCTTGGAATGGGCACGGTATCGGTTGTAAGAATCTGTTTAATTGGCAGGTCCGCCAATCGTTGAGCCGCGCTTTTAGAGAAAATCGGATGGATAAATGCAAGATAGATATCGCGTGCGCCATTCTTTTTTACCACCTCTACAGCCTGAGCGATTGAACCGCCGGTATCCACCTCGTCATCCACAATGATGACATCATGTCCTTTCACGTCACCGATGAGAGTCAGCGCTTCGGCTTTCGCATCATTGCCGGTGCGACGTTTTTCAATAAAGGCAATTGGCACGTCAAGGTCGAGGGCGTAATTCCGTCCCTTCTTTGCAAAGCCCAGATCAGTCGCGACGACAACAGGATCTTGCATTTCATCACGTAGATTATCCTTAATGTGATCGGTGATCATGTGGGATGCAGTCAATACATCGCCGGGAACTGAAAAGAAACCCTGGATTTGTCCGGCGTGAGGATCGAAGGTCATATAGCGGTCTGCGCCAGCACTTTCGATCATATCTGCCACCAGCCGGGCAGTGATCGGCACGCGGGGCTGATCCTTCTTATCGGAACGCCCATAACAAAGATAAGGCACGACTGCCGTGATCCGTGCAGCCGAATCCATGCGAATGGTCTGGATCATGATCAGCAGTTCCATCAAATTGTAATGCACAGGCGAAGAGGTCGTCTGTATGACATATACGTCCTGTCCACGAGCACTGTTATTTAGTTTTATGAATATATTTTCGTTGGGGAATTGGATGACTTCTCTAGGGCTTAACCGTTGTTCAAGATAATCTGCGATCTTCTGTGACAAATTGGGCAAACCCGAACCAGCATATAACTTGATATCCCCGTACATTTTTATACCACTTGTATGTTGTGACATCATTGCTCCTTACGAATCAAAAGCCATGTCTATTTTAGATTTCCGTTCAACAGCAATTTAATGGCTTCGTATGGGGAAATGTTTCTATTTGCGACTTTTTCAATCATCTCATCATATTTCTTTTGCGGGATATTTTCAAGAAAGCGATCCATGAGTGCTTCACGAATTAACAGATCCATCTCGGACCCTAATCGGGCATGGTCACGAGCGGCCCAATCTCCACTTTGGCGCAAATGTTCAACATGCTTCGCAATCGATTGCACCAGCTCATCAATACCTTTGCCTTCTGTCGCAATCGTTTTGACAATGGGAGGAATCCACATAGTTGAGTCAATTGTTGGCGCAGCCATGGACATGGTCGCTCCATGATGGCGAACTACGCGCTTTGTTGGATGAGCAAGCTCAAGTGTGGAACGAAGCGCTCGTTCCGTGTTTTCGACACCAGGGCGATCCGCTTTGTTGATGACCAGAATGTCCGCGATTTCCAGTATCCCGGCTTTGATGGCCTGGATTTCATCACCCAAGCCGGGCGCTTCAACGACAATCGTGGTATGTGCAAGCCTCGCGACGTCCACTTCGCTTTGGCCCGCGCCGACCGTTTCGATGATAATGATCTCATATCCAGCGGCATCGAAAACTTGCACCAGTGAAGCCGTCTTTTGGGCAATACCGCCAAGGGCACCGCGCGTAGCCATCGAGCGGATGAAGACCCCGCTATCTCCTGAAAGGTCGCGCATACGGACGCGGTCACCCAGCACTGCACCACCTGTGAATGGACTCGACGGATCTACGGCAACGATGGCAACCTTTTTATCAGTGTTCTTTCGATAATAAAGAGCAAGCTGATTGACGAGTGAGGATTTTCCTGTACCTGGCGCACCAGTCACGCCAATGAGATGAGCCCTGCCCGTATATTGAAAAAGTTCGGTAAGTGCGGCGCGCCCCTCAGCGGAATCATTTTCTGCCTGAGTCAGCAAACGTGCCAACGCAAGTCGGTTTCCTTCAAGTATGGATTGTGTAAAAGACATCTTTCTCTTATATACGAAATTACGCAATACTTATTACGTATTGCGTAACCTCATTGCTTCGCGGACATCCTTGATGATGTCGTCCGTAGATGCACCCGGGCCATAAATGCCCGTGATGCCCATTTCTTTTAATCGTGGCATATCTTCATCGGGAATGATGCCTCCTATGAAAACCTTGACCTGATCCTGACCATTCTTTTTGAGTAGTTCCAAAATGCGTGGGGCTAATGCCATATGTGCGCCTGAGAGGATGGATAAACCAACCACATCCACATCCTCTTGTAATGCGGCTTCAGCAATCATTTCAGGTGTTTGGCGCAATCCTGTGTAAATCACTTCCATACCGGCATCCCGCAGGGCGCGCGCAACAACCTTTGCGCCGCGGTCATGCCCATCAAGTCCTGGTTTTGCAACAAGTACACGGATTTTTTTATCTGTCATGGTTCCTCCGTGAAAAAATTCTCACATCATTATACTATGATGGTAAAGGCGCAAAAAATGTTCGGAATTTCGCAATGAGGCTGAAATTTCCAGGTACTTATGGCGAGTCGGGCCATCCTTAAAATATGCTATACTTTGTTCATGCAATCGCGCTCATACTGGTCACATTGGGCTGAATCACTACGTCGCTTCAAACTGGATGGATTTGCTTCGTGGCTGCTCGAAGCTGGGGCACCATTAACCGTGTTGGGTGCACAGGCACTTTATATTGGTCAGCCATTCATTGGGGGAAAACAATGGACTTCTTTTGCTCACATGCTCGAAGAAGATGAAGAGACACAGGCTTTTGCTCGTTATTTGCGAGGGGAGGATTTGTAATGCTTGCTTTAGGCGTGCTGATTTTTGCAGCGGCCCTTTTAGTGGCGCTCACACTTTGGAGACGCAGATCACCCGGGTCATTGCGTTTGATCGAGGCCTACGAACGTCTCAATCGTTCCATGGGGCTGGCCGTGGAAAACGGTACGCGTTTACATATTTCACTCGGACGCGGCAATCTTTTCACAACGCGCGGTGGCTCTGCCCTGGCTGGGCTGGCGATGTTGCGAAGGTTGTCCGAGCGCACATCTGTAAGTGACCGTCCGCCGATTGTGACATCGGGGGATGCCTCGCTGGCGATCCTTTCACAGGATACATTACAGTCCGGGTATCGCGCCGCGGGCACAGAGGATCAATATCGTTTCAGCACCGGACGATTAGCTGGTCTCACACCTTTCTCGTACGCGGCTGGGACAGTTTCTACAATTCACGATGAAAATGTTTCCGCAAATATTTTTATGGGAGATTTTGGGACTGAGTCTGCTTTATTAGTCGAAGCGTCCGACCGTGAAAACGCAAACTTGATCGCGGCCAGTGATAATCTTTCTGCACAAGCTGTTTTTTATGCTTCGGCTCAAGAACCATTGATCGGAGAGGAGTTATTTGCAGCAGGTGCTTATGTCGGTGCAGGCACCTCACATGAGGCTAGCCTGAACGTGCAGGATATTTTGCGCTGGTTGATTATCCTTGCGATCATTATCGGTGCCGGTTTGAAGATTTTGGGAGCACCTATTTAATGCGTATCTTCACTGCGGCTTTTGCCATCGCCGCTGGATTCATCGTTCTGTTGGGTTATTTTTTCCCAGATCAATTAGAGTCATTACGGCTTCTCTTGATCGATTGGGCAATCATTATCGCGGGCATGGCAGTGTTAGTGGGAATTTTTAATTTGGTCGCAGTCCAAATGGAAAAAATCCGCATGCGCCAAAAGGGCGGAACCTATGGCGTGATATTGGTTGTAGCATTGATCCTGACTTTTGGGCTTGGATTAATATTGGGACCCGATCATCCGTATATGCGTTTGGCGATGGACGCGATTATTATGCCAGTGGAGGCCTCGTTGATGGCGATTCTTGCTGTGACGTTGATATACGCCAGCATTCGTTTGTTACGCCGCAGGGTGGATGTGATGAGTGTGCTCTTTCTGGTTGTTGCTGTAATTTTCCTCGTCTTTACTGTGCCAACACCTTTCGGACCTATTCTTGGTGATGCAGGGAATCAAGCAATTATCAATTTTCTTGGAATGTTTTCAAATGGTGGCGCGCGCGGCCTTTTGATTGGCATTGCACTAGGAACCTTATTGACGGGACTGCGCGTACTCTTCGGGATTGATCGTCCATATGGGGGGAACTGAGCATGGCTGAGATTCGCTGCCCGAATTGCGGAAAAAATAACCCAGACGTGCTGGATGTCTGTCAGTTTTGTCAGACTCCTCTGAAGCCTGAATCCGTTTTGCGGATTGGTCAAACCCCCACGAAGAAAAACACCGGCGAACTGGAATCTGTCCTTCCAGATTGGCTCAAGGATGTGCGTCAGCAGGCAAGAGATTCGGCTGAAGCCGATGCTGCTGCTCAAGCGGCTGCCCAATCGAGGTCGCAGAAGAATGAACCGCCAGATCTCCTGGCGGGCCTCGCTTCTCAAGCGGGCAGCGGTGCTGAGGAGGATGTCCCTGACTGGCTGGCAAGCATCAATCCAACAGCCAAGCCAAAGCCATCGACCCCATCCGCTTCCGCTTCTGAACCAAGTACAGACTTTTTTTCGCAATTTGATTCTGGTGAATCTAAACCTGAAGCTGTGAGTAGACCATCTCAAACCGATGCTCCATCTTGGATGAACGACGTACGAGATCAATCGCCGCCTCCCGCTGAAAAGGATGAACTCTCAGCATGGTTCTCACAAGCCTCTGAGCAACCTGAAGAGGTTGTTGAGTTCGACTCGGATACCCAACAGAGTGATTCTGGCTGGGCAAGCAACTTGGGTTCGTTTTCCACATCTGCTGAGAAGCCAGCCCCCAAAGAGGAAGAGGATTTGAGCTGGCTTCATAACCTCGAAGCAGCTGCTAAACAAACAGGAGATCTTCAATCGCCCAAACAGGATTTGGATTGGAAGGCAAACTTTGAAATGCCTTCGATGCCATCGCCATCTGCTTCTTCACAGGAAGATTTAAGTTGGCTCGATAATTTGGGAGGAATTGAGGAACCTTCACAGCCAGTTCCTCAACAGCCTTCAACCGCGCAAAATGATTTGAGCTGGCTCAACAAGTTTGGCGGAACAGAGGAGCCCGCGCAACCATCTCAGCCTGCCGCTCCGCAGGAAGATCTAAGTTGGTTAAATAATTTAGGTGCTGTGTCTGAGCCTCAGCCTTCTGAGGCCACACCAAATCAGCCAATTCCACCCCAGCCTTTTGCATCAGAAGAAGATTTAGGCTGGCTAAACAAACTCGGTGGAGTGTCAGAACCTTCACAACTGTCATCTGCACTTACGTCCGGTGCACACTTGCCCCGAACGCAAGTGCCGGGGAGTGTCGAAGGTCCTCAGGAGGAACCTGCTTCGTCAGGAGACTCGAGTTGGCTTAACAATCTTGGTGGCACTCCAGAGTCTTTAGGATCTTCCGCAGCACAGGAAGACCTAGGCTGGCTGAATAGTCTCGGTGGAGAGGCTGAACCGTTATCAACTCCGCCGTTTGGCGGGGGCCCTATAGAGGGAAGTTCGCCGCGTCAAACTGCACCGCTAAATAAAGAACATCAGCAGGAGACAGAACCGGACTGGCTAAAAAGTGCAATTCAGCCACCATCTATGCCAGCACCTGGTGATTTATCGATGGATTGGTTCGCAGGGACAGAGCAAGCTGCTGATGAGAAACCTGTCGCAGCTACGCCTCAGCCAACTTCCTTCGAGGAGAATATCCTCTCAACTCCAGGCGACTCTTCTACGCTTTCGAATCAGGATGTCGATTCACTCTTTTCAGTGGAGATGCCCGATTGGCTCTCGCGTTCTGAAACTGGAGCAGCGGAAGCTGCTTCACAACAACCTGGTATCCCACCAGCAGATATTGACGAATCACTTTCACCTGTAGATCTGCCATCATGGGTGCAAGCCATGCGACCTGTTGAGGCTGTGATCTCTGAGACTAGATCAAGTGTTGCAGACCAACCAACTGAGACGGAAGGTCCGCTTGCCGGGTTGCAGGGTGTCATCCCTATTGCCCCGATTGGCTCATCACGAAGACCAAAAGCAGTTTCTCTTAAACTACAAGCATCTGATGAGCAGCAAGCGAGTGCCGCATTATTAGAACAAATTCTGGGAAGTGAAACCAGTCCGCGTGCGCTGATCACCTCTTCATTCGTTGCATCACAACAATGGCTGCGCTCGGCCCTGGCTGGACTACTTCTGATCGTGCTGAGCACAATCATATTTCTTCGTTCACAAACAATACCTGTCTCTGCCAGTTTGCCCCTTGAAGTAGGCAATGTATCGAATGCTGTAATGAGTATTCCCGCAGGTGCAAAAGTTTTGGTCGTGATTGATTATGAGCCTGCATTGGCGGGCGAAATGGAAGCAGCAAGCGGTTCTTTATTGGATCAAATCGTTTTACTAAGTCATCCAAATCTTTCATTTATCTCCACGTCGCCAAACGGTGCTGCGCTCGTTGAACGATTGCTGAGCAATACAAAAATCAACCAGCCGGCCCCTGATGGTTTCGGATATCAGGCGGGTGCGCAATACCTTAACTTGGGATATTTGCCTGGTGGCTCGGCTGGTATTTTAGGGTTTATCGAAGCACCGGGCAGGATTAATTCTTCAGCAAATGTTCAATCGTTCTCCGAATATTCTGCGTTGATTATATTAAGCGATCATGCAGAGTCTGGTCGTGCATGGGTGGAACAATTGCAGAATCAGAAACAAAACGATCTTGCTTTAATCAACCAGCCATTACTGATGGTTGCCAGTGCGCAGGCAGGTCCATTGCTTCAACCGTACGTATCATCAGGACAGATTACTGGCATGGTCAGTGGACTTTCAGATGCGGCTCGTTACGAGTTTGTAAATAACAGTCGCCTCGGAATTGCGCGCAACTATTGGGACGCCTTTGGAATTGGGCTGATAATGTCCATCGCTTTGATGATTGTTGGCGGTCTTTGGAGTTTGTTTACAGGGGTGCGCGAACGCCGTACGGAGGCAAAACAAGGATAAACCAATGTCCATTGAAGTCATCTCTGCATTCGTTGGACTCATTCTGACACTAATGGTTTTTAGCTATCTTATTGGTGATAATCCCCTATTCCGCATCGCGGTATATTTGTTTATTGGCGTTGCATCTGGTTATGCAGCGACTGTGGTATGGCATTATGTGCTTGTCCCCAAATTATTTCAACCGTTGACATCAAGTAATACTGATCAGCTATTGCTTTCCATTGTTCCGCTCGTACTCAGCATCTCCTTGTTGACCAAACTTTCGCCGCGCATTTCGTGGATCGGGAATTTTGCAATGGCGGTGCTTGTCGGTGTAGGCGCCGCGGCGGCCGTCGGTGGTGCATTGATCGGGACTCTGATGCCCCAGTTCCAAGCCTCGATAGACGCGTTCGATGTCCGTTCTGCGGGGAGTGGCTTGCAAGTAGCATCCAAACTGCTTGAAGGGGTTGTCATGCTTGGTGGAACAGTTTTCACACTGGCATCTTTTCATTTTAGCGCAGGGCGTTCAGCGGATGGTGCTCCGAAGCGAAACCCTATTATTGAAGGGGTAGCCTGGATTGGGCGCCTCTTTATTTCCATTACATTCGGTGTGCTGTTCGCGGGAGTCTATATGGCTGCCCTGACAGCTATGATCGAGCGATTAAGTTTTGGTATTAATTTCATTCGACAATTGATTGGTGTTTAGCTTATGCCTGCATCGCTGGTTCAAAACGAATCCATACTTGCAATTGATGTTGGCGCAGCCGTCACACGGGCGGTGCTGTTTGATGTGGTCGAGGGTCAGTATCGCTTTGTCGCTTCAGGACAAGCTCCCTCGACAGCCGAAGCACCTTTTAAGGATATTGGGATTGGAGTGCGTGAAGCGATCACCAACCTGCAGAATGTCACAGGTGCGACCTTGCTTGGAGAGCACGATAATAATTTGATTGCGCCAGCACAGCCAGATGGCTCCGGCGTGGACGCCGTTGTTGCGACAATTTCTGCTGGGCCAGCAGTTAAGACAGTTGTGGTGGGTTTGCTTTCAGACGTTTCAGTGCAAAGCGCGCGGCGTTTGGCCGAGTCAACCTATGGTCGCGTGGTGGACACACTCGATCTTTCTGACCATCGTAAACCCGATCAACAAATGGACGCTATCGTTCATTCGCGGCCCGACCTTGTGGTTCTGGCCGGCGGAACGGATGGAGGGGCATCGCGTTCGATCCAAAAGATGCTGGAAGCAATTGGGCTTGCCTGTTATTTGATGCCAATGGAAAAACGTCCGATGGTGTTATACGCTGGCAATCAAAAACTTGCAAATGATGTGAAGGAATTGCTGGGCGGTCATGTTGGAAAACTTGAAATCAGTTATAACATTCGGCCTTCGCTTGAGACCGAAGATCTTGATCCTGGACGACATGAGCTTGCTTTGCTCATGACCAAACTGCGCCAGAGACAGATCAAGGGTGTGGATGAACTTAATCTCTGGACGGCTGGCAATCTTTTGCCAACTGCTTATGCACAAGGACGCATCATTCGTTTTTTGAGCAAGCTATATGAATCCACGCGCGGCTTGTTATGCGTAAATATTGGGGCGTCGGCAACTTCGGTTGCGGCTGGATTTGCAGGCGAATTGACACTAGGTGTATATCCTCAATATGGGCTAGGCGAAAATCTCGCTGGCCTATTGCAACAGACTGAAATCGATGACATTATGCGCTGGCTGCAGCTTGATATTTCTCAAAATGTGTTGCGCGAGTACTTATTTCAAAAATCGTTATACCCCTCTTCCATCCCTGCTACTAAAGATGAACAGGCGCTTTCACAGGCAATTGCTCGACAGGCCTTATATCTAGCGGTGCGCACGGCTCAAAAAGATTTCCCTGCGCATGCGCAGCCCACGCGGAGCGGTGTGATGCCTCCGCTGGATTTGATCCTTGGTGGTGGTGGGGCAATCAGCGACGGAACCTCGCTTGGTCAGAGCCTCTTGCTATTGCTCGATGCGATTCAGCCCGTAGGAATTATGCCTGTTCTGCTGGATCAAAATAATTTGCTGCCTATGCTTGGGGTTGCGGCCTCGCGTAGCCATTACCTGCCGGTGCAGGTCATCGAGTCGGGCGTGTTCATCGGGTTAGGGACTGTTGTCTCGGTAATTGCCTCTGCCAATTATGGTGATCAGGTCTTGCGCGCAAAACTGACCTACAGTGATGGAACCGAAGCCCGCGCGGAAGTCAAATTTGGTGGGCTGGAAATCCTACCACTGCCGAACGGGCAAACAGCCCGTCTCAGCTTGCAGCCGCTTCATCGAGCAGATGCAGGTTTAGGTCCAGGAAAGACCGGTTCAGTCACTGTGACAGGCGGCGCGCTGGGAGTTGTCATTGATGCGCGCGGGCGTCCATTGCAAATTCCAAATGACCCGGTCCGCAGGCGTGAACTGATGAAGAGATGGTCTTACGCGGTGGGAGGCTGATATGCTTGCTCCAATGCTTCATGTTTTGCCTCTTGCTACAATCATCCGCGAACGAACCCTGCCGGTCGCTGGGAAGGTGAATGCGCATGTCAATCAGCACGTGAATCCAACGGATGTAATCGCAGAAGCAAATTTTGCACGCGAGCATGTTCTGTTGGATGTAGCGCGTACATTTGGCGTCACCACAGTTGCGGCCGATAAGATGATCAAGGTGAATCAGGGTGATCGAGTGATGCAGGGTGCGCTCGTGGCAGACAGTGGAGGTCTGTTCACGCGTTCGATCAAAGCGCCGCGCGCAGGCCGTGTGATGGTTGTCGGGAGTGGACAAGTGTTGCTGGAGGTTGGTGACACGCGTGTGGAATTGCGCGCCGGTTTGCCGGGTATAGTCACACAGGTTTTGCCCGAACGTGGTGTGGTCATTCGCACAGCTGGCGCGCTGATTCAAGGCGTGTGGGGGAATGGTCGTATCGATAATGGCATAATGGTCAATCTGATGCAAAAGCCGGATGAAATTCTTAGTGCAGAGCGACTCGATGTGAGTCTGCGCGGTTCGGTTATCTTGGGCGGGCACGTACGAGATCAAGAGACTTTGCGCGCTGCGGCCGAATTACCAGTGCGTGGCCTGATCCTTTCCAGCCTTCTTTCGCCACTGATCGTATCGGCATATCAAATGCGTTATCCAATTATTGTGACAGATGGCTTTGGTGCAATGCCAATGAACTCAGCCGCGTTCAGACTCTTAACAACGAACGATAAGCGTGAAGCGACTGTTAATGCTGAACACTTTGATCGTTATAGCGGGAATCGACCTGAAGTGATCATTCCTTTACCTGTTTCCTCTGAGCCTCCTGAGCCAAACAGTTTTGAAACATTTGCTGTTGGACAAACAGTGCGTTTGCGCCGACCCCCAAATATTGGCATGATTGGTATATTATCGAGTTTGCCCCTTGGTCTCAGTCTGCTGCCAAGCGGATTGCGTGCACCTGCAGCAGAAATAAAGCTCGAAAATGGTGAGACAGTGCTAGTGCCTTTAGTAAATTTGGAAGTTGTGGGATAATACGATTCAGAAACGCAACATAGAGGAGAGTGCTGCATGTCAACGTTTGATGATAATACCGATTTCGACGATGCCAATCCACCTGAAGAATCAAATAATCGTACGTTTCTGCTTGTGGCGGGTGTGCTAGGTGGTCTTGTTCTTCTAGGACTTCTCTGTATTGTTGGTTATATTTTCTTTAGGAATAGCTCCAACCAACAAAATGAAGCTACAGTTGTAGCGCAAGCCTCACAACAAGCTGCCACAATCCAGGTGGGCTTAACACAAACAGCCCTTGCTCAAGCTCTAACTCAAACAGCAGCGGTGACCAATACAGTACCTCCGACCAATACGCCCGTGATTGCTCAGGCAACTGCAACGCTCACCGCGACGTCGAATCCTGCTACTGCTACAGTGGGCGCGGCCTTCACCCAAATTGCTAACTCCACACAGACGATCATCCCAACATCTACTGCCTTGCCTAACACTGGCTTTGCAGATGACGTTGGTGCACCCGGATTAATATTGATAGCGATTGTGCTTGTGGTGGTAATCTTCCTCGTACGAAGGTTGAGAGTTTCACCGTCACAATAAGATAACCTTCAAAATTTAGATAGACCCTAAAGGTAACCAAATCTTTAGGGTCTATTTATTTACTCTTGACAAAGACCTAAGTAGTGATAAAATTCACAATAAAGATTATCCAATTAGTCCGATTTGAGAGGAGGCGAGATGTCTGGGAGAATTGTATTGATTAACCCTGCAAGGCATTTCATTGCCAATCAGCATGGATTAGGCTATCTCATTCCACTTGGACTGGTTTGTATAGGGGGATCCTTGATCGATGCAGGTTTTACCGTGAAATTAATTGATCATGACTTATATGGATGGTCATATCAGCGACTGATTAAAGAAATCTCTGATTTCAATGCAGACTATATTTTGTTGGGGCATTCAGGTTCAACAGCAGCACATAAGACAGCTTTAAAAACAATTCGAGCAATCCATCATGAACTTCCACATCTTCGCGTGATATATGGAGGGGTATATCCATCTTACGCGGATAAAGTTGTGATGGCTGAGTGTGCAGAGATCGACGCGGTTGTTCGGGGAGAGGGCGAGCAGACTATTGTGGGCTTGATCCGCACTTGGGAGCAGACGAACGATTTGCGCTATGTAGATGGAGTTACATGGCGGAATGGAAGCGAGATTATTACGAATCGTTCGCGCACACCGATCAAGGATTTGGATGAATATCGCCCGGGCTGGGAACTGTTAGACTGGCCGCGTTATTCCATGTTTGGATTCAAACACGCGGCAGGATTGCAGTTCAGCCGCGGCTGTACGTTGACCTGCACCTATTGCGGTCAATGGATGTTTTGGAAAAAATGGCGGCATCGCAGCCCGGAGAACATCGTTGAACAATTGAACATATTGACGACTCAATACGGGGTGAAAATCGTCTGGTTCGCAGATGAGAACTTTGCGGCAGATCGGGAGGTTGCAAAGCACATTCTGGAATTGATCGCCGAAGCGGATTTGGGACTTTCCTTGAATCTCAACATGACCGCTGCAGACGTGGTGCGCGACGCGGATTTGATCCCGCTTTATAAGAGTGCGGGGGTGGATTACATTGTGATGGGAATCGAAACGCTAAAGGATAAAGTGGTTACCGATATTCGGAAGAATAATCCGTTCGAGATTTCGAAAGAAGCCGTGCGCCTCTTGCGCGAGAACAATATTATCAGCTTGACGAACATTATTTATGGATTGGAAGAGGAAAGCTGGAAAACAATCTTTGAAAAATTCAAGGGTCTGCTGGAACTGGACTCTGATATTCTGAATGCCATGTATCTCACCCCACACTTTTGGACCACCCAAGGCAAAGCGACCCAACCTTATGATGTCATCCAGATTGATCAAGATAAGTGGTCATATCGTAATCAGGTAATTGCTACTCGCTATTTGCCACCCATCGGATTGTTTCTGGGAGTCAAGTTGACTGAGGCTCTGTTCCACCTTCGACCGAAAGCATTGAAACGTTTGTTGATTGGAAAGGATAAAAACTATCTTCAAATCATGCGTCACTCGATGTGGGTTGGCATCAAGGTGATATTAGCTGAGATCTTTGAGTTTTTCTTTGAGACCAAGTTTTCTCCGCGAGGAAGTATGAAGGTGCTGCATGGTGTAAATGCGAGTCTCTCCACGATGGGTGATGACTGAATCTATGCAGGGGCAATAAGAATCCAGATTGATTTCCTTGAATTTGCAACACAATATTTTCAAATGTTCGAGAAAAAAACTTCCATTTTTGATATTACATAGTCTATACGACCTGTTTCTTCAGCCTATTATTTAATTGCCATAAAACTAGGCCATACAATCCAAGCATGGCAATCAGGATGAAAGGAATATAAAGGCTGGGATCAATAATCACTTCTGGAAGTGGAACTACAAAGGACACTATTCCAGAAATAGTTAGCCACATAAAAAT
>Ga0114129_10005167_pt1 | contig 18369 bp, 15 predicted proteins | sample RhiMetdeltSRZDD1_FD_80071 | JGI IMG/M metagenome (GOLD analysis project Ga0114129, IMG submission 80071) | Populus rhizosphere microbial communities from Tennessee, USA - Rhizosphere MetaG P. deltoides SRZDD1 (version 2) (version 2) | ecosystem: Host-associated > Plants > Roots > Rhizosphere >...
GCGGAAGACGATTCGCGCGGCCCGCGGGCTCGGTATCCGACGCATCCTGCTCACCGGTGGCGTCGCGGCCAACCGGGCCCTCCGCGAGGCGCTCGAAATCGAGTGTGCCGAGCGTGGGTACGGCTGGACGGCGCCGCCCCCGCGGCTTTGCACGGACAACGCCGCGATGATCGCCGCCGCCGGCGCCGCGCGGCTCGCGGCGGGCGAGCGGGCCGACCTCGGACTCAACGCCAACGCGACCCTCAAGCTCGCGTGATACCGTGACGAGCGGGGGCGGCCCCGTCTCCGAGGTCGACCGGCTCCTGGCGAGCCTGCCCGACGCCGTCATCGGGGTGCGGCCGGACCTCACGGTGTTCCTGTGGAACGGCGCCGCCGAGGCCCTCACCGGGCGCTCGGCGACGCGCGCGCTCGAGCGGCTCCTGCCCGAGTGCTTGGGCCCCGAGGCCCGGCTGATCCGCCATCTCAGCGAGACGGTCCGGCTGGCCGAGGGCCGGGCCGAGCCGGAGTCCGAGGTCACGACGACCGAGGGGCGCACGATCCCGGTGAGCGTGCTGACGGCGCCGATCCACGGTCCGAGCGGCGGTCTTCGGGGCGCGGTCGCCGTGCTGCGCGATCTGTCGCGGATCCGGGCGCTCGAGGCGGAGGTCCGGCGAGGCGAGCGGCTCGCGGCGCTGGGGCAGATGGCACTGGCCCTCGCGCACGAGATCCGGAACCCGCTCGGCGCGATCCGCGGTGTCGCGCAGCTCCTGGGGGACGAGTTCGGGGGCACGGGCCCGTTTCGCGAGCACGTGGCCGTCATGCTGGCCGAGATCGACCGCGTCAACCGGGTGATGGAGGCCCTCTTGGATCTCGGGCGGCCGCTCACGTTCACCTTCGGGGTCGTGAACCTCCACGAGCTGCTCGATCGGGTGAGCCTCCTGGGGGAGCCTGCGGCCCGGGCCCACGACGTCCAGCTCGTACGCCGCTACGATCCGAGCCTCCCGCCGTTGTGGGCCGACGCGGACCGGCTCATCCAGGTGTTCCAGAACCTCGTCCAGAACGGGATCGAGGCCATGCCCGGCGGGGGGCGACTCACCCTCACGACGCGCCTGTCGCTCGACACCGTGTTCGGCGGGCGTGTGGACGTGGGGGCCGGCCCGCGGCCCCTGGTCGTGGTGCAGGTGGGGGACGAGGGCGAGGGCATCCCCGCCGAGCTTCTCGATCGGGTCTTCGATCCCTTCGTCACCACGAAGCCGCGGGGGCTGGGTCTCGGCCTGGCCCTCGCCCACCGGATCGTCGAAGAGCACCGGGGCGCCCTCCGCGTTACGAGCACGCCGGGCAAGGGGACCACCTTCAGCTGTTACCTACCGATTGCGCCGACCCCGAGTGCGCCGCCCGCGTCCGGGCCGCTCGCCAGCGACTCCCCGCGCCCCGGGCCGCCGCCGCCGGCGGCTGCGCGATGACCGCCGCCCGGATCCTCGTCGCCGACGACGAGCCGTCGATGCGGTGGCTCCTCGAGCGGGTGCTGCGCCAGGCCGGTCACTCGGTCACCGTCGTGGAGAATGGCGCCGGCGCGCTCACGCTGGCGAGCGCCGAGCCGTATGACCTGGCGTTCGTCGACGTGCGGATGCCGGACCTCGACGGGCTCGAGGTGCTCACACGGCTCAGGACCTCGGCGCCCGACACGGCCGTGATCGTGATGACGGCCCACGGCAGCGTCCGCTCCGCGGTCGAGGCGATGCAGCGCGGAGCCTATGACTACCTCACGAAGCCCTTCGACAACGACGAGGTACGGCTCTTGGCCGAGCGCGCGCTCTCGGCCCGCGCGCTCGCGCGCGAGGTCGTCGAGCTACGCACGGGGATCCAGGAGGTCTGGGAGTTCGGAGCCCTCGTCGGCAAGTCGCCCCGGATGCAGGAGGTCTACAAGACCATCGGTCGGATCGCGGGCACCGACGTGACCGTCCTCCTCCGCGGGGAATCGGGGACGGGCAAGGAGGTCGTCGCCCGCGCGATCCACCACTACAGCCGGCGGGCCGGCAAGCCTTTCGTCGCGGTCTCGTGTGCGGCCATCCCCGCGACCCTCCTCGAGTCCGAGCTCTTCGGCCACGAGCGGGGAGCGTTCACGGACGCCCACCAGCGTCGCCTGGGCCGCTTCGAGCTGGCGCACGGCGGCACCATGTACCTCGACGAGGTCGGGGACCTCGGACCGGAGCTCCAGCCGAAGCTCTTGCGAGTACTCCAAGAGCGGCACCTCGAGCGCATCGGCGGCGGCGAGGCGATTCCGGTCGACGTCCGTGTCGTTGCCGCCACGAACCGCGACCTGGAGGCCCTCATCCGGGAGGCGCGCTTCCGCGAGGACCTCTACTACCGCCTGAACGTCGTCACCCTCACCCTGCCGCCGCTCCGGGAGCGCATCGAGGACCTTCCGTTCCTGGTGGACCACTTCCTCGGGAAGTACGGGACCGATCTGGGCGAGCGCGCCGTGGCCACCGAGGCTCTCGAGCGCCTCATGGGCTACGGTTGGCCGGGAAACGTGCGCGAGCTCGAGAACGTGATCCAGCACGCCATGGTGATGGCGGTGGGCGGCGTCATCCTGCCCGAGCACCTGCCGATCGCGCCGGGCGCGGGCCCGCCCCCGGCCGCCGCCGGGACCCTCGAGCAGCTCGTCGAGCAGAAGCTGGCCGAGTGCGTTCGCGGGCTGGGGCGCCGCGAGTCGGCGAACCTGTACGATCTCCTGATCGGGCTCGTGGAGCGGCCCCTCCTGCGCGCGGTGCTGCGCGAGACCGGTGGGAACCAGCTGCGCGCGGCCGCCCTTCTCGGGATCAACCGCAACACGCTGCGCAAGAAGCTCCGGCAGCTCGGGCTCACGGCCGGCGGCGCCGACGCCTGAGGGGCGCCGGACTGGAGGGACCAGTGCGTCAGGTCGTCCTGATCTGTGTCGGCGGGGGGCTGGGGACCGGGATGCGCTACGTCGCGGGCGTTCTCGCCATCCACTGGCTGGGCCCGGGCTTCCCGTACGGGACGCTCGGCGTGAACCTCGCCGGCGCATTCCTCATCTGCCTGGTTCAGCAGTTCGCGGCCGGTCTGATCCCGGAAGCGGCTCGGCTCTTCCTGGTGGTGGGTGTGCTGGGCGGGATGACCACCTACTCGGCCTTCGCCTACGAGACGGTCCGTCTGATGACCCTCGGCGCGTGGGCGAAGGCGTGGACCAACCTCGCGGTCACGAACTGCCTCTGCCTTGGCCTGTGCTGGCTCGGCATGGCCACCGGCCGCATCTTCACCGGCCCGTCGAACTAGGACGTTCCCGAGGGGGCCGCGCCTTGACACCCCCCGGGGGGTTCGCTAGGGTAAGGGCACACGTCGTGACGGCCCGGGGCGCGCCCCGGGCCGCGCTGCGTCCGCACCCGATGGCCGCACACGGATGATCCACTTCGTCTGGCCGATCCCCGCGCTGCCGCTCGCGGGAGCCCTCCTGAATCTCGTCTTCGGACGCCGCCTCGGGCGGCGGGCCCACTGGGTGGCGGTCCCCGCGGTCGGCCTCGCCTTCGGCGTGGCTCTCCTCGCCTTCCTCCGGGTCTGGCGGGAGCACGAGACATTCACGGGCGCGCTGTTCGACTGGATCGTCGCCGGGACCTTTCGGGCCCCGGTCACGCTCCAGCTCGACCAGCTCTCGGCCGTGATGCTGCTGGTCGTGACCGGCGTCGGGTTCCTCATCCACGTCTACTCGATCGGCTACATGCACGAGGACCCCGACTACCCGCGCTTCTTCATCTACCTGAACCTCTTCGTCTTCTCGATGGTCATGCTGGTGCTGGCCGGGAACTTCCTCCTTCTCTACGTGTTCTGGGAGGCGGTCGGGCTCTGCAGCTACCTGCTGATCGGGTTCTGGTACACGCGGGAATCGGCGGCGAACGCCGGGAAGAAGGCGTTCATCGTGAACCGGGTCGGCGACTGCGGGTTCGCCCTCGGCATCATGCTGCTCTGGACCACGGTCGGGACGCTCGAGTACGACGAGGTGTTCGCCAAGGCCCCGACCCTGGCCGTCGGGACGGCCACCGCGATCAGCCTGCTCCTCTTCATGGGGGCGTGCGGGAAATCGGCGCAGCTGCCACTTCACACGTGGCTCCCCGACGCCATGGAGGGCCCGACGCCGGTCTCGGCGTTGATCCACGCGGCGACCATGGTGACTGCCGGCGTCTATCTCGTGGCGCGCACCCACGCGCTCTTCGAGCGGTCCGGCGTGGCGCTCGATGTCGTCGCCTGGGTGGGGGTGCTCACGGCCGTCTTCGCCGCGACCATCGGGCTCGCCCAGACCGACATCAAACGCGTGCTCGCCTACTCGACCGTCAGCCAGCTGGGCTACATGTTCGTCGGTGTCGGCGTGGGCGCGTACGCGGCGGGTGTGTACCATCTGGTCACCCACGCCTTCTTCAAGGCGCTCCTGTTCCTGGGGGCCGGGTCGGTCATCCACGCGCTCTCCGGCGAGCAGGACCTCCGCAAGATGGGCGGCCTCGCCCGGAAGCTCCCGCTCACCTGGTACACGATGCTCGTCGCGACCGTGGCGATCTCGGGGCTCCCGCCGTTTTCGGGCTTCTTCTCCAAGGACGAGATCCTCGCGGGGGCGTTCTTCGCCGGGAAGCCCGCGATCTTCGCCCTCGGGCTGGTCGGCTCGGCGCTGACGGCCTTCTACATGTGGCGGCTCGTCTTCCTCGCCTTCCTGGGCCGGTCCCGCGTCGATCACGAGGTGGCGCACCACGTTCACGAGTCGCCCCCGGTCATGACGGTTCCCCTCGCCCTCCTCGCGGTACTCGCCGCGGGCGCGGGCGTCTGGGGACTGCCCGGAGAGCACGGGTCGGCGATCGGACGCTTCCTCGCGCCCGTGCTGGCCGGGGGCCACGGGGCCGAGGCCGGCCACCACGGTCCCGCCTGGACGCTGATGGCGGTGTCGGTGGCGGCCGCCCTGGCCGGGCTCCTGGTCGCCTGGGTGATGTATGTCCACGGGCGCGCCGATCTCGCCAAGATCGGGGTCCCACAGAACGCGATCCACCGCCTCCTGTTCCACAAGTACTACGTCGACGAGCTCTACGACCGGACGATCGTCCAGCCGATCTTCGCCCTCTGCCGATGGTGCGCCGAGGCATTCGACATGGGCGTGATCGACGGCGCGGTCAACGGCGTCGCGACCGTGGTCGAGCGCGCGGCCGGGCGGCTCCGGCGCTACCAGACCGGGTTCGTCATGAACTACGCGCTCTCGATGCTGGTGGGCGTCGTGGCGCTCCTGGGCTGGTTCCTCTGGCCGCGATGACGGGGCAGCCGTGCTGCTGAGCACGCTCGTCTGGCTGCCGACGCTGGGGGCGGCCGCCCTCCTCCTCCTGGATCGCCGGGACACGCGCCGACTGCGGCAGGTCGCGCTCGCCGTGACCGCGGTCACGTTCGTCGTCTCCGGCCTTCTCTGGATTGGCTTCGACCGCGCCCGGCCGGGCATGCAGTTCGTGGAGCAGCGCGCCTGGATCCCCGGCGCCGGGATCAGCTACCACCTCGGGGTGGACGGCATCAGCCTCCTCCTCGTCCTCCTGACGACCTTCCTCGCGCCGCTCTGCATCCTGTCCGCCTGGACGCAGATCACGAAGCGCGTGAAGGAGTTCCTCGTCGCGATGTGCCTCCTCGAGACGGGGATGCTCGGGGTCTTCGTGGCCCTCGACCTCTTCCTCTTCTTCGTGTTCTGGGAGGCGATGCTGATTCCGATGTACCTGATCATCGGGGTGTGGGGCGGGCCGCGTCGCGTCTACGCGGCCGTGAAGTTCATCCTCTACACGATGGCCGGCTCGGCGCTGATGCTCCTGGCGATCCTGGCCCTCTACTTCCTGCAGGACGCCGGCACGGCGTCGTTCGACTACGCGGCCGTCATGCAGCTCCGCCTCGACCCGCGGCTCCAGGTGCTGCTCTTCCTGGCCTTCGCGCTCGCGTTTGCGATCAAGGTGCCGATGGTCCCGTTCCACACCTGGCTCCCGGACGCCCACGTCGAGGCGCCCACGGCGGGGAGCGTGATCCTGGCGGGCGTTCTGCTCAAGATGGGCACCTACGGGTTCCTCCGCTTCGGCTTGCCGCTCTTTCCCGACGCGGCCGTGCGCCTGGCGCCGGTCGTCGTGGCCCTGGCCCTGGTCGGCATCCTGTACGGCGCCTGGGTGTCGACCGTGCAACCCGACATGAAGAAGCTCATCGCCTACTCGTCGGTGAGCCATCTCGGCTTCGTGATGCTCGGGCTCTTCAGCTTCACGCCCCAGGGGCTGGTGGGCGGCATCGTCCAGATGGTCAACCACGGGCTCTCGACCGGCGCGCTGTTCCTCCTGATCGGCATGATCTACGAGCGGCGCCACTCGCGCCTGATCGCCGACTTCGGCGGGCTCTGGGCGGTCGTGCCCGTGTTCTCGGCGATCTTGATGGTCGTCACCTTCTCGTCGATCGGGCTGCCCGGCCTCAACGGCTTCGTGGGCGAGTTCCTGATCCTGGTCGGGGCGTTCCAGTGGAGTCGCCCGGCGGCGGTCCTCGGGACCGCCGGCATCGTCTTCGCCGCGGTGTACCTCCTCTGGATGTACCAGCGCGTGGTCTTCGGGGAGGTGCGCCACGAAGAGAACCGCCGGCTGCCCGACCTCGATGCGCGGGAGATCTGGACGCTCGTCCCGATCCTCGTCCTGATCGTGTGGATCGGCGTCTACCCGAAGCCCTTCACGGCCGTGACGGAGACGGCGGTGGCCGAGCTCCTACAGGTCGTGCGCGAGAAGCGCGCCGCGGCGCCGGCGCCGTGGCGCGTCGCGGCGGAGCGTCCCCCGCGATGACGACGGGGCTCCCGACCCTCGACTGGCCCGCCCTCTACCCGGTCCTGATCGTGACCGTGGCGTGCTTCGCCTGCCTGCTCCTCGACGCGACGCCCCGGGGAGCTCGGCCGGGCGTCCTCGCCGCCACCGGCGTGCTCGGGGTGGCGGGGGCGGTGGGGGTGTCGCTCCTCCTGTGGACGAGCCCCGCGTCGAGCTTCCAGGGGATGCTGGTCGTGGACGGGTTCGCGCTGTTCCTCAACGTGGTCATCGGAGGGGGCGCGATCCTTGTCCTCCTCCTGTCCGTCGGGTATCTCCCCCGCCTCGGGGTGGAGGCGGGCGAGTACTACGCCCTGATCCTCTTCGCCACCGTCGGCATGATGCTGATGGCGGCCGGGACGGACCTCCTCGTCATCTTCCTGGCCCTCGAGCTCATGTCGCTGTCCCTCTACGTTCTCGCCGGCACCTTCCGGACCCGGCCCGAGGGCAACGAGGCCGCCCTGAAGTACTTCCTGCTCGGCGCTTTCGCGAGCGGCTTCTTCCTGTACGGCATCGCCCTCCTCTACGGCGCCACGGGGACGACCAACCTCGGGCGCCTCGGCGCGACGCTCGCGGTTCCGGGCGCGGCCCGGGACCCGATGATCCTCGCGGGCTTGGCGCTCCTTCTCGTCGGGTTCGGGTTCAAGACCTCGGCCGTACCCTTCCACCAGTGGGCGCCCGACGTCTACCAGGGCGCGCCCACTACCGTGGCGGCGCTCATCGCCACCGGCTCCAAGGCCGCGGCCTTCGGGGCGCTCCTCCGTGTCCTGCTCGCCATGCGCCCGCTCGAGCCGGACTGGGCCGTGGCGCTCTGGCTCCTCGCCGCGCTCACGATGACGGTCGGCAACGTGGTGGCGCTGGTCCAGTCGAACGTCAAGCGCCTGCTGGCCTATTCGTCGATCGCCCACGTCGGCTACATGCTGGTCGGGCTCGCCGCCGGTCTGGGTCCCGGCGCGCCGGCGGTGCTCTTCTACCTGGGCGTCTACGCCGTCGCCTCGGCGGGAGCCTTCGGCACGATCCTGTTGCTCCAGCGCGAAGGCGAGGAGGCGATCGACCTCGCCGCCTATGGTGGCCTGGCCGGGCGGCACCCGGTGCTAGCGCTTGGCTTCACCGTGTTCCTGCTGGCCCTGATCGGGATGCCGCCGACCGCGGGGTTCGTCGGGAAGTTCTACCTGTTCAGCGCGGCGATCCAGCGGGGGCTCGTCTGGCTCGCGGTGCTCGCGGTGCTCAACTCCGTCATGGCGGCGTACTACTATCTCCGCCTGATCGTCTACATGTACATGCGCGAGCCCGAGGGGGCGCCGACCACGGCCTTCGTCACCCCGGCGGCGTCGATCGCCCTCCTGGTGTCGGCCTGGGTTACGCTCCAGCTGGGTCTCTGGCCGGGCCCGGTCTTGGCGATGGCCCGGCGCGCGGTCGCGCCGCTCCTCCCGTAGGAGGCTGCTGCGACGCCCGGTCACACGCTCCTGAATCCTCCGGGGCTCCCCGCGCCGATCAGTCACTACTCGAACGGCGTCAAGGTGGGGGACACGGTCTACGTCTCCGGCCAGGTGGCCCTCGATGGCGACGGACGCCTGGTCGGCTCGGGCGACGTCGTCGCCCAGACCCGGCTGGTGCTGGAGAACATCCGGCGGGTCCTCGCCGCGGGCGGCGCGACCCTCGACGACGTCGTGAAGGTCACGGTCTACCTGGCGAACGTGGACGACCGGCCGCGGGTCAACGAGGTCCGCCAGGCCTACTTCGGCGCCAACCGGCCGGCGAGCACGCTGGTCGAGGTCAGCCGGCTCGCCCTGCCGGGGCTCCTGGTCGAGATCGAGGCGGTCGCGGTCGTTCCCCCGCGAGTCTGACGGGGCGGAAGGCGGGGCCGGGACCTCTCGCCTCTCGGTCGCGTCCCCGCGCCGGTGCGACGCTCGTACGTGCGGCGAGTGCGCGGGCCCCCGTCGCCTTGACACCCTTCGCGGGAGCCGCCTAGAGTGGGCCGTGATCTCGCCGCGCTTCCCCTATCGAGGGTTCATCTTCGATCTGGACGGCACCGTGTACCTCGGAGAGCGGCTCCTGCCGGGGGCCAGCGCGGTCGTCGAGGCCCTTCGCGCCGAGGGGCGTCGGGTGTGCTTCCTCTCGAACAAGCCGATCCAGAGCCGCGCGGACTATGCGGCCAAGCTCACGCGGCTCGGCGTGCCCGCCGTCCTCGACGACGTGATCAACTCCGCGTATGTCCTCGCCCGCTTCCTCGCCCGGGAAGCGGCCGGGGCACGCTGCTTCGTCATCGGGGAGCCCCCGCTCGTCGAGGAGTTGCGGGCGGCCGGCCTCGCGCCGGTCGACGACGCCAGGGTAGACTACGTCGTGGTGGCCTTCGATCGGACGTTCGACTACCGGAAGCTCGACGTGGCGCTTCAGGCGGTCACGCGCCACGGGGCACGGCTCGTGGGCACCAACCCCGACCGGACGTGCCCGGTCGAGGGCGGCGAGATCCCCGACGCGGCGGGCATGATCGGTGCGGTGGAGGGCGTGACGGGGCGCCGCGTGGAGCCAGTGGTCGGCAAGCCCTCGCCGATCACGCTCCGGGTGGCGCTCGACCAGCTCGGGCTCCCGGCCGCCGACTGCGCCGTGGTGGGTGATCGGCTGGAGACCGACATCGCAATGGGCCAGGCCGCCGGACTCGGGACGATCCTGGTCCTCACCGGGATCACGCGGCCGGGTGACCCGGAGATCGCGCGCTGGCGCCCCGACCACGTCGTCGGCTCGCTCGGCGAGCTCCTGGACGGAGTGGCCGCCTCCGGGAGCGCGGTGCGGTGAACGCCTTTGCGGCGGCCCCGTCGCTCCCCGCCGGGACGGACGCGTGAGCCGGCTCGCGGGCCTGGATCGGGAGATCTTCGACGCCGTCATCGTCGGGGGAGGCATGGCCGGCGCGGGGGTCGCGCGGGACCTCGCGCAGCGCGGGCTCTCGTGCGTGCTCGTCGAGAAGGTCGACTTCGCCGCGGGGACGACCTCCCGCTCGTCGAAGCTCATCCACGGCGGGCTCCGGTACCTCGAGCTCTTCGACTTCCGGTTGGTCCGCGAGTCCCTGCGGGAACGAGAGACGCTGGCACGGCTCGCGCCTCATCTGATCCGTCCGCTCCCGTTCCTGATGCCGGTCTACCGGGGCGGGCCGCGGAGCCTGATCAAGGTGCGTCTCGGGCTCCGGCTCTACGACCTCCTGACGCCGGGCAAGCGGACGCCACGCTCTGGGACCATGGGTGTCGACCGGGCGCGCGCGCTCGAGCCGACCCTCCGGCCGGAGGGGCTGCTGGGTGCCGGGTATTACTTCGACGACCTCTTGATCTCTCCGGAGCGCCTGTGTCTGGAGAACGTGCTGTCGGCCCGCCGCGCGGGGGCGCACGCGCTGAACTACGTCCAGGCCGAGGAGTTCCAGCGGCGCCCCGACGGCGGCTGGACGGCGCGGGTCCGGGACCTCGTCGGCGGCGACGTCGTGGAACTCCACGGGCGAGTGCTCGTCAACGCCGCCGGGCCCTGGGTCGACCGCATCCGGGAGCGGGCGGGGGTCGAGGACCGGGGGGAACGGATCCTCCGGACCACGAAGGGGGCGCACGCGCTTCTCCCGCGGCTCACCGAGCGGGCAGTGTACCTCGCCACCGACGACGACCGGCTGGTCTTCGTCATCCCATGGCGGGAGTTCTCGCTGGTGGGCACCACCGACACCGACTACGCCGACAGCCCCGACCGCGTGTGGGCGACGAAGGCGGACGTCCAGTATCTCTTGGAGGCGGCCCGCCGCCTGCTCGTCGACCCGCGGATCACCGAGGCCAACATCGCGTACACGTACGCAGGGGTACGACCCCTCACCTTCGACGGGGGGACCGGGACGCGCGCCTCGGCCGTCTCCCGGCAGCACCGGGTGGTCGCGGAGGGACCCGGCGGCCGTTTCCTCTCCGTCACCGGGACCAAGCTGACGTGCTTCCGGAGCTTGGCGGAGGAGGTTGGTCGGACCATCGCGCGGATGCTCGGACGGGGCGGGCCCTCCGACACCGCGCGGATCACGCTCGATGGGCAGGACGACGAGGCGGGCGCGCTCGAGGTCCGGGCGATGCTGGACGTCACCGAGGCGGTGCGGAGCTCCGGGCTCGAGCCCGAGCAGATCGAGATGCTCGTGACCACCTACGGGCGTCGCGCGGGGGGCGTCCTCGACGCGGCGCGGCGGCTGCCCGGGGGCACCGAGCGGCTCTGCAAGAACGCGCCGGAGATCGTCGCGCAGCTGCACTGGGCGGTGGAGAGCGAGCTCGCGGTCTCCCTCCAGGACGTGCTCCTCCGCCGGACGGGCATCGGGACCGGACCATGCCTCGGCCTGGACTGCGCGCCGGCCATCGCGCAGCAGATGGGGGCGCTCCTCGGCTGGAGCCCACGGCGCCTCGAGGCGGAGCTCGACGCCTACGAGGGCACCGTCCGCCAGGGCCTCCGGTTCCGGAGCGAGTGAGGGCCGGCGGCGTCGCGCGGCCGTCGCGGAAGCCGGGTATGATGGGCGCTCAGGTCGACCGAATGACACTCCGAACGGGCCATAGACGTGGGAGGGCGCAGGCCATGACGCGATCGGGACGCTGGTTCCCCTTGCTGGGCGCGCTCGCCGCCCTCGTGCTCGTCGTCGGCTCCGGAGCCGGCCGGGCCGAGGCGGCGGTCGAGATCCAGTGGTGGCACGGCATGGACGGGGCGCTCGAGGAGTGGATCAAGGACCTGGCGGACGGGTTCAACAAGTCCCAGCAGGAGTACCACGTCAACGCGGTCTACAAGGGCAACTACACCGAGGTCATGACCGGGGCCATTGCCGCCTTCCGGGCCAAGCAGCAACCCCACGTCATCCAGGTCTTCGAGGTGGGGACGGCGACGATGATGGCCGCGAAGGGCGCCGTCAAGCCCGTCCACGAGCTGATGGCGGAGGCGGGTGAGAAGTTCGACCCGAAGGTGTACCTCCCGGCCGTCACGGGCTACTACACGACGGCCGACGGCCGGATGCTGTCGCTCCCGCTCAACAGCTCGACGCCCGTCCTCTACTATAACAAGGACGCCTTCAAGAAGGCGGGGCTGGATCCGAACAAGCCGCCGAAGACGTGGCCCGAGATGGGCGAGTACGGGAAGAAGATCCAGGCAGCGGGCTATCCGTGCGGCTTCAGCAGCCAGTGGCAGCAGTGGATCCTCCTCGAGAACTACTCGGCGTGGCACAACGTGCCGATCGCGACCAAGCAGAACGGGTTCGCCGGATTCGACACCGAGCTCCAGCTGAACACTCCCCTCCATGTCCGTCTGATCGAGCAGCTGGCCCAGTGGCAGAAGACCAAGACCTTCGACTACGGCGGGCGCAAGGGCGACGCCAATCCGAAGTTCTCGACCGGGGAGTGCGGGATGTTCCTCGCGTCGTCGGCGCACTACGCGAACGTCGTCAAGGCGTTCAAGGACAAGTGGGAGTTCGGGATCGGCATGATGCCGTACTGGCCGGATGTCAAGGGCGCGCCCCAGAACTCGATCATTGGCGGGGCGACCCTCTGGGCGCTCGCCGGCCACAAGCCGGCCGAGTACAAGGGTGTGGCGAAGTTCTTCACCTATCTGTCCTCGCCCGAGGTCCAGGCGGCCTCGCACCAGCGAACGGGATACCTCCCGATCACGCTGGCCGCCTACGAGCTGACGAAGAAGCAGGGCTTCTACGATAAGAATCCGGGGACGGACACCTCCATTCGCCAGATCAACAACAAGCCCCCCACGAGCAACTCCAAGGGGCTGCGTCTCGGCAACTACGTCCAGATCCGCGACGTGATGGACGAGGAGCTGGAAGCCGTCTGGGCGGGCACGAAGAGCGCCAAAGAGGGCTTGGACGCGATCGTCAAGCGCGGGAACGAGCTCCTGCGACAGTTCGAGCGCACGAACAAGTAGGTCGCGTCGGGATCAGGTGGGGTCGCCCGCCCCTCGCGCGGGCGACCTGGCCTGCCCGTGAGCGCCGTGCACAAGCGCGTCGTCTTCCGGAACCGCGTGCTGCCGTACGTGCTGGTGGCGCCTCAGCTCGCGATCACCCTCGTCTTCTTCATCTGGCCAGCGGGCCAGGCCCTGTTCCAGTCGCTGCTCCTCCAGGATGCCTTCGGGCTGTCGACTCGATTCGTCTGGTTCGAGAACTTCGAGCGGCTGTTCGGGGATGCCTACTACCTGCACTCTTTCCGGGTGACCATCGTCTTCAGCCTTGCCACCGCCGGCCTGGCGCTGGGCGCGGCGCTCCTCCTCGCGGTGATGGCGGACCGGGTCATCCACGGGGCGGTCGGCTACAAGACCCTCCTCATGGCGCCGTACGCGATTGCGCCGGTCGTCGCGGGCGTGCTGTGGCTGTTCATGTTCAACCCCACGGTGGGGATCATCGCGTACATCCTGCGGGGGCTCGGGTACGGGTGGAACCACCAGCTGAACGGCGGGCAGGCGCTCCTCCTGGTGGTGCTCGCCGCGGCCTGGAAGCAGATCAGCTACAACTTCTTGTTCTTCCTGGCCGGTCTTCAGGCGATCCCTAAGGCGGTCATCGAGGCGGCCGCCATCGATGGGGCGGGGCCGGGCACCCGCTTCTGGTGGATCGTGTTCCCGCTCCTCTCGCCGACCACGTTCTTCTTGCTCGTCGTCAACCTCGTCTACGCCTTCTTCGACACGTTCGGCATCATTCACGCGGTGACGGCCGGCGGCCCCGCGAAGGCGACCGAGACCCTGGTCTACAAGGTGTTCAACGACGGCTTCATCGGCCTGGACTTTGGGGGCTCGGCGGCCCAGTCGGTCATCCTCATGGCCATCGTCATCGGGCTCACGGTGATCCAGTTCCGCTACATCGAGCGGCGGGTCGTCTACTGATGGTCGAGCGACAGCCAATCTGGACCTTTGCCACCCACGCCGTCCTCGGGCTCGGCCTGCTCATCGTTGCCTTCCCTCTGTACATCACCCTGGCGGCCTCGACCCACACCGCGCAGGAACTCCTCGGTCATGTGCCGCTCTGGTTCGGCGATCGCTTCGTCGAGAACTACGCTCGCGCGCTGACTGCCGGGGGGCGCGGCGCGGGAAGCGCGCCCGTCCTCCGGATGCTGGCCAACAGCCTGGTCGTGGCGCTGGTCATCGCGGTCGGCAAGATCGCCATCTCGATTCTCTCCGCGTACGCGATCGTCTACTTCCGGTTTCCGTTTCGAATGACCTGCTTCTGGACGATTTTCCTGACGCTCATGCTGCCCGTCGAGGTGCGCATCATGCCCACGTTCAAGGTCGTGGCCGATCTCGGGCTCCTGAACTCGTACGCGGGGCTGACCATCCCTCTCATCGCATCCGCCACCGCCACGTTCCTCTTCCGCCAGTTCTTCCTGACGGTGCCCGAGGAGCTGACGGAGGCGGCGCGAATCGACGGGGCGGGCGCGCTGCGGTTCTTCTGGTCCATCCTGGCGCCCCTGTCCAAGACGAACATCGCCGCGCTGTTCGTGATCCTGTTCATCTTCGGCTGGAACCAGTACCTCTGGCCCCTCCTGGTGACGACGGACGAAACGATGTCGACGGTGGTCATGGGGATCAAGCGGGTGGTGCCGACGGGTGACGCGGCGGCGGAGTGGAACCTGGTGATGGCAACGGTCGTCCTGGCCATGCTGCCCCCGGTCGCGATCGTGGTCCTTGGGCAGCGCTGGTTCATCAAGGGTCTGATCGAAACCGAGAAATGAGCCGCGGGCGAGTGGGCCGGGTGGGTGCCGTCCTTCTGCTGGGCGCGACCCTGCTGACGGCGGGCTGCGCGGCGGACACGGCCAAGCAGGCCGCCGAGCAGGAGGTCGTCACGCGGCCCGAGTGGAGGGTCGGCGACCGGTGGGCGTTCAAGCGCACGACCCTCAGCGGCGCGTCCGCCGTGGTCACGCACCAGGTGGTCGCCGCGACGATGGAAGGCTACACGGTCCGGGTCGTCGGGCTCGCTGCCGAGGTGACGCGGCAGTGGACGTCCAACCTCCACCTCGCCCGGGAGGCGTTCGGGGACGGGGCGACGGTCCGCTACGAGCCGCCGGCCTCCTACTTCACGTGGCCGCTCAAGCCCGGGGCGACGTGGGACCAGGCGTTTCAGTACAGCGACGGGCGGAACGACGGTCGGTACACCAACACTTGGAAGGTCAGCGAGGGGATCGAGGCGATCGACACGGTGGCGGGGCGCTTCTACGTGCTCCGCGTGGAGCGGTGGAGCGGGACGCAACGGCTCGAGAGCTACTGGTACAGCCCCCGGGTCCGGTACTGGGTCCGGCTGGAGGACTATCTCCGTGGGTACGTGGAGGAGCTGGTCGAGTTCCGGTCCTGGTCGGGGTCGTGATGGCCGGGGCGCCCACCGGGTGCGGGCCGGGGCGGCCGCGCTCCTGGCCGCCTTCTCGGTGATGAGTCTGGCGCCGGCGGCGGAGGCCGGCACGAGCGGACCTGCCATCGCCGCCCATCGGGGCGGGGCGCGCCTCTGGCCGGAGAACAGCCTCACGGCGTTCTGCGGAGCGCTCGGGCTCGGCGTGGACCTCGTCGAGCTGGATGTCCACCAGACGCGAGACGGCGAGGTCGTCGTGATTCACGACCCGACCCTCGAGCGGACGACGACGGGCCGGGGCGCCGTCCGGGACCTGACCTGGGCGGAGCTCGCGCCGGTCATCATCCGGGGGACCGCGGACGAGCGGCTGCCTCGACTCGCCGAGGTGGTCGCGCTCCTCCGCCCGTCGACGGTCGGACTCCTGCTCGAGATCAAGACCGGACCGGGGGGGGATCGCTATCTCGGCATCGAGGAGCGGGTCCTGGCGCTCGTCCAAGCCGCCGGGCTCGCTGACCGGACGACGGTCATGGCGTTCGACTGGGCAATCCTGGAGCGGCTGCGCACTCTCTCGGCGTCCATCCGCCTGACGGGGCTCCTCTCCCGTTGGGGAGCCGAGCGAGTGGGCGGCATCGGGTCGGTCGTCCCCCGGCTTCGCGCCCTCGGCGTGAACGACCTCGGGATCGAGTGGACGCTGCTCACCCCGGAGGCGGTCCGCGCGGCGCACGATGCCGGGCTCTCGATCGGGGTGTGGACGGTGAACGAGCCGGAAGAGCTCCGCCGGGCGCTCGCGGGGGGCCTCGACTACGTGACGACGGACCAGCCGGACGTCGCCCTCCGGCTGCGGGGCCCGCGGCCCTGACGACGACCGCGGCGGTCCCCGCGGCGCTGTGAAGGCGGTCCTGGCCCTCGACCAGGGGACGACGGGGTCGACCGCTCTGGTCGTCGGCGACGACGGGGCCGTCCTCGGGCGTGGCTACCGAGAGCTGCCCCAGTACTACCCCCAACCCGGCTGGGTGGAGCACGATCCGCTCGAGATCTGGGCGACCCAGCTCGACGCCGCCCGCGCCGCGCTCAGCGCGGCCCGAGTCGCCCCGCGGGACGTGGTCGCGATCGGCATCACCAACCAACGTGAGACCACGCTCCTCTGGGATCGCCAGACGGGCGTGCCAGTCCACCGAGCGATCGTCTGGCAGTGCCGCCGCTCGGCGCCGCTCTGCGAGCGCCTCCGGGCCGCCGGGCTCGAGCCGCTCGTGCGGGCCCGGACCGGGCTGGTCCTGGACGCGTACTTCTCGGGGACCAAGATCGCCTGGCTCCTCGATGCCCAACCCGCCCTCCGCGAGCGCGCGGTCCGTGGCGAGATCGCGTTCGGCACCGTGGACAGCTGGCTCCTCTGGCAGCTCACGGGCGGACGTGCCCACGCGACCGATCCGTCGAATGCCTCCCGGACGCTCTGCTTCGACATCCGGCGCCTCGACTGGGACACGGAGCTGGCCGCCCATCTGCGCGTCCCCCCCGAGGTCTTCCCCGTGGTCCGGCCCTCGGCGGGGGTCTTCGGAGAGACGGTCCCTCACGCCGGCCTCCCGGCCGGGATTCCGGTGGCGGGGATCGCCGGAGACCAGCAGGCCGCCCTCTTCGGCCAGGGGGCGCTGGCCCCGGGGGGCGCGAAGAACACGTACGGGACGGGCTGCTTCCTGCTCCTCAACACCGGCCCGACGCCGGTCGCCTCGGAGGCCGGCCTCCTCACGACGGTGGCCTGGTCGCTCCCGCCCGCCGGCGGCGGCCCGCCCGCCGTATCGTACGCGCTCGAGGGCGCGGTCTTCGTCGCCGGTGCCGCCGTCCAGTGGCTCCGCGACGGGCTCGGGCTCATCGGGACGGCCGCCGAGACCGAGCCCCTGGCGCGCTCGGTCGCGGACACGGGAGGCGTCTACCTCGTGCCCGCTTTCGTGGGGCTCGGCGCCCCGTACTGGGACATGTACGCGCGGGGGGCCCTGGTCGGGCTCACGCGCGGGACGACGCGCGCCCACGTGGCGCGGGCGACGCTCGAGGCGATCGCCTACCAGACGCGCGACGTGCTCGAGGCGATGACCGCGGAGGCCGGCCACGTGCCCGCGGAGCTCCGGGTCGACGGCGGGGCGACCGAGAACGACTTCCTCTGCCAGTTCCAGGCGGACATCCTCGGCCTTCCCATCCTGCGGCCGCGCGTCCGCGAAACGACCGGGCTCGGCGCCGCCTATCTGGCCGGGCTCGGCGTCGGTCTCTGGCCCGATGCGGAAGCGCTCCGTGGCCTCTGGCAGCTCGACCGCGCCTTCGAGCCCGCCATGCCCGCCGAGCGGCGCGAGATCCTCTACGCGGGCTGGCGCCGCGCCGTGGACCGCGCCCGGGACTGGGCCCGCGAGGGGGCGTGATCCCCGGCCGACCGCGGCCGTCCCAGGGGATTCCCTGCCGGTGCTGGAGTGTTACGGTGCTGTGGCGTCCGACCGATTCCGAAGGAGGTGGCCCGTGTCGCACATCGCCGCCCTGCTGGCGTTCCTGGCGCTCCTGGTCCCCGTGCCGGCGCGGGCCCAGGCGCCGATCGAGGACGAGCTGGTCCTCCAGACGCCAGTGTCGAAGTTCGTCGTGGACGCCGCGCTCAAGGCCTTCGCGGACTACGCGAAGGAGAAATGGGGCGTGACGGTCAAGACGAACGCCCAGTTCGCGGGGACGCCGGTCTCCTACGGCCGGATCGTCGAGTGGAAGGGCAAGCCCGAGGCCGACATCTTCTGGGGCGGTGAGTCTGCGCTGTTCGAGAAGCTCGCCGAGCAGAAGCTCCTGGTCAAGCACGAGCTGCCGAAGGAGCTGGTCGACGCGGTGCCGGCGGGACTCGGGAAGCCCAAGCCGATCCCGCTGAAGGACCCGGATGGGTACTGGATCGGAACCGCGCTCGAGCCCTACGGTCTGGTCTACCACCCTCGGCTGATCCGGCGCCTCGGCGTGCCCGAGCCGAAGGACTGGGAGGATCTCCTCCACCCGAAGCTCAAGGGCAACGTCGCCCAGTGCGCGCCGACCCGATCCTCGTCGAGCCACGCGACGTACGAGATCATCCTCCAGAGCCGGGGCGACCAGACCGGCTGGGACTGGCTCAAGCGACTGGCCGGCAACTCCGGCATCTTCACGGCCCGGAGCCGCGACGTGCCGTCGGTCGTGGCCAAGGGCGAGTTCGCGGTCGGCTTCGCGGTGCCCTCC
>Ga0114129_10005168_pt1 | contig 18368 bp, 15 predicted proteins | sample RhiMetdeltSRZDD1_FD_80071 | JGI IMG/M metagenome (GOLD analysis project Ga0114129, IMG submission 80071) | Populus rhizosphere microbial communities from Tennessee, USA - Rhizosphere MetaG P. deltoides SRZDD1 (version 2) (version 2) | ecosystem: Host-associated > Plants > Roots > Rhizosphere >...
GGAAGGGCTCGCTGCTCAGTGCCCATGTCTGACCTGAAGTCGCGTCGCTGTGTCCATGCGCGCGATCATCCACTCAGGTCGGGACCAGCGGGGACCGATTTTTTCTCACGTCCTCGCCCCAGAACCAGTAACCGGCACGGTTACATTTATCGAGGTCCCGCCTCCGCCGCCGCCCGATACTCCGCGCACTCCTTCACCGGCTGCGGCGGGTACTTCTTCAGCACTGGACAGTGAATGAAGACCGAGCCGCGGTCGCTCGTGACGAACCGCGGCGGAGCCGCGCAGGTATGACAGAGGCTGGTCGGATGAGGGAGCGGGTGTTCGCTCAATAGTTCTTGCGGCGCGAGGGCCGCAGCTCGGAGCGATGGCGGTCGCGGCGCGTCAGGAGCTCGCCCGCGGACCACAACTCGCCCGCGTCTTCTTCCTGAAGGCCGTAGGCACGGCCGGTCTCGTCGATCAGGTTCTGATCCGGCGTCTGCGCGTGCCCGCCCGGCGTCTGGTCTCCGACGTATTCGTTGTCGAGCCCGCGATCGTCGGGATCCCCCATGAGCATCGTCTCGTCCTCGTGGGGGATCTCCTCACGCCGCCGCGAGCTCCGCACCGGCAGCACGCCGGTACGCAGCGCTTCGATGGCGACTGCCGTCGACGACAGCACGCCACGGGGCAGCGCCTCCTCGACGGCCGGAAGCTGAGGCCTTCGAGGTCGGGGCCGGTCGGTTGCTCGTTTGTTTCGTGATGCCATGTCCGCCCTCTGACCTACACTGTGCCGTTCGCAGGGCCGGCGTCAAGGCTTTTCTGAGGAGCCCCCATGGACGACACGAAATCCACAGCACGGCCCGCCTGGCGGCCGAGCGCCACCGGGGCTGCCGTCTCGGCCCTGGCCGCGGTACTGGCCCGGGACCTGGAGCTGCGCGCCCTCGTCTCGTATTGGTACGACGTACACAGCCTGGTGCCCGTGGCCGCGGTCGCGGGCGCGCTCTTGTGGCGATCGCCGCTTCAGCGCGCGCTGGTGGCGGCCGCCGCCGGATTGTCGGCGCTCTGGCTGGTCGTCGCCTTCACTCCCCTGTCGTCCTGGCTGGCCCACGGGCTCGTTCGCCGAGACGACGTGCGTCCGGCCGACGCCGTCTTCGTGCTGGCCTCGCGCATCCAGGATGACGGCGAGCTGACGGGGACCGCGATGTCGCGCCTCGTGAGAGGCCTCGAGCTGATCGGCCAGGGGCACGCTCCGCGGCTCATCCTCTCCGAGATGCACCCGCCGATGGGCCCCTACGCCGAGCCCGCGCGGGCCCTCATGCAGCATCTGCGGCTGCCCAACGAGGTGGTGACAGTCGGGCCCGTCTGGAACACCCGCGACGAGGCTGTCCACGTCGCGCGCCTCTGCCGCGAGCGCGGCTGGAAGCGGCTGCTCCTCGTCACCTCGCCCGTGCATTCGCGGCGCGCCGCCGCCACCTTCGAGCGCGAGGGCCTGGAGGTCATCTCGTCACCGTCCGTCGAGACCCGCTACGACCTGGAGACGCTCTGGGAGCCGGGCGACCGCATCCTGGCCTTCGGCAGCATCGTCCACGAGCGGATCGGCCTGTGGATGTACCAGCGGCGCGGCTGGATCCAAGACGCGGCGCGGCCCTAGCGGGCGCGGTGCTCGCGCTCGATCATGAGGAGCCCGGACCCGAGCTCACGATCGATCTCCGGGGGCAGACGCACGATGCCGCCGGCGTCGACGACGTCGACGATGCGTCCGCGCACCTTGACCTCCGCGCCGCGCCTCGGCACACCGCGCTCGGAGACGACCACGATCGTACCGGTACCGTCATCGAGCTTATAGGCGCCGCGCCCCAGCACGGACACGCTGTGGACGACGCCGCCCTTCAGCGTGACCTCGCGCTGCCGGTAGCGATCGGGCTCGGCCAGGATCCGGCCGATCGTGGTTCCCGCGCATCCGCTCGCGAAAAACCCCGCGAGTACAACCGCCGCCGTTCCGAGCCTCTGAGCCATTCGCATCGCTCCTCCGTTTCTCCCCCACCTTCGACGTTATCATCTTCCTCCCATGCCCCCCTCGCCGGCCGCGCCCCGGCTGTACGAAATCAACACGCGGGTCTGGCTCGCCGAGCTGCGGAAGGCGCACAGAACGGGGATGACGCTGGCCGACGTGCCGGACGAGGAGCTCGCGCGGCTGTCGTCGGCGGGTTTCGATGCGGTGTGGCTCATGGGCGTGTGGACGACGGGCGCGCAACCGAAGGCCGAGGCGCAACGCGCGGATCGGCTGGCGGAGTGGCGGCGCGCGCTGCCGGACGCCACCCTCGACGACGTGCTCGGATCGCCCTATGCGGTCTCCGCCTACGACGTGCCGGCCTCGCTCGGCGGCGAGGCGGCGCTGCGGGCGTTGCGCGAACGCCTGGCGCATCATCGCCTCCGGCTCGTCGTCGACTTCGTGCCGAACCACACCGCCTGCGATCATCCGCTCGTGGCCTCGCGGCCGGAGGCCTTCATCGGCGGCACCGAAGCGGATCTCACCCGCGATCCGGCGTCGTTCTTCCGCACGCCCGGCGGGGCTGTCATCGCTCACGGCCGCGATCCGTACTTCGCCGCCTGGACCGACACCGCGCAGGTCAACTACGGCCATCGCGCCGGCCGCGAGGTGATGCTCGACACGCTGCTGCGCGTGGCCGCCCAGGCCGACGGCGTCCGGTGCGACATGGCGATGCTGCTCCTGCCCGACGTGATCGAGCGCGTGTGGGGGCCCAGGCTCCGGCCCGACTGGATCCGCGAGAGCTTCTGGCCCGAGGCCATCCGCCAGGTCCGCGCGCGTCATCCCGACTTCGTGTTCCTGGCCGAGGCGTACTGGGGCACCGAGCCGCGGCTGCGCGAGGACGGCTTCGACTTCACGTACGACAAGTCGCTGTACGACGCCCTCCGCGCCGGCGACAGCGCCGCCGTGCGCCGCCACCTCGCGCGTCCGGCGTCGGCGCAGCGCCACGAGGCGCGCTTCGTCGAGAATCACGACGAGCCGCGGGCGGCGGATGCGTTCGGGCCGCGCGCACGTGCCGCCGCCGTCCTCACGTATCTGAGCGCCGGCCTGAAGCTCTTCCACGAGGGCCAGCTCGAGGGCCGGCGGATCAAGGTACCGGTGCAGCTCGGCCGCCGTCCGGACGAGGTCGTCGACGAGGCGGCGTGGGCCTTCTACCAGCGGCTGTTCGAGATCCTCCGTGAGCCGACGTTCGGCGACGGCGGCGTGACCCCCGTCGAGATCGTGAGCGCGGGGCCCGGCGACGGCACTCACGAGCAGCTCGCCGGCTTCCTGCGCCAGGCACCGTATCGCGCGGAGATGGAGCTCGGCTGGCTCGTGGTATCGAACGTCGGCCGCGAGCGCGCCTACGCCCGTGTCCGTCTGCCCCTCCCCTTCGAGGGGAGCCGCCAGTACCGTTTCGACGACCGCCTGAACGGGGCCATCTACGACCGGGCGGGGGACGAGCTACGGGGCCCCGGCCTGTTCGTGGCCCTGGACGCGGGCGCCTCCCACGTCTTCTGCATCGAGTTCCGCCCGTAAAAAGACCTTGCGCCCCGAGCCACCGGGCGTAGACTGTCTACCTAAGGCGGGTTCCTGCGGAAGAGGTGACACATGCAGTTCCCCAGCGAATGGGAAGAGGCGTACCTCGACGAGCGGTCGTTCCGCGTAGCCATACTCCAGGAGCCGCTCTCCAGCCTGGAGGTGCGCGCGCCCATCTGCGTGTCGCCCGAGACCCGCGCCGGCGATGCCATCCGACTGATGAACGAGCAGCGGATCGGCGCCCTGCTCGTCACCGACGGCGACGATCGCCTCCTCGGGATCTTCACGGAGCGCGACGTCCTCAAGAAGCTCGTGGGTGCCAGCCCGGCCGCCCTCGATCGCCCGGTGCGCGAGGTCATGACGCCGGAGCCGTGCTGCCTGCATCGTGACGACGCCGTCGTCTTCGCGCTGAAGCTGATGCACGAGGGCGGCTTCCGTCACGTGCCGCTGGTGGACGACGACGACCATCCGCATTCCATCATCTCGGTAAAGGACGTCGTCGAGTTCGTCGTGCACCTGTTCGCCCGCGAGATGATGACGGCGCCGCCGACATCGAAGGATCTGACACCGACGAGCCCCGAAGGAGCCTGATCCGCCCGGCGTTCCTCGTGGCACAGCGCTTGCTCGCTATGCGCCATCGAGGGATGTCGCGTGATCTATAATCGATCGGTTCGGCGTACGGGCCTCCGCTCTGGAGGCCATGATCCTGATCCAATACAGCAAAGGAGACGACATGCCCGTTCGTTCGGCCAAAGCTCAATGGGAAGGCAACCTCACCGAAGGCAAGGGCACCATGTCCCTGGCCGGCGGAGCGTACCAGGGGCCCTACTCCTTCTCGTCGCGATTCGAGGAAGGCAAGGGGACCAATCCCGAGGAGCTGATCGCCGCCGCTCACTCCGGCTGCTTCTCGATGGCGTTCTCGAACCAGCTCGCCAAGGCCGGCTTCACGCCCAAGCGCGTGAGCACCACGGCCAACGTGCATCTCGTCAAGGGCGAGGCAGGATTTTCGATCACGACCATCGAGCTCGTGACGGAAGGCGACGTGCCCGGTATCGACGACGCGAAGTTCCAGGAGATCGCCGAGGCGGCCAAGAAGGGCTGCCCGGTGTCGAGGCTCCTCACCGGCGCCGAGATCAAGCTCCAAGCCACGCTCGTCAAGTAGCGCCCGAGGTCGCACGCCAGTGAGGTACCACGCGCTGGCGTGCGACTACGATGGGACGATCGCGTTCCACGGCGGGGTGCCGCCCGAGGTCGTGGCCGGCCTCGAGCGCGTGCGTAAGTCGGGCCGCCGCCTCCTGCTCGCGACGGGACGCCAAGTCGACGATCTGCTCTCCGTCTGCCCCGACGTCGGAATCTTCGACCTCGTGGTGGCGGAGAACGGCGCCGTCCTCTTCGACCCCGCCACCCGGCAGCACACCGTGGTCCTGCCCTCCGGCGTCAACAAGGCGACCGGCCTGATCCACGGTTTGCACGCCCTGCGCCTGCCGCCGCGCAACGCCGTCGGGGTGGGCGATGCCGAGAACGACCACGCCTTTCTCGCCGCCTGCGAGTGCTCGGTGGCGGTGGCGAACGCGCTGCCCGCGCTCAAGGAGCGCGCCGATATCGTCACCTCCGGCGAACGTGGCGCGGGCGTGCTCGAGATCGTCGACGGCCTTCTGCGATCGGATCTCCGGGACGCCGCTCCGCCCCTCGGCCGGCATCGCGTCCCCATCGGCACCACCCCGAAGGCGCCGAGATCGGCATCGAGCCCTACGGCGAGAACCTGCTCCTGGCCGGCACCTCGGGCAGCGGCAAGTCGACGTTCGCCACCGCCTTCGTCGAGGGCCTCGCCGCTCGCGGCTATCAGTTCTGCATCGTCGACCCCGAAGGCGACTACGAGGGCCTGCCCCTGGCCGCGACCCTCGGCGACAAGCATCGCCCGCCGACGGCGCAGGAGGCCCTGGACCTGCTCGAGAGCCCGGACCAGAAGCCACGTGATCAACCTGCTCGGCCTGCCCACCGCCGACCGCCCCGCGTTCTTCGCGGCCCTGCTGCCGCGACTGCAGGAGCTGCGAGCGCAGACGGGACGCCCGCACTGGCTGGTGGTGGACGAGGCGCACCACCTGCTGCCGGACTCGTGGGACAAGGCCGGGATCACCCTGCCTCTCGATCTGCACGGGCTGATGCTCATCACCGTGCATCCCGAACACATGGCGGAGGACGCGCTGGCGGCGGTGCATCGCGTGGTGGCGATCGGCGGCTCTCCGGACACGACGATCCAGGCGTTCGCGGATCGGCTCGGGCTCCCGGCGCCCGTGGTCACGCCCGGGCCGCTGGCACAAGGGGAAGCGATCACGTGGACAGTGGGGACGCCGGCGCCGGTGCACCTGCGCACGATCCTCCCGAAGGTCGAGCACCGCCGGCACGTCCGGAAGTACGCGCACGGCGAGCTCGCCCCGGATCGCAGCTTCTACTTCGAGGGGCCGGAGGGGAAGCTTCACCTGCGCGCGCAGAACCTACCCGCCTGAGGACTGGCACGCAACCTGCAACGTCTGGAGTGTGACTCCGAGTGTGCCGCCGACTCGCCTCTACGCAACGGGGCGCATACGCGTGGTGTGGGCGGTCGCTCTCACCCTCCTCACGCCGATCGCGATCGTATCGGCGCTGCTCCTGGCGGGCTACCAGCGCTACGCCCACATCGTCGAGGGGCGCCTCCACGGTGAACGCGGCGCCGGGCCCTCGCGCCTCTACTCCCGGCCGTTCGTGCTCCGGCGCGGGCAGGCGCTGGCCGCCGATGCCTTCGTGCGGCGTCTCAATGCCCTCGGCTACGAGGAGAAGCCCGGCGGGTACCCGAAGGCGGGCCAGTTCGTCCGCGGCCACGGCCTGGTCACGCTGCAGCCGCGCGAAGGCCCGGGGGCTCCGGTGGAACCGGTGCTCGTCGCCTTCGACGGCGAGCGCCTCGCCGACATGCGCGGGCTGCGTTCGCAGAAGAGCTTCGCCGAGCTGCCGCTCGAGCCGGAGCTCATCACGTATCTGCTGGACGGCTCGACGGAGCGCGCGAAGCAGCGCCACGTCGCCTACGAGGACGTGCCGGACCACCTCGTGCAATGCGTCCTCGCCGCCGAGGACCGCCGCTTCTTCCTTCACCCCGGCGTCGACCTGTTCCGCACCATCGCCGCCGCCATCCGCAACATCGAAGCGGAGAGCTACGTGCAGGGCGGCAGCACGATCACCCAGCAGCTCGTCAAGAATTTCTTCCTCACCCCGCAGAAGACGATCCGCCGCAAGCTCCAGGAGGCGGTGCTCGCCTTCGTCCTCGAGCGCCGCGCGAGCAAACAGGAAATCCTGGAGCTGTACCTCAACGAGATCTACCTCGGCCAGGTCGGCTCGTTCGGCGTGCACGGCGTAGGCGAGGCGGCCCGCGTGTATTTCCAGAAGGACGTCGGCAACGTGTCCCTGGCGGAGGCCGCGCTCCTGGCCGGCCTCATCCAGTCGCCGAATCGGTACAACCCGTATCGGCACGGGGGCGAGGCCCGCGATCGCCGCAACCTCGTCCTGCGCGCAGCGGGTGAGGCGCGCCTCGTCGACGTCGACGCCGCGAGGTCCGCCGCCGCCGAGCCGCTGGCGCTGGCCCGTGAAACCCTGGACGTGTCGGAGGCGCCGTACTTCGTGGACGCCGTCAAGGCGGAGCTCGCGACGCACCTCGGCACCCGACCCATGTCCGAGGGCCTCGTCGTCCACACGACCCTCGACCCCTATCTGCAGGGGCTCGCCCAGGAGGTCCTCGTCGAAGGCCTCCGGAAGGCCGAGAAGCCGGGCCGGCGCAAGCGAGCGGACGCGCCGCCCCAAGGCACGCTGCAGGGTGCCGTCATCGTGCTGGAGCCGTCCACGGGCGCCATCCTCGCCTTGGTGGGCGGGCGCTCGTACGCGGCCAGCCAGTTCGATCGCGCCACCCAGGCCCAGCGGCAGCCCGGCAGCACGTTCAAGCCGTTCGTCTACCTGACCGCCTTCGAGATGGCCTTCGATGAGCCGTCGCTGCCGCCGCTGACGCCAGCGACCCTCGTCGAGGACGCGCCCGCGACCTTCTACTCCGAGAACGGCCCCTACGCCCCGGCGAACGACGGCCAGCGCTACCTCGGCTTCGTGACGCTGCGCAAGGCGCTCGCCCTCAGCCTCAACGTGGCCACGATGAAGGTGGCGGAGGTCGTCGGCTTCCCGCGCATCGCCCAACTCGCACAAAAGGTCCTCGGCCGGCCCCTCGCCGCCTATCCTTCGATCGCCCTCGGCGCTTTCGAAGCCACGCCGCTGGAGATGGCGACGGCATACGCCACCCTCGCGCGAGGCGGCATGGCCATCGATTCCACGAGCGTCTCCGCCATTCGAGACGAGAAGGGCGCCGAGCTCCTGCCGCCGGCCGCGGCGCCGACGCGCGTCGCCCACGCCGAGTCCGCGTTCCTCGTCACCTCGATGCTCCGCGCCGTGCTCAACGAGGGTACGGGGAGCCGCGCCCGCGCGCTCGGCTTCAACGCCGACGCCGCGGGCAAGACAGGCACCACCGACGATCATCGCGACGCCTGGTTCATCGGCTTCACCCCGGACCTGCTGTGCGCGGTCTGGGTGGGCTACGACGACAACGCGTCGCTGCACCTGTCGGGGGCGGAAGCGGCGCTGCCCATCTGGACGGAGTTCATGAAGAAGGCGACGGCCGGCGTCAAGGCGAAGACCTTCGCGCCGCCGCGCGGCGTGGTCTTCGTGGCCGTCGATCGAGAAAGTGGACTGCTCGCGACCGAGCGGTGCCCGCGCATTGTCAACGAGTCGTTCATCGCGGGCGCCGTCCCGCTGGATCACTGCCTATGGCACGCCGAGTCGTGAGCCTTGGAATCTCTACACTGTTGGTCGGGGCATTAGCCGCGGGGGCGGCGACGGCCGGGACGCCGGTCACCTATCGCAACGGGACGGTGGTGGCGACCGACGCCGAACATCACACTCTCGCCGTCGATCTCGGCGACGGAGTCGTCCAGCTCCGCGCCGTGCCCGGCGTCGATGTGGCCGCGTTGCGGTCAGGGGACTCCGTCCTCGTGGGCATCGGTGAGGTGGAAGGACGCACGCAGGCGGTGTATGTCCGCACCGCGGCCAGCTCCATGCCGGCGGTGACGTCGTCCGCAGGAATGACGGAGCCCGCTCCGGGAGCGCCGCGGCGGCCCGTCTATGTGATCACCAATCGCAACGGCCGTCCTCCCGACGATGCCGACAGCGACGAGGCAACGCGCTTCGAGAAGGTACGGGCGTCCGCGATCGTGGAGACGCCCGCCGAGCCCGTACCGGCGGCCTCCGAGACGGCGTCGCCCGAGCCTTCCCGACTCGAGCTTGCCCGCGAAGACGGCCGCCGGCAGATGATCAGCAGCCTCGAATTGATCGACCCTCTGGTCCGCGAGGTCGACCGCGCCTGGATGCAATACGTCGCCGGTTGTCCGGGCGCGGGCGATGTGCGGGCGCGGGGATGGCTCTCGCTCGCCCCCGAAGCCACGGCGCCGGCGGGAGCCTGCAGCGAGCTGCTGGCCAGCGTGCGCAAGACCTCGGCCGCGGTGCGACAGCGCCTGGCGCAGATCGAAGAAAACGCGCGTGCGTCATCGGTCACCCCCGGGACCCTCCGCGAGGCCCTCGAGCGCCTCGACCTGCCGCGCTAGCGCGGCTCGAGGACGAACGTCCCCTCGCGCACGGCCTCGATCGCCGGGCGGTCCATCAGCAGCGGGTGGTACTCGACGCGCCGCCAGGGTTCGAACTGGTCGTCGTAGTGCAGCGAAGCAGGGATCCCCGACTGGCCGGCGGGGATGACGGACAACGCATCCTCGACGCGCCCCATGTCCACGATCTGACGCATCGACGGGCCCGAGAGCATGTCGTAGCTGCCGCCGCGGAACTCTCCCTTGTTGACGGTCAAGCCATGCCCGGAGGCGGGCCGTGGTCCGCGATCGAAGTACGCACGCAGCGGCGCCCCGCCGGCGGCGAGCGGGTGGCGGAGCTCGAACGTGTGGCGGCTCCCCCACGTCCAGCCCGCAGGATCCGGACCGCCGCTCGCCACCAGATCGCCGACGCCGGCCTCGAAGGCGCGCCGCACGATCGCCGCCGCGTCCTCGGTCTCCGGCGTCCGCGTGTCGTCGAGGAAGGCCGAGGCTCCGCCCCCCAGTGCTGTCTGCACCATGATGGCCCACACGTTGTCCTTCGCGCGGTAGGCCTTCGCGAGGTCGGGGCCGAGCTCATCGCCGACGATCTCCGTGAAGAGGCGCTCGAGGAAGGCGGCGAACACGGAAGCGGCGGGGCTGTCCGTGCTCATGGTGCCGTCCCAGCCGCGCACGAGATCGAAGGCGGTCCGCGCGGTGCCCGAGGGCGGGCTCGGATACGCGGCGCGCAGAGCGTCCTGGAGCGCCGGCCAGGAGGCGACGCGCACGTCCGACTGCAGCGCGCGCATGTCGTCGACGGACAGCCTGGGCGTGGCGGCGAGGACCTCGCGGATGCGCGTGATGCGGTCCATCGGCTCCCAGTGCGCGCTGATGAAGAAGGGCGCCGGGGGCGGGACGGTCACGTTGTTCGCCGCCGCCAGCCAGCCCGCAGGCGGATCGAACGCGTGCGGCAGCTCCGCGAACGGGACGAACCCGTCCCACTCCTCGCTGCCGTCCCAACCGACGCGGAAGCGGTGCCCGTCCCCGCGGCCGAGGCGGCGCGGCACGGCGCCGCTCATCTGCAGGCCGATGTGGCCGTCGACGTCGGCGTACGAGATGTTCTGGGCGACGGCGCCCAGGCGGCCGACGCCCGCGCGGAAGTCGTCCCAGTTCTGCGCGTGGTTGATCTGGTACACGCCGTCGAGCTCGCTCGCCTCGGTGGCCGCGGCGAAGTTCCACCGATACGACAAGGGCTGGGTGGCCTTCTCCATCAGGTGGTTGACGAGCGGGCCATGGGGCGTCTCCAGCACCTCCATCGTCACCGCGGCCGCCTCGCCCTTCACCGCGATCCGCTCCGTGCGCCGGCCGAGAGGGACCCACGCGCCCCGATGCATCACCTTCTGCGGCGGCGTGCCGTCGAGCTTCTCGACGAAGAAGTCGGCGCCGTCGAGCATCACGTTCGTGAGCCCCCAGGCCACGCGCCGGTTGTGTCCGATGACGACCAGCGGCAGCCCCGGCAGCGTCATGCCGGCGACGTCGAGGCCGGGGGCGTGGAGGTGCGCTTCGTACCAGATCCCCGGGACGCCGATGGTGAGATGCGGGTCGTTCGCGAGGAGAGCATGCCCGGTCGCGCTCCGCGACGGCGCGACGACCCAGGTGTTGCTGCCGGCAAGGCTCGCCGGCCCGCCGTACCAGGCCGCCAGCGGATCCGCCATCGGACGGGCGAGGCCGGAGGTGAGCGCATACGGCGAGGGCGAGCCTCCCTTGTTGTACGGGAACAGCAGGGCGGCCTTCTCCTCGCCGATCTTCGCCACCAGCGTGTCGTACAGCGGATCGAGATCCCAGGCCGAGTTCAGCGTCCACGACATGTAGGCGACGATGCCCACGAACTCGTCGGCGGCCGCGGGCGCGAAGCCGGTGCCGAGCAGCGTGATCTCGACCGGCCAGCGCCCACGCAGATCGGCGACGGCGGCGTTGACGCCTTCCGCGTAGGCGGCGAAGGCCGCCTGCACTTCGGGATGCGCGGCGGCGAGCTGGCGGCGCGCGTGTCCGCGGAAATCCATCGTCCGGAACAGGCGATCCGCGGAAAGGAGGGGCTTGCCCAGCATTTCGGCCAGGCGCCCCTGTCCGATACGACGGTGCAGCTCGAGCTGGAAGAGGCGATCCTGGGCGACGGCGTAGCCGAGGCCGAAGTAGGCGTCGCGCTCGCGACCGGCGAAGATGTGGGGCACGCCCCAGCGGTCGCGCACGATCTCGACGCGCGCGGAGATCCCGGCATGGCGAGCCCGCCCCTCGAGCGTGGGCAGCGCGCGGCGGTGCACGCGCCACGCCACCACCGCGACGACGAACAGAAGGAGGGCGACGGCCACGGCCCCCCGCCGCCGCCAGCGCCGCATCAGTCGACGGTGACCTTGTGCTTCTCCAGCAGGCGTCCGGAGGCGAGATCGAGGCCGGTGAGCGCCCGCTGATAGTCGACCTGGGCGGAAAGCAGACCGAGCTCGGCCTGGGCCAGCTTCGCCTGCGCGTCGAGCACGAAGAACAGCTCGGCCGCGCCCAGCTCGTACTTCCGCTGCTCGGACTCCAGCGTCTTGCGCGACAGATCGCGAGCGGTGGTGGCGAGCTCGATGGCCTTCAGCGTGTGGGCGACCTCGTCCGCCGCCTGGCGCACCTCGAGGGCGATCTCCTGCCGGCGTTCCTGCAGCTCGATGCGGCCGCGGTCGCGGTCGATGCGCGCGGCGGCCAGGTTCGCGCGGTTCGATCGGTTGCGGATCGGCAGGTCCACCACGAGGTTGAGACTGTACACCGGGAACCGGCGCTCCGTGATCTGGTCGAACGAGCCGCTCAGATTGCTCACCCGCACGATACTGCCCGTGACGGGATCGAACTCGGTGCCGCCGACGCCGGAGAGCGCGTACGACGCGACGAGGTCGAGGCCGGGGCGGCTGTTGCTCTGCGCCACCCGGACCTGCGCGTCACGGCTCTCCAGCCGGCGCTCGAGGGCTTGCAGCTCCGGCCGTGCGCGCAGCGCCGCGTCCACCACCGCCTCCACGTCGGGCGGCCCCGCCTCGCCCAGGCCCGGCGTGTCGACGAGATCGAGGGGCAGACGCGCCAGCGCCGGATCGAGATCGACACCCAGCTCGCGGCGCAGCTCCTCCTGCCGGCGCCGGAGGTCGAACTCGGCGCGCAGCACCTCGAGCCGGCGCGAGGCGACGTCGGCCTCCGAGCGGTAGATCTCGAGGGGGGCCAGGGCACCCAGCTCCAGCATGCGCTTGTTCTTCTTGAAGGTGGCGTCCGCCAACTCCAGCGACTTCGCCTTCACGGTGAGGCCCTCGCTGGCGAGGACGGCCGCCCAGTATCGGCCTACCGCCCGCTCCACCGCCACCGCGAGCTCGACGGCCAGGGTCGCGCGGGCAGCCGCGGAGTCGTGGCGGGCGCGGCGCAGGCTCGCCCGGTCGGCGAAACCGAGCTGATTCCGCCACAGCGGCTGGCGCACGTCGAACCGGAACGAAGAGTTGAACTGCGGGTTCACGGTCGCGAACTGGTTGTTGGTCGAGAACCGGTTGCCGCCCACCGTCAACGAGGATTGCGTGCCGAAGGGCAGACGCTGGCTCACGCTGAAGCTTCCCGCCTGCGTGGTGTCGACGCGGCGCAGCGCGCCCTCCTGGACGACAGTCGTGCGCTGCGTGGAGTCGGTGGCCCCGAAGGACCCCGACATGCGGGGATCGTAGAGGCCGCCGGCGGTGCGGTCGACGCCCAGCTGCGCGGACTCGTAGTCGAGGCGGCGCAGGCGCACGGCATCGCTGGCGATGGCCAGGCGTACGGCGTCCTCCAGCGTCAGCCGCAGCCTGCCGTCCTGCACCAGGGCCTGCGCACCAGCGGCGACGGCGGGCGGCGCCTCCTGGGCGGCGAGGGCGGACGCGGACGCAGCGAGGATCACGAGGGATGCGATCGGGAGTCTCATAAGGGGGAGGGCCTCACTCGTAGCGGATGGCTTCGACGGGATCGAGGCGGGCCGCCTTCATGGCCGGGAACAGGCCGAAGACCAGGCCGACGGTCACGGAAACGGCGAAGGCGAGGAGCACGGAGGCGACCGTCACGATGGTCGACCACCCGGCGAGCAAGGCGATGAGGCGCGAGAGGCCGACGCCGAAGATGACGCCGATGGCACCGCCGACCAGGGAGATGAGCACCGCCTCCACCAGGAACTGGCGGACGATGTCCGACTGCCGGGCGCCGATGGCGCGGCGGATGCCGATCTCGCGGGTCCGCTCGAGGATGCTCGCCAGCATGATGTTCATGATCCCGATGCCGCCGACGAGCAGGGAGATGGAGGCCAGAGCCACCATGACGTACTCGAAGATCCTCTGCGTGCGCTTCTGCTCGGCGAGGAGCTGGGCCGGTACCACCACCGAGTAGTCCTTCTCGCCCTTGTGCGAGACCTCCAGCACGCGGCGCACCACGTCGGCCGCGCGCACGCTGTCCGCGTTCCCCTTCAAGCGCAGGTAGAGGCCGTCGATGTCGTCCTTGATGCGGCTCTGCGATTCCTCCATGCGCAGGATGACGGCATCCAGCGGCGCGTAGATGAGATTGTTCGCGTCCTGGGGGGCGGCCCCGCCGGCGGCGCCGCCGCTGTCCATGGTGACGCGCCCGCCGGTGACGCCGACCACGCGGAACCACTGCTCGTTGACCTTCACGTATTGCCCGATGGCATCGCCCACGCCGAAGAGCGTCTCCTTCGCCGCCTGGCCGAGGACACACACCGGCGCCGCCGCCAGCGCCTCGTCCTCGCCGAAGAAGCGGCCGGCGATGATGCGCAACCCGGCAATCGTCTGATAGCTGGGGGCGACGCCGAAGAGCAGCGGCATGTCGCGCTCGGGCTTGGGCAGCATCTTGGACGGCGTGAACCGCTTGCGCGCGGTGCTGAGCTCCAGGTCCTCGAGGGCGGCGGTGATGGCGCGGTGGTCCTGCAGCGTCAGGCCGGGCGACGTCTTGCGCACCTTCTGCCACGACGGCCAGTCCGTCGCCTCCCGCGCCTCCACGATGAGGTTGCGCACGCCGAGCTCCTCGATGAACGCCATCACGTGCTGCTGCGCGCCGGCGCCGATGGAGAGCATGGACACGACCGCGGCCACGCCGAAGATCATGCCGAGCATGGTCAGGAACGAGCGCAGCTTGTGCTGCCGCAGGTTTTCGAGGCCCATGCGCAGATCGGCCCCGACCCCCGACCACGACCACACGAGCCGGATCAACGCGTGCCTCCCGTCATGGGCCCGCTCGATTCCGTCTTCGCCCGGCCGCTGCCGGCGGCGCCCTCGGGATCGGCGAGGGCGACCTCCGTCCCTTCCTTGACGCCCTCGATGGCCACCGCCGACTCGCTGCGCTGCACGATCTTGATCTCGCGCGGCTCGAAGCCCGCGCCCGACCTCGCGTACACGAGCGACTTGCCTTCCTTGTCGAACACCGCCTGCCGCGGCACCCGCAGCACGTCCTTGAGCTCCTTGGCCCGCACCATCACCCGCGCCGTCTGTCCCGAGCGCAGCCGTGGATCGTGCTGCGTCATCTCCACGACCATGTCGAACTTCTTGTTCCCGGTCTGCCACCAGTTGCCACGGGCGGGGACGCTGGCCACGCGCTTCACCTTCCCGGCGAGGACGACGTCCGGGGGCAGCCCTTCGCAGTAGACCTCCACCACCTGTCCGGCCTCGACGTTGGCGCGGTCGGCCTCGTCGACCTTGGTGATGATCTCCATCGACTCCGGCTGCGCCACCTGCGCGATCGGCTGTCCCGACGAGACGAGGTCGCCCGTGCGGTACTCCGGCAGCGACATGCCGGGCTGGTTGAAGTCGAGGCTCCGGTTCTCGAGGATGGCCACGAATCCCGGCACAGGAGACGTGATCCTCATCTCCTCCATCGCCTTCTCGGCCTGGGTCTGCTTGAGGCGCGCCTTCTGGCGCTTCTCGATGAGCACCGCCAGCTTCGCCTTGCCCGACGTGGTCCGCGACAGGATGTCCTGCTGGAGCTGATCGAGCCGCCGCTTGGCCTCCTCCAGCGCGAGGACGTTCTTGCGGGCGTCGATGGGGGCGAGGAGCTCGTTGCGCTCGCTGTCCAGCTCGGCCTTGCGCAGCTCGAAACGCGCCTGGATCAGGCCCACCTGGTCCTGGGCGCCCTGAATGGCGATGTCGGCCTGCTCCTTGGCGATCTGCTGGTCGACCTCGCCCACTTCCGATTTGGCCTGCTCGACGTTGAACTCCTGTTCCGTGGGATCGAACTCGACCACGACCTCCTTGGCCTCGACACGGGTGCCGCTCGCCTTCAGGGTCAGGATCTGGAGATTGCCCCCGACGGGCGGGGCCAGGAGCATCGCCGACTTCGACGGCTTGAGCTCGCCGGTGACGTAGATCTCGATGGCGAGGTTGCCCTTCTTCACGTGGGTGGTGGGCACCGACACCGTCGCCGGCCGCCAGTTGAACGCCAGCGCGCCGAGCCCCAGCACCGCCGCCCCGGCGACGGCGCCGAGCCAGACCCTGGTCTTCATCGCTTCCGCTCCTCGGGGGCCTCGGTGGGATCGAGCAGCGCCACCTGATCCCCCACCTTCACGCCTCGCGTGACGACGACCTCCGTCTTCGACCGGCGCGTGATCTCCACCGTGCGCTCCTCGAAGCTCCAGAGGCGCCGCACGTAGGCGACCGTTCGCCCCGCCTTCGTGAAGCAGGCCTTGGCGGGGACGATCACGACGGCGTCGGTGTGCCCCACCGCGACGCGTGTGGCCCCGCCCATGCCCGAGCGCAAGCGCGGATCGTTCTCGTTCAGCTCCAGCAGCACGTCGAAGTTCTTCGGCCACGGCCAGCCCGCGGAGAAATCGACCTTGGCCAGCGGGCTGATCTCGGCGATCTTCGCCACGAACTCCTTGTCGGGCAGGGCGTCGATGCGGACGCGGGCCTCCTGGCCGGCCAAGACGCGGCCGCGGTCGGACTCGTCGACGCGGGCGGTGATGCGCACGCTCGACAGGTCGGGCAGCTCGGCGATGGCGGCGCCGGGCCAGGCGCGGTCGCCGACCTTGAAGTCGGGCGCGGTCGAGCCCCAGCCACCGGTGCGCGCGCGCTGGTTCGGAAGGATGGTGAGCATGCCGTCGACGGGGGCGCGGACGACCATCGCCTCGATGACAGTCTCGCTGTCCTTGACGTCGAAGTCGGCGGTGCGCTGTTTCTGGATGTAGCCCTCGATCTGCGCCGCCCAGGAGGCCCGCTCCGCCTCTACCTGGGCCCGCATCGAGCGCAGCGCCTGCTCCCGGTCGGCGAGGTCGAGCTTCCGGCGCTGCCCTTCGAGGGCGGCGATGACCTCGCTCTTCGAGGCCTCCAGCCGCGCGCGCTCGACGTCGTAGGCCGCCTTCATGAGCTTCGTGCGGTTCTCCTCGTCCTTGAGGCGCGCCTCCGCCCGCGTGCGCGCCACCTCCGCCTCCGCCTGGCGCAGGGCCGCGCGCTGCTCGTCCAGGGTGCGCTTGCGGCGGACGGCGTCGAACTCCACCACGACGTCGCCCGGCTTCACCGTCGCGCCACTCGAGGCGATCTTCAGGATCTGCAGCTCGGAGCCGGCGCGCACGGGGGCGGTGAGGGTGAGCGAGCGCAGGGCCTTCACCTCGCCGCGCACCTCCAGCCAGTCGGTCCAGTCGCCCTTGCGGACCTCGCCGGTGGGGACGTGGCCGTTGCCGCCCAGGCCGAGCAAGGCTACCGCGAGGAGGATGAGCGGCAGCGGGAGCAGCCAGGCCCAACGGCGGCGGCTCATTCGCGATCGCCGGCCCGCCGGACGGCGGCCTGCGCCTCGAGGCCGGAGAGGATCACGATCTCGTGGTCGCTCCGGGAGCCGAGCTTGACGTCGCGGTGACCTCCGCTGGCGAGCTGGACGCTGCCCGTGTGCTCGTCCTTCGCGCGCACGGCGTCACGCGGCAGCACCAGCGCGCCCGGCACGCGCTCGAGCTCGACGTCGATGGCGGCCGAGAGGTCGGGCATCATGCGCGCCTCCTTGCGGCCGATGGAGACGATGGCCATGAACGTGCGCACGCGGTCGGAGAACGTGGTGCTGCCGACGGCGCCCAGCTGCTCGATGCGCCCGGGGAGCACCACGTCGGGATAGGCATCGAGGCGCACTTCCGCCTTCTGGCCGACCTGGAGGAGGTGGAGATCCGCCTGATTGACCTTCGTCCGCACCTGCATCGTCTCGGGGTCGACGATCTGGAGGAACGTCTGGCCGGACCGGACCTCGTCGCCTTCCTGCACCTCGGAGGGGCCGGTGTTGCGCCAGACCGGCGGCAGCACGACGATGCCGTCGATGGCGGCGCGGATCTGGAGCTTGTCCATGTTGCGGCGCGCGTGGGCCATGGCCCGCTGCGCGCGCTCGGCGCGGATCTGCACGGCGCGGAGGTCGGCGGCCGCGGACTTCTTCCTCAGGGCGCGCCGCAGCCCGAGCTGGGCGAACCTCGCTTCGGCCTCCTCGAGGGCGCGGGCGTTTTTCTCACCGTCGATGCGCGAGAGCACCTCGCTCTTCCGCACGTCGAGTCGGGCGCGGTCCACGTCGCGCTCGGATTTCTGCAGCTCGGCGTCGTCCTGGTCGCTGGCCGACTGCTGATCGGCCCTCTTCTTCTTGAGCTCCTCCAGCAGGCCGAGGTACTCCGCCTCGCGCTCGAGGTAGTTCCGAAGCTGCGTCTGCCGGTCGAGCTCGACGATGAGGTCGCCGGCCTTCACGCTGGATCCGGCGGGGACGAGCTTGGTGATGATGAGCTGCCAACCGCCGGGACCGGAGAGCCGGGGCGCGGTCACGAAGACGGAGCGCGACGCCTCCAGCACGCCGTTGAGCCGCAGCCGGCGGACGAAGTCGCGCTTCTCCACCGCGGCGATCTGGTCCGACGGCCCGGCCGCGCCGTTGCGCCCCGGCAGCCGCGCCGATGCGACGACGGCCGCGAGAAGGACCACGACGACGATGAGGCCCGCGCGTGCAGCTTTGGGCAGTGCACTCAGCCGGGACACGGCGCGGGAGACAGAGGAGGCCACCGGCATCACCTATAAGACGATAGAGATGATAGCGCGGTTGGTCGTTAACAGGAGGGGTGTCAGTTATTTCCGTGTCAGCGGCGTGTCAGGCGGGGCCAGAGAACTTCCGCAAATGGTGCCGGAGGTGGGGTTCGAACCCAC
>Ga0114129_10005169_pt1 | contig 18367 bp, 15 predicted proteins | sample RhiMetdeltSRZDD1_FD_80071 | JGI IMG/M metagenome (GOLD analysis project Ga0114129, IMG submission 80071) | Populus rhizosphere microbial communities from Tennessee, USA - Rhizosphere MetaG P. deltoides SRZDD1 (version 2) (version 2) | ecosystem: Host-associated > Plants > Roots > Rhizosphere >...
CCACTCGACCGCGGACGATCCTGCGAAGTACCGGAGCGACGCCGACGTGCGCCAGTGGGAGGCGAAGGAGCCGCTGCCGCGCTTCCGTCGCTACCTGGCCGCCAAGGGCGTGATCGACGACGCCCTCCATGAGCGGCTCGAGGCGGAGGTGGACGCCGAGGTGCGCGCCGCGATCGAGCGCGCGGAGGCGCGGATGCAAGCGGCCAACCCGCTCGACATGTTCGACCACGTCTACGTTGACGTGCCCGCGGAAGTCGCCGCCCAGCGGGAGGAGCTTGCGAGGGAACTGGACGAGGACCCCCCGTAGGTAGGTGAGGCGCGCGTGAGGTGCCCTGGCCGCCAGGAAGCAGAACTGTGACCTGCGTGTCGCGGCGTCGACCGGATGCGACCGGGTCGTCGTGGGTGGCCGTCTGCAGGTCCGCCCGACCCGCCTTGAAGGGTCCCGATTATCTGGAGTAGCCTCTGGAGCCGCCGTACGCTGCCCGGAGTCGGATCCGTGGCGGCGATCACCCATGTGGGCGCTGGATGCGACGGCGTCGCGCCGGAGAGTTGTCGATGCTGCTCGGGTACGTGAGCGACGAGCGCTACATGGCCATCGCGGACGCCCTGGTCGAGGTCGAACGGAACGGCCAGAGTGTGGCCGTGGTCCGCTCGTCGCCCCGAGGTGCCATTCACGCAGACCTCACGCCGGGAGACTACCGCGTGACGCTGGCGAAGGACGGTTTCGGCGCGAAGAGCGTCACGGTGTCCGCCGACCCGGCGAATCCGCACCAGTTCCGCCTCCTAGCCGACCGCCTCCTCGGGTACATGTGGCCCAAGTGGTGCCGCGCGGGCGAGCGGTCGGAGTTCCGTGTTCACTCAGTCGAGCCGTGTCGGTTGACGCTGTGGCGCTACGGGTGGCAGAAGGAATTCGTGCGCATGATTGGGTGGCACGACGAGCACGGCCCCCGCGCCGCGATGCAGATCACGCCGGACGGTGACTACACGCAGACCGGTGTCCAGTGGAACCGGCAGGGCTACGGGAATCCCCACCACAGCCAGCTCGTCACCGGTCCGGACCGCTCCGGGCTCTACTACGTGCACGCGGAGGGGGAATGGTCGGGAGCCTTCTTTTCGTTCCCATGGATCGTGGCGCCCCGCCGCCCGCAAGCTCCTATCGCGGTGCTCGCCTCCAACTTCACATGGAACGCCTACAACAGCTTTGGCGGCCGCAGTAACTACATCAACGCCGACCGGCTGCCCGACCGGCCGATCGTCAACGCCCGCCTCGACCTGCCGCGCTACACCGAGAGCGGCGCCTTCAACGTGTGGGCCGCACCGGACGCCGCGTACGCACCGCTCTCCTTCGAGCGGCCCGAGATCGGCAACCATGTCCCGGCGGAAATGCAGGTGACGGACCCCATCCGTGGCCGCCTGGCCTGCGGCATGGCCCCGGCCGAATGGCGCCTCCTCGGGTGGCTCGAGCGCGAGGGGCATCCCTACGACCTGTATGCTGAGACGCAGCTCGACGACGGGCTGCTCGACCTGGACGCCTACCGCGTGCTCGTCCTCGGCGTGCACCCGGAATACTGGACACGGCGGATGTACACGAGCGTCAAGGCGTGGGTCGAGGAGCGGGGCGGCCGGCTCATGTACCTCGGTGGCAACGGGCTCAACTGCGAAGTCGAGCGGCTCGACGCCGCGACCATGCGATGCAAGACTCAGCTCCTGAGCGTCGGCGGCGAGCTCGGCATGCACGACCCCCAGGATCCTGGGATCTACTTCGAGAGCCGCATGCATCGGACGCTCGAGAGCGAGGCGAGTCTGCTCGGGGTCGTGACGACCCACACCGGGATCATGACCGGAGCGCCCTACCAGGTGCGCGCCGCCGCCCACTGGAGCTTCGCCGGCACCGGCCTGCAGGACGGTGACGTGTTCGGGGCAGGGAGCCTGCAGGAGCGTGTGCCCGGCGGCGCCTCCGGGCACGAGACGGACAAGATGAGCCCGTCGTCGCCCCCCGGGAGCGCCCTGCTCGCCAAGGGTCTCAACCCCGAGGGGGGCGGCGCCGAGATCGTCTACCGGGAAACGCCAAGCGGCGGCGCCGTGTTCTCGGTGGGCTCGATCACCTACGTCGCCTCGATGCCCGTGGACCCGGCGGTCTCCCGCGTGACCGCGAACGTGCTGGGCCGGATGCTGGCCGGCGGGCCCGACGGCGCGCTTCCGTCTGCCTCCTGATGGCCATCTATCTTCTCCGGCGGATCTTCGCCACCGTGCCGGTGATGGGGGTGGTGGCACTCTTCGTGTTCGCGCTCCTCCACTTGGCACCCGGAGACCCGGCCGCGCTGATCGCCGGCGACCTGGCCACCGCGCAGGACGTCGAGCGCATCCGGGAGCAACTCGGGCTCAACGCTCCGCTGCACGTCCAGTTCGTCACGTGGGTCGGGCAGCTCCTCCGTGGCGACCTGGGTGTCTCGGTCTTCTCGAACGTCTCCGTCACCCGGCTCATCCGGCAGCGCGCGGAGCCGACAGCGGCGCTCACGGTGGCGACCCTGGTCATGGCCGTCTCCCTGGCGGTGCCCATGGGCGTGCTCGCGGCCTGGAAGGCGGGTACCTGGATCGACCAGGTGATCATGCTCCTCGCCGTGCTCGGCTTCTCCTGCCCGGTGTTCGTGCTCGGCTACCTCCTCATCTACGGAGGCGCCGTCCAGCTTCGGTGGCTCCCCGTCCAGGGCTACGTGCCCATCGCCCAGGGCCTCGGTCCCTTCCTGCGGAGCATTACGCTGCCCACCCTGGCGCTCGGGATCGTCTACATCGCTCTCATCGCGCGCATGACCCGCGCGACAGTCCTGGAGGTGCTGAGCGAGGACTACATCCGCACCGCCCACGCCAAGGGTCTGGCCGCCGTCCGGGTCCTGGTCGGCCACGCGCTCAAGAACGCGGCGGTGCCGATCGCCACGACCATCGGCGTCGGCGTGGCCCTGCTGATCGGCGGGGCGGTGATCACCGAGAGTGTGTTCGCCATTCCCGGCATCGGCCGGCTGACGGTGGACGCCATCCTGCGACGTGACTACCCGATCATCCAGGGCGTCGTGCTCATCTTCTCGGCGGTGTACGTCCTCATCAACCTGGTCGTCGACCTTCTCTACACGATCCTGGATCCCAGGATCCGCTACTGACGCGATGGGCGCACCCGAGGCGGACCTGGCCCCCGGATCGGCTCCGGCACCTCACGGCCGGTGGCTCCACCTCGCTCGGCTCGGCCGTCGCCATCCGATGGCGGCGTTCGGCCTCATGTTGCTGATCGCAACGGCGGTGGTCGCCATCCTTGCCCCGTGGCTCGGCACGACCGACCCCGTCCAGATCGACCCCATCCAGCGCCTGCGCCCGCCCTCGGCCCAGAGCTGGTTTGGAACGGACCTCTACGGCCGCGACGTCTACAGCCGCACCGTCTACGGCGGTCGCGTCTCGCTCTTCGTCGGCTTGAGCGTGGCCGTCCTGAGCGTCCTGATCGGGCTCTTGGTCGGACTCGTGTCGGGCTACAGCCGCCCGGCGGATGCGGTCATCATGCGGGTGATGGATGGGATGATGGCGATCCCCGCGATCTTGGTCGCGATCGCGTTGATGGCGCTGAGCCGGCCGAGCGTCCGGAACGTCGTGCTCGCGATCACGATTGCCGAGATCCCGCGGGTGGTGCGGCTGGTGCGCGGCCTGGTGCTGAGCCTCCGGGAGCGGACCTACGTCGAGGCGGCGGTCGCCAGCGGCTCGCGCCTGCCGCGGATCCTGGCGCGCCACGTCCTTCCCAACACGGTGGCGCCGCTGATCGTCCAGGCGACTTACGTCTTCGCGGCCGCGGTGCTCATCGAAGCGGGACTCTCGTTTCTGGGCGCCGGCACGCCGTCCCAGGTGCCGACGTGGGGCAACGTGATCGCCGAGGGGCGGACGTTCTTCCAGGTCGCCTTCTGGATGATCCTGTTCCCGGGCCTCGCCCTCTCGGCGACGGTGCTGTCCGTCAACCTCCTCGGCGACGGGCTCCGGACGGCGCTGGATCCTCGCCTGGCCCGGCGGCTCTAGCCCGGGCCAGGCGAGTCGCGTCCCGTCCGGCTACTTCTTCTCGATGTTCCAGAGCACCAAGTGCGCGTTGTCGAGGACGCCGCTCAGGTTCTTGCGGAAGGCGCTCTTCGTGTAGTACTGGCCGAGCGGGATGTAGGGCACGACCTCGTAGAAGCGTGTTTGGAACCGCTCGGTGATCTCCTTCCGCTGCGGCAGGGAGCTCGCCAGGATGTACTCCTGCCGGATCTTTTCAAGGGTCTCGTCGCACGGCCAGCCGAACCAGTTCTTCCCGTCGCAGGGGGTCGGGATCGTATTGTGGAGGAGCGGGTTCGCGAGATAGCTCGCCGTCCCCCACGTGTGGAAGATGTGCCAGCCGGACTTGCTCTTGGCCGGATCGTCCTTGACGGAGCGCCGGGTGACGAGCGTGCCCCAGTCCATGTTCTGCATGTCGATGTTGAAGCCGGCCTTCTTCAGGAGCTGGCTGCTCACGACGGCCATGGCGGAGATGATCTGGTTCTCGGTCGGGTTCATCAGGACGATCGGCTCGTTCTTGTAGCCCGCCTCCCGGAGGAGTTGCTGCGCGCGCTCGACGTTTGGCCCGTTGGCCCAACCGCCGAGGCCGGCCTTGGAGTCGAGCGGACTGCCGCAGGTGAAGACCGCCCAGCAGCGGAGCTCCATCGAGCGGTTACCGATCATGGCGGCCAGATAAGCATTCTGGTCGACGGCCCACAGCAAGGCCTGCCGGACCTTGACGTTGTTCGTCGGATGAACCAGGTGGTTGGGGCGGAGGATCGGGACGTACCCGGACTTGTTCGTGATGCGCACGACGATGTCCGGGTTCCGCTCGAGGATCGGGAGGAGGTCGTTCGGTGGGAACTGGTACACGTCGACCTCGCCCGCGTTCAGGGCCTGCACGGCGGTCGACCCGTCCGGGATGTACGTCACCTCGACCCGGTCGACCTTGGCGAGCTTGGCTCCCGTATAGCCGTCAGGCGTCTCGGACCGCGGCGCCCAGTTCGGGTTCTTCCGGTAGACCCACTTGCTGCCGGGCACCCACTCGTCCTTGAGGAAGATGAATGGGCCCGAGCCCACGGTCTCCGCGACCTGCTTGAAGGGATCGGTCAGCGCGTCCGCCTCCCGCATGACGAAGAGCGGTTGAGCGGACGCCCCCAGCATGTCCACGACCGCCGGGAACTTGTCCTTGAGGCGAATCTCGAAGGTGCGCTCCCCCGTGGCCACGACCTCGCGGACCCGCGTCATGAGGAGCTGGCCGGAGGCGATCCGGGCCCCCCAGCGGTTGATCGACGGCACGACGTCCTTCGACGTGACCGGGGTACCGTCGTGCCACTTGAGACCCGGTCGCAGCGTGAACGACCACACGAGGCCGTCAGGGCTCGACTGCCACCGCTCCACCATCTGCGGCTTGACCTCGAACTTCGAGTCCTCGGCGAACAGCTGGTCGTAGATCATGAAGCCGTGGCTCGCGGTGATCGCGGCCGTGGTCCAGATCGGATCGAGCGACTTGAGGTCGGACTCGGCGGCGACCCGGAGAGTCGACTGCGCCTGGACCGACGGCGCGCCGAGCGCCGTCGTCACGAGCGCGGTGAGGATGACAGACCCGATGCCTAGTACGCCTCGCCCTGATGCGCGTTTCATGGTGCGCCCCCTCCGTTCGGTGGCATGTCCTGATCTCGGACCCAGCCGGCGGCAGCGCGAGAATAGCGCGCGCTTGTTGGACCCCGCAAGGGGTCGTATCGCGCGTGCTGCGGCCCATGGAGACGAGCGGAACCTGGAGCGTCTTGAGACGTCGGCCCGCGCTCGGGATGACGCAGACCTCCGCCGCTACAGCCGCCCGGGCTTCGGCCGCCTCGGATTGGTGGACGGGGTGCCCTTCATCGAGGGGCTCGTACCGGGCCGGCTGTCGCGATCCAGGAGGTAGTTGATCCAGGAGCTGGTGCCCTGGAGCGTGCGGTCGGGCGGCGGGACGTAGGTCGCGAGATCACGCTCACGGCCCGCGGCGTGGGCGCGCGCGTGGATGCCGACCCACACGCACGGCTGGTCGACGACCTCGCAGTGTCCGAGGTAGGTGCCGCCGCAGGGGCCGTTCCGGAGATGCTTCGGGCAGGTCTCCGGGCACACGTACTCGAGATGGCCCAGCACGCAGTTGCCGCAGGCCTGGCAGCCGAAGAGCGGCCGCTTCACCGCCAGCTCGAGCCCTTCGACGGCGCGGGCCATGGCGGGCCGTCGGTCCGCCCATCCGGCCAGCCGGGCGAGCGCTCGCCGGAGGGGCGTGTCCCGCGTGACCGGGAGAAGGCGGCCCAGGCCGTCGAGCAGGCGGGCGATCCCGCGGCGCCACCATGCCTCGTCGTCCGTGGGGACCGCGAGACGCTTCATCCCCGGAACGGGCTCGGGCCCTGCGGCGCCAGCGCCGGCTCCCGCGGCGACGGTCCGGGCCGGCGGCCGGCCGTAGAGGTAGAAGCCGGCCTCCGGGGCGTAGCGGAGCTCCTCCGCCAGCTCCTCCCAGCGCGGCCCGAGCTCCCGCGCGCGCCGGATGATCCACGCGACGTGGTCGGCGTCGTGGGTGCCGCCGAGATAGGCGCCGGCGTAGCCGAGCCCGCGCAGCATCGCGACCGTGCGCGCGGCGCGCTCGAGCCGGGCCCGGAGGCCGCCGTCCTTGCCCTGCGCCTCCTTTCGCACGGTCCCGAGAAGCTCCGGGGACACCCAGCACCCCGGTGGCTCACCCCGCGCCATCCGCTCGGCGGCACGCGGGCCCAGGACATACACGTTGCCGAGCACCGGTGTCCGGAGGCCGCGCTCATCGAGGTAGCGCTTGAGCTCCCGAAACTTCTCCGAGTCCCACCCGACCTGCGTGATCGCGCAGTCCGCCCCGGCGGCGATCTTCTTCTCGAGCTTCAAGTACTGCCAGGCGCAGTCGCCCTCCACGTACTTGAAGGGGGACACGGCGACCGCCACGTGGAGCGGCCGGCCAGACCGGCGGAGCTCGGCGATCAGGCGGACCAGGTGGACCGAGTCGAGGTCGAAGACCGGGGACTCGGGCGGGGGGCCGCCGGGCCGGGGTCGTGGCCAGTCGCCGGTGAGCGCGAACACGTTCTGGATGCCGAGCGCCTGGAGGTCCTCCAGCGTCTTCCGGAGGCCCGCCCGGTTCTGGCCGACGCACGTGACGTGCACGTTCGGCGTGAGCCCCCGCGCCCGGGCGGCCGTGCCGACCCGCATCGGGTCGTGCCCCATCGCTCCGCCGGCGTAGCTCGTGATGCTACCGGCGACGACGTCGGGCACCCGCGCCAGTCGCGAGGCCACCTCGAGGAGCTTCGCCTCGCGCTGGAGCCCGGAGGCGACGAGCTCGACCACGTAGCAGAAGCGGCCGGCGTGTAGTGCCTCGGCCAGCGGGTTTGCGGACACGAGCCGCTCCGGCGCGGGGCTCACCGGGCTATCCTGGCGGACGGCTTCGATTCGACGGCCTTCGGCCGGTGGCGGCCGGTGCGGGGCTGGGTGCTCAGCCGCCGAGCTCCACTCGGACGAGGCGGGCGCCCTCCACCATGGCGTTGAGCTTGGCGAAGGCGACATCGCGCGGGAGGTGCATCAGACCGCAGTCCGGGTTGACGGCGAGGCTCCTGGCGGGCACGAGCTCGAGCGCGGCCCGGATGCGCTCGGCGACGACGGCCGGCGTCTCGATGTCGTGGCTCTTGACGTCGACGACGCCGAGGCCGAGGGTGAACTCGGGATCGAAGTCCTTGAACAGGCGGACGTCGTCCTCGCCCCGCCGGGCAAACTCGAGCGTCAGCTGGTGGATGCGCGCCTCGAGGATCGTCGGGAACAGGTACCGGTAGCTGCCCTCCCAGGAGGGCTTCCCGTAGCGGTTCCCGTAGCAGACGTGGAGCGACAGCCGCGCCCCGACTCCCTCCACGAGGGCGTTGAGCGCCCGCACCGCCCAGGCGAGGTCCTCGGGGAAGCCCGAGTAGTAGGGCTCGTCGACCTGGATGTCCGTGGCGCCCGCCCGCACCAGCTCGCGGAGCTCGACGTTCATGACCCGGGCGATGTCGAGGGCGAGCGCTTCCTCGCTCGGGTAGTACTCGTTCCGGATGCGCTTGACGAGCGAGAGCGGCCCCGTCACGGAGACCTTGGTACGGTGGTCGGTGAACCGCCGGAGGAACCGGAACTCCTCGACGAGGCCCAGCGACCCTGTCGGCAGGCGCCCCCGGACCACGCAATCGTAGAAGTCGTAGTAGAACTTCTTCGACGCATGGTCGATCTGCACGCCGGGTAGCCGCGTCGTGAAGTGGTCGATCATGTTGTCCCGGCGAAGCTCCCCGTCGGACACGATGTCGACCCCGGCCGCCTCCTGGTCCTTGATCGCCGCCTTGACCGCCGCGTCGTGGATCTCTTCGAGGTCGTGCCTGGAGATGCGACGGTGGAGATAGTCGTTCTTGGCCCGCTCGAGCCAGCCGGGCATTGAGTAGCTCCCGACCACGGCGGTGAGCAGAGGGGGATCGGGCCGTGACTTCGAGACTGCCGGGCCATGCCTGGAGTCCGTCGGCGGCGAAGGCAAGGTCACACCCTGACCCCTTTCACTCACGCGGTGTCGTGTAGAGGATCGACGTCCGCGACCCTGGGCGATAGCGGAACGGCGCGAAGTGCACGTCAAACCCCGTCCGCGCGCCGATGGCGCGCAGCAGGGCGCCGTTGACCCAGTTCACCACCGAGCCGTCGAGCTTTCCGGGTCCCCGGAAGCCGTGGCGATACTCGTGCATATCGGCGACGAAGATGTCCTGCACCTGCAGGTACCCGCGCGGGTGGAGGAGCGGCACGGTGTGGACGAAGCTCTCCGCCGCGCCGCGCGAGAGGTGGAACCGCACGTCATCCGGTGCGTCGGCCAGGAGATCCTCGAGATGGCTCTGGTCGAGCCCCGGTGGCAGCGGCACCTGGGAGACGTCCTCGAGCCCGACCAGCCGCTCCTCCAGGCGCAGGGCGTCCCACGCGGCCCGCCAGAACTCCACACCCCGTGCCCGGTCGCCGAGCACCTCGGGGCCGACCCGGAGCAACTGCTCGATGGTCTGCGAAAGGTCGCCGATCGGACACCCGGCGATCGCCGCGACGCGAGCCGCCGCGTCCCGGGGGAGGTAGCCGCGCGTCTCGACCAGGTACAGCCGGCCGTCGCGGCGCACCACCTCGTCGTGGGGCAGGTTGTCGTAGACGTTCGTGAGGTGAACGTAGAGGATCTTGTAGCGCAGGAACGAGAGCGTCTTCAGCGGGTTGAGCGCGTCCAGCGGGATCACGCTCACGAGGTCCCGGTGCGCGGTGACCGCGTCCATCGCCCGGTCGAGGGTGGGCAGGGAGTAGTCCCCCAGCAGGAAGCGGAGACGGGGGTAGTAGCTCGTCCCCCGTTCCTCGTCGAGGGCCCGGAAGCGATCGAGCCAGAGCGCCGCGCGCTGGCCGGAGCCCACGCCGATCTCGAGCGCGAACACCTCGGGCGGGAGCTGGCCCTTCTTCTCGAGGTCGCGCAGGAGCGTCCAGAAGTCGGCCACGGAGTCCGCGACGGCCTCGGGACGGCTCGCGTCCGATCGCCCGCTCGGGAGCGCCTCCTCGAACCGACGGCCGGAGGCCGCCTCCCAGTCGGCGACCCGCTGCCAGAAGAGCCGGTTGAACCGCCAGATGACGCTGTCGCGGACGGGCGTCCACGTCTCGAGGGCCGCCGCGCCGTCCGGGCCGCTGTCCGCCGCGTCGGCGACCCCGCCGAGCGCCTGAGTAAGCGCCTCGCCCAGCGTCGCGGGCTCGACGCGGCGCAGGTCCACGGCGAGCTCGGCCAGCGCCAGCGGTCCTCCGGAGCGGTCGGCGGCCCGCCGGACGAGCACCGGTTCACGGAAGTTGGCGCGGTACTGGATCCAGTCGAGATGGACGCGCAGGCTCGGTAGGAGGCGTGGATCCCCGTGACCGGCCGCGACGAGCCCGAGGAGGGTGCGGACGACCTCGGCAGCCCGCGCGTCGGCTGACGCGGGCCCGGCCCCGCCGGGCTCCATGTGGTTCACGTGTATGATCATCGGTGCCGTCCAGTGTGGAAGAACCCGGGTCAGGCGGTCAAGGCTGCTCGCGATGGGGCAAGATGAGGGCCGAGCCATGCGGGGAGACCGCCGGCGAACCTAATGGGTGCAAGGCTCGGTGGCTGCCGTCGATGAGGAGGCAGGCATGCGGGCTGATCTGGTCGTGGGTGGCCGCTTTCCCGATCTCGAGCTGCCTGATCACCGGCGGGAGTCCGTGAAGCTCAGCAAGCTCGCTGACGGGTTCCCGTTGATCGTGTGTTCTACCGTGGCTACTGGTGACCCAAGTGCCAGTGCCAGTTGCGGCACTTGGTTGAGCTGCAGCGCGAGCTCGAGGTGAACTACTGCCATCTCGCCGTGATCAGCACCGATGCCCCGGAGATTTCCGCAGCGTTCGTGCCGGGCTGGGTGCAACGTTCACCTTTCTGAGCGATCATGGCCGCCGGGCCGTCAGGACGCTCGACATCGTCGACGAGACCGACCGGAGGCACCCGCGAATCGTGTACCCATACAGCTTCTCGATGGGGCCGGATCTCGCGATCCACAAGATCTACGATGGCAGCTGGTTCGTCGGTCGCCCGACGCTCGAAGAGCTGAGGCAGGATCTGCGAGCGATGGTGCTCGAATACCACCCCGACTGAAGGCTCACTCGCGGAGGCGCGGATCGAGCACGTCGCGCAGACCATCACCCACCAGGTTCATCCCGAGCACGGTGGCCATGATGCCCAGCCCCGGGAACGTTGCGATCCACCACGCCTCCCGGAGATAGTCGCGGCCCTCGGAAAGCATCCGGCCCCATTCCGGCTCGGGCGGCTGGCTTCCGAGCCCCAGGAAGGACAGGGCCGCCGCGGACAGGATCGCGGTGCCGAGGCCGAGCGTCGCGGTGACGACGAGCGGCGCGACGACGTTTGGCAAGAGGTAGCGGACGAGGATGCCCCGGTCGCGGCAGCCGACGGCACGCGCGGCCTCGACGTAGAGGTGCTCCTTGGCCGCGAGCACGGTGGCGCGGACGAGCCGCGCGTAGGTCGGCACCGCGGCGATCCCGACCGCGATCATGAGGTTGGTGAGACTTGGGCGGAGCACGCTGACGATTGCCAGCGCGAGCAGGATGCCCGGAAAGGCGAGCATGACGTCGACGAGTCTCATCAGCACGAGGTCGAGCCGGCCCCCGTAGTAGCCGGAGGCCAGGCCGATCGGCGTTCCGAGCCCCACCGCGATGGACACGGAGACGAGGCCGACGACGAGGGAAATGCGCGCGCCGTGGAGCACGCGGCTCAGGACGTCGCGGCCGTACTGGTCGCTTCCGAGGAGGAAGGCGGCGCCCGGCGGCCGGAGCGCGTCGCGTGGTGCCGTCTTGATCGGGTCGCGGCGGCTGAGCCACGGTGCCAGGACCGCGAGCAGAACGAGGAAGCCGAGGATCGCGAAGCCGACCCGCGCTCCGCGGTGGCGGAGGAGCCGGCTAGCGGAGACGGATCCGCGGGTCGAGGACCGCATAGGCGAGGTCGACCACTAGGTTGATGAGCACGTACGCGGTGGCCACGAACAGGATCGTCCCCTGGATCAGGGGGAAGTCCTTGTTCAGGATGCCGCCGACGAGGAGTCGGCCGAGCCCCGGACGGCTGAAGACGGTTTCCACGATGACGGCCCCCGCCAGGAGGTTGCCGAACTGGAGGCCGAAGATCGTGACGATCGGGATGAGGGCGTTGGCGAGACTGTGCTGGACGACGACATTCCACCCAGCGAGGCCTTTGGCACGCGCCGTGCGGACGTAGTCCTGCCCCAGGACCTCCAGCAGGGAGGAACGCGTCAGCCGGGCGATGATCGCCGAGGCGATGAGCCCGAGCGTGAGCGCCGGCATCACGAGGTGGCGGAGGTCGCCCCCGCCGGTGGCCGGGAACCAGCCGATGTGGAGCGAGAAACCCAGGATCAGAAGGAGGCCGAGCCAGAAGCTTGGCATCGACACCCCGAGGAGCGCCACGAGCATGGCGAGGACGTCGAGCCACGAGTTCCGGAAGAGCGCGGCGACCAGCCCCAGCGACACGCCGAGGACCACCGCGACGGCCATGCTCGCCGTCGCGAGCACGGCCGTGCTCCCGAGGTTCTCGGCGATCTCCTGGGCGACCGGCCGTCGGCTCCGGATCGAGGTACCGAGGTCGCCCACGAGGGCGTGGCCGACGAAGCGTCCGTACTGGACGAGGATCGGCTCGTCCAGGTGGAGCTGCGATCGCATCCGCGCGACCTGTTCGGGAGAGGTCACGAACTCTGCCAGCATCATCTTCACGGGGTCACCCGGGATGAGGAAGAGGAGGCTGAAGACCGCCAGCGTCACTCCGACGAGGACGGGCACACAGGCCAGGATGCGGGCGGCGACGTAGCTGAGCACCGACCGTCAGTCCACGAGGGCTAGGGCGGCGGCCCTCCTCCGACGGCTCACGGAGGGGGGCTCGGCCCCCCTCCGGGCCACCTACCGGCGGATGAGGTGGGCGTCGCTCAGCACCGGGTAAGCGTTGAAGTTGTACTTGGTCCCCTGGACGCTGGACCGGAACGCCCATACCGCCAGCTCGTCGACGAGGGGGACGCTCGCGGCGTCGTCCAGGAGGAGCCGCGTCAGCTGGACGTAGACGGCGCGGCGCTTCGCAGGGTCGGCCTCGCGCCGGCCCTGCTCGAGGAGCTGGTCGGCCTTCGCACTCTTGTAGCAGGCCCAGTTGAAGTTCTGGCCGACCAGCGAGGAGTGGAACAGCGAGAAGAGCGCGTCGGGGTCGGTGGCCCGGAAGAACATCACGGGCCCGTGGGTCGAGCAGCGGTAGTTGTCCTCGTAGAACGGGGGGCGCGCCTGGGCCTTGATCTTCAGGTCGATCCCGACGTCGCGGAGCGACGCCTGGATGAGCTGGGCCGTGGGATCCGCGCCGCCACCGTACTCGATGGCGTTCAGCACGAGCTCGAGGCGCTGGCCGGCCTTCTGCCGGATGCCATCGGCCCCCGGTTGCCAGCCGGCCTCGCCGAGGAGAGCCTTGGCCTTGGCCGGGTCGAAGGGGTACGCCTGACGCACCGCCGGCTCGTCCAGCATGACGGCGGTGAGAGGGGCCGCCGCCCGGACCGCGGTGCCCTTGTAGACGGTGGCGAGGAAGGCCTCCTTGTCGACCGCGTAGTTGATGGCCTGGCGCACGCGGAGGTCGTCGAGCGGGGCCTTGGTCACGTTGAGCATCCAGATGCGGGGCGCCCCCGGCCACGGCATCTTCTCGACGCGAAAATTAGAGTCCTTCTCGAGGCGCGGGAGTGCTTGGGCGGGGACCAGGTAGATTCCCTGAGTCTCGCCGCTCTCGATCGTCGTGACGCGGGTCCCCGCCTCGGGGACGAACTTCCACACGATGGCGTCGAGGTACGCGGGGCCCGCCCGGTCGCTCCACGGCGCCTTCCGCGTGTAGGCCGGGTTCCGAACGGTCGTAGCCCGGTCCTTGGCCACGTATTCCTTCACCATGAACGGGCCGGTGCCGACGGGCTGGGTGTGGAACTGGTCGCCCAGCTCCTTCACGGCCTTGGGGGAGACGAGGCTCAGCGTGCCCGCGGCCGCGTAGGTGACGAACGGGGCGTTGGGACCCTGGAAGCTGACCCGGACCGTGTACTCGTCGAGGACCGTGGACTCCGCGTAACCGGCCAGCTGGGCTCGCGAGCCCCCGGCCTTGTAGTTGGGGTCCACGATCCGGTCGAAGTTGAACTTCACGGCCGCGGCGTTGAAAGGCGTCCCGTCGTGAAACTTGACGTCCCGGCGGAGCTTGAAGGTGAAGCTTCGCCCGTCGGGCGACGGGGTCCACGACTCGGCCAGCCACGGCACGAGCTTCCCGTCCCGACCGTGATAGAGGAGACTCTCGGTCACCGAGGCGATGATCTGGTAGGTGACCGCCGAGGGAGAGGCGTGGGGATCGAGCGTCGGGGGCTCCTGGTCGAGGGCGATGACGAGGGTGCCGCCGGGCGTCGGGTCCGCGCCCTCGGCGCGCCCGGGCAGGAATCCTCCGGGCCCGACCAAGAGGACAGCCCAGACGAGTCCCCCCAGGACGGAGAGGGCGGCGATGCCGGGGCGGCGAGCGCGCGCACGATCCATGGCGTTCCTCCTCATCGGGACGCGCGCTTCCAGCACGGCACGGGCGCGCGTACCGTCCTCACCGGTGGCCTCGGACGACGGCAGGATAGACGACTGCGCGCCCGGTGAACAGGGCCACCTCGGACGCTCCGTCTCGGGCGCGCGCGGTGCGCTCTTCTGGGCTCAGCCCCAGACCTCGCGGGCGGTCCGCGCGACCAGTCCGAGCTTCGCCCACTGGTCGGCCTCCGTGAGGAGGTTGCCCTCCATGGTCGAGGCGAAACCGCACTGCGGCGAGAGCGCGAGGTCGTCCAGGGGAACGTGGCGGGACGCGGCGTCGATGCGCCGGCGGAGCTCGGCGGGCGACTCGAGCGCAGGTAGCTTGCTCGAGACCAGGCCCAGCACGACGGCCTTCCCGCGCGGCACGAACCGCAGCGGCTCGAATGTCCCGGAGCGCGCGTCGTCGTACTCGAGGAGGAACCGGTCCACCTGAAGCGTGGCGAAGAGCTTCTCGGCGATGGGGTCGTAGCCGCCCTCGGCGTACCAATGGCTCCGGTTGTTGCCCCGGCAGAGGTGGATGGCCAGGGTCACGCCGGGCCGGCGCGCCCCTTCCAGGCAGGCGTTGTCCGCGCGGACTGCCTCGTCCAGCGCCGCTTCGGGGTCCTGGCCCATCTCGGTGCGGATCCATTCGCGCCACTTCGGGTCTATGTAGTAGCTGTATCGCGGTGCGTCGATCTGGACGTACGAGACACCCTCGTCGACCAGCGCGCGAACTTCGGCCTTGAGGATCTCCACCACGTCCCACAGGAACTCGGAGGGACTCGCGTAGACGCGATCGGACACTCCTCGTTTGTAGGCGATGGCGGGGAACTGGGTCGCGCTGGGGAGGGTCACCTTGATCGCGCCAGGGCTGTGCTGCTTCATGAAGCCGAGCTCGTGCGCGGTGAGCCGCCGAAGCGGGCGGAGTCTCTGTGTCACGATCCCGGTGACACGGCTCACGTGGGCCGAGGCCGCGCCTCCGGCCTGCCACATGCGCGCCACCGCGTCGCCGTGGTCCAGGCCGGCCACCGCGTCCGTGAAGTCGCTCATGAAGTTCCTCCGGCGGAGCTCCCCGTCGGTGAAGATCTCGAACCCGAGCTCGCGCTGGCGGGCCAGGCCCTCGAGGATCGCCCTGTCCTCCAACTCGCGGAGGCGGTCGGGCCCCGTCCCCGCGTCGCTGCGCGCCTGGAGCAGCGCGGCGGGGCGGAGGAAGCTGCCGACCTGATCGGCGCGGTACGGCGCAGTCATCGCGGGACCTCCTGGCCCCTGGCGGATCCGGGCTCTTGCCGGCTCACGCGGGCCGTCATGGCTGCGAGGGTGCGGCGGCACCGCCCTCGGCCTCGGCCATCTTCTGGAGGATCTCGGCTCCGAGGTTCGCGGCCGGGAGGCCCCGGAAGAGGTAGGCGAGCCCGACGACGGCTGACAGCTCCTCCCATGAGGCGCCCGCGCGGCGCGCGGCGATCGCGTGGAGCCGCGCGGCATCGCCCATCAGCGCCAGGAGGATGCCGAACAGCATGAGCTGGGAGGTCTTCACGTCGAAGCACGCGGGGTACATGGCGTGGAGCCGGGCCGCTTCCTGGAGGCGGAGGAGATCCGGGTCGAGCCGGGCTCCGAGCTCGGTGCGAGCCATGATCCGGGGCGGGACGAAGCCGATCAGCGTCTCGTACGGGGCGCGCAGGGCGGCCAGCTCCGCGTCCGAGAGGGCGCGGGGTGGGAGCGATCCGAGGTGGTCCGGCGGCGGCATGGTCAGGTCCTCCCTAGGGCACCGGTCGGCTAGCCGGTGCTGGCCGCCGTTTCCCGGGCGCCCCGGCTTCCGGCGCCCGGCAGGCGTGTTGACCGGAGCAAGCTTGGTTCGTTGGTGTCAAACACCATTCGGTCGAATCTGTCAAGCGGGCCGACCGCTGTCGGGCTCGACGCGCGCGATGACCGGATGACAGGAGCGCGAGGAAGAGCGGTGGATGTGGGAAGCAGGTTCCGGGAGCTCGGAGTCCGGCTGGCATGGTCATCGAGGCCTCGTGCGCAAGAGCGGCCTCTCCAAGCCGTACATCGTCCAGGTCGAGACGGGGAAGGCCTCGCCGTCCCTCCAGACCCTCGAGAAGCTCGCCCAGCGCGGAGCGTCCCGCCCACGTACCTCTTTTGCGAAGAAGACAACCCGGACCCGGTGGACGGGACCAGGCCCACGTGACCGGCGTGGCCACTCTTCGGCCGGAGGATCTGGGAAAACCTTGCCACGCCGGTGCTGATGGGGCATAGTGTCCCGGGCCATCGGCCCGAAAGGTCGGGTCCCTCCACGCCGCACCCGCGGCTCCCACCGCGAGGAGAGTACATGACGATGTCGGACAGCTTCCCCGCGCCTGGCGCGATTCCCGTCGGCCACGGACCTGAAGGCATTGCCGTCGACGCCGAGAGCCGGCGGGGGTACGTCGCATGCGCGCGGAGCAACAGCGTCGCCGTGTTCGACCTCGACTCGCGTGAGGTCGTGGCCGAGGTGCCGGTCGGCCGGGAGCCGATCGGGCTCGTCCACGACAGGCAGGGCGGCCATGTGTTCACGACGGATGCGCGCTCCGACACGGTGTCGGTGATCGACACGGCAACCCTCAAGACCGTCAAGCAGATTCCCGTCCAGCATTACCCCGCCGGGGCGGGCTTCTATCCGGAGCGCCGCAAGGTCTACGTCGGGAACACGGCGGACAACACGGTGAGCGTCATCGACGCCGACCGGCTCGAGGTCATCGCGACCGTGCCGGCCAAGACCGCGGCGGGAAGCCTCGGTTCCGACCCGGTGCGAGACCGCGTTTACTGCGTCAACTTCGGGGACGCGTCGATGACGTTGATCGACGGCCAGACGAACGAGCCGATCGGTGAGATCAAGCTGGACTACGCGCCCTGCAAGATTGCCGTCGACGCGCCACGGGGAAGAGCCTACGTCGCGAACTCCCTGGTCAGCACGGTGGCGGTCGTGGATCTGGACCGCCAGGAGGTCGTGGAGACGCTCACGGTGGAGCGCGCTCCGGTGGGCATGGGGTTGGGGCGCCGTGGCGACCGCATCTACGCCGCCAACCGCGGGACGGGGCGCGTGAGCGTGATCGACCGCCAGACCGGCCGGGAGTGGGCGCGGGTCCCGGTCGGGAAGGCCCCCGGCGACCTGGCCGTCGACCAGGCGTCAGGCACGATCTATGTGTCGGACGCGGGAACCAGCACGGTCAGCGTCTTCCAGGATCGGCTGGACGACGAGCCTTCCGAGTTGCCGAGCGACTGGCGGCATCCCCTGATCGGGAAGCCCCTGCCGCCGTTCAGCCTGCCCGACATGGTGGACGGACGGCCCCGCACGACGGAAGAGTACCGGGGCAAGAAGTACATCCTGAACTTCTTCGCCAGCTGGTGAGGGCCCTGCAACGCGGAGGCTCCGCTACTCGAGGAAGTGCGTCGTAGAGCCGCGAAGTTCGGGCTCGAGATCGTCATGGTCAACGTGTGGGAACACGTCGATCCACGGGGCGAAGCCCTCCATTTCTGCAAGATCCACAATATCCAGGGCACGGTCCTCATCGACGCCACGGGCGAGTATATCGCTCGCCTCGGTCTCCGAGGGGTACCCCACAACGTGGTGGTCGACAAGAAGGGCATCGTGCAGGCAGTCGGGGTGACGACGCCGGACGAGGTCCGCGCCACCCTGACGAAGCTGCTCCTCCCCTTCGGCTAGCGCTCGACCGCGGTCGGGCGAAGCCCCCCTGTAGCTTCGAAGCGGCAGAGGCTCGGCTATCGGGCCGCCGGCGCAGCGCTCGACGCGCCCGGCAGGCGCCGGGAACTCAACCGCGAGCGCGTCACGCCCGAGAGACGCCGAGGTGGCGGTGACGGGCGACCCTGGCACAAGACGCCGGCAGGCACCGCGGCCGCCGGCCGGGCTAGCGAGGGGAACCGGCGCCGGCCGGCCAGGGTTTCGGGGGTGGCGGCCTGAGCTGGACCGGGATCCCTTCCCGTCCACGGGGGCAGGACCGGGGGGCTGGCGACCGTGCTATGCTTCGGGGCTAAGAGGGCTCCGACCCGTCACCAAAGGAGGTCCCATGGCGGTCAAGCTGTATGTGGGCGGTCTCTCCTACTCGACTACCTCCGAGGCCCTGCGCGAGCATTTCGTCCAGTGCGGGACGGTGGAGTCGGCCACGGTCATCACCGA
>Ga0114129_10005170_pt1 | contig 18363 bp, 8 predicted proteins | sample RhiMetdeltSRZDD1_FD_80071 | JGI IMG/M metagenome (GOLD analysis project Ga0114129, IMG submission 80071) | Populus rhizosphere microbial communities from Tennessee, USA - Rhizosphere MetaG P. deltoides SRZDD1 (version 2) (version 2) | ecosystem: Host-associated > Plants > Roots > Rhizosphere >...
AGCCGACGGACTGCGTGACAGTGACGGTCCGGCCCGCAACCGTCAGGAGACCCGTTCGCGCGGGTCCATCGGTTGGCGCAACGCGGAAGCTGACGACCCCCGGTCCACTTCCAGCGTTTCCCGCCGTGACGGTGAGCCGCGCAGACTTGCTTTCGGACGTCCACGCGCAACCGAGGGGCGCCGTCACCGTGAGCTGCCGGTCCCCTCCCGTTGGATCGACGCTGAAAGAATCTGCGCCGATCGCATACGTGCAGCCCGTTCCCTGTTCCACCTGCACCGTCTGTCCCGCGATCGTGATGGCGCCGGCTCTCGACGGACCGGTGACCGCATCGACGTGAAACGTGACCGCGCCGTTTCCAACGCCCTCTCGTCCCGACACGATGGTGATCCACGAGACTTGCGAGGCCGCGGTCCATCCGCACTGAGCCGCACTGGCGCGCACCTCGATCGTACGGTTCCCTCCGGTGCCGTCCACTGCCTCACGATTCGACGACACGGTGAACTCGCAGGGTTTGCCGTCCTGAGAGATCTGCACACGCTGATCGTTGACGTTGATGCCTGCGCTGCGCGAAGAGGCATCCGCATTCGCGATGACGGTGAACGGGATCGAACCGTCCCCCTGGCCGGCGGCAGAAGACGACAGCGTCACCCACGGCTGCTCGCTCTTCGCGGACCACTGGCACTCGCGATTCGTCGAGACGCGCAGCGTTCCCGATCCTCCCGACGATGGAAACGCGGATCGATCGGGCTGCAATTGCAGACCGCATTTCGGGCTCGAGGGAGACGTGAGCGTTTCTGTCTGTGAAGATGAGCTGCAGGACGCCGAGAGGAGTGCAGCGGTCGCGAGAGCGACGATGGTTCCCAGTGCGAGGGACCGAGCGTGGCGGGTGACGGTTTCCACAGGCGGCTACCGATGCGCAACTGCGGAGAACTCGCGCTCGACGCGCGAAGACTTTCAACGCGTGAACAGCTCGATCGAGCGAGCACTGAATTATAACGGATCGTTTGCGGTGGCTAGCTCGGCCGTCTCCATGAGCCCCTACGGACTTATCCTTACTTAACTTACTGAACCGGCCGCCGGCCGGCGGCGTCTTGCAGAACGGAGCCGGAATGGATGAACGCGCCGTACCTTACCCGGCGCTTCTCGTGACCGAGGATTCGACAGATGCTGAGTTCGAGATGCGCCTGCGTGACTCCTCCAGCCTGGCGTTTCGGGTTGCCTACAGTGTGGTGCGAAACCGTGAGGATGCCGAGGATGTCGCGCAGGATGCATTTGCGCGGGCGTACGCGCGATTCGCGCAACTTCGCGACAAAGATCGGTTTCGTGCCTGGCTCGTGCGGACTACATGGCGGCTTGCCATCGACCGGCAGCGCAGCGACCGCCGGCGACTGGCACGCGACCGAGCCGTCGGGCCCGACGTCCAGCCGACGATCGAGGAAGTCGCCGTCTCTCAGGAACGCGGCGCGCTGTTGTGGCGTGCGATAGACGAGCTGGCGCCGAAGCTCCGTCTCGTCATCGTTCTTGCCGCCGTCGAAGGACATGACATCGCCGAGGTCGCCCGCCTGCTGCGCCTCGCGGAGGGCACCGTGAAATCGAGGCTGTTTCTCGCCCGGAAACGTCTCGCGGAGAAACTCCAATGTCTGGCGAACGATTCGAAGCGGCGCTGAACGAGGATCGACGCGTGCTCGAGGCCGTCGATCGTGAGCTGCGCGATCTGCTGGCGATTGAACCCTCCCAGGGTTTCCAGGCGCAGGTTCGGCGGCGCATTGCAGAGACGCCGGTGTCTCGCCACGGCTGGCTGTGGTGGCCGGCCTTTTCGACCGCGCTGCTGGCGGCCGTCACGATGGCGATCCTTGGCGGCTTGCACTTCCGGCGTATGTCCTCGCCAAGCCGAGTGCAGCACACCGCCACAATCGTTCGTGGGGCAGAACCCCCACGCAGCCAGCCAGGGTCGCCACACGTCGATGAGCGCCGAGCCCACTCATCAGCGGCACGGATGCGCGTTGTAAAGCAGGTCGTGCTCCCGAGTCATGACGATAGTGGTCCTGAGGTTCTCGTGCCATCAGAGCGAGAAGACGCAATTCGTCGTCTCGTGAAAGCGGTGGCAGCGGGACGTCTGCAGTCCGCTCGGGAAGTGCCGCTTGCTCCCGTTGAACAACCGGGCCTCGTGCCGCTTACGGTTGCGCCGATTTCAGTGACGCCGGTCGAACTGCCTGAAACAGTCGTACGAAGTATCGGAGAGTCTGCCGAAGGAGTGAATCGTGACTAGAAAGAGCTTCGCGTTCATGACCGCGTTCCTGGTGGCCTGCGTTCTCGTGAGCACGCGAATTCCGGCAGCGGCACAGGCGACACCTCCCGCGCCTGTAAGCCCGGCGCCCACTTCGCCCCCGCTCACGCCGCTGAAGGTGCAGCTCGTCGTCGCACGATACGCGGGCGAGAAGAAAGTCAGCAATCTGCCCTACGTCCTGTGGGTGTCTGCCAACGACCGCATGGCGACGAGCCTCAGGATGGGTGTGGATGTTCCAGTGACCTCAACGGTGATCGGCACGGCCGGCGGGACAACGCAGAGCTACAACTACCGGACCGTGGGGACGAACATCGATTGCTCCGCGACGTCGGTCGGCAGCACATTCAACCTCAACATCACGCTGAGCGATTCCTCCATCCAGTTCGATCCGAAGCAGGCGAGCAGCCTGCCGAAGGCGGGCATCGCGGATGCGCCAGCATTTCGGAACTTCACGTCCAAGTTCAGCATCCTCCTGCGCGATGGACAGACCGCGCAATACACGTCCGCGACCGACCCCGTCAGCGGAGAAGTGCTGAAGGTGGATGTGACGCTGAACGTTCTGAAGTAATCGAGTTCCGCACGCGCTTTAACGGCTGAGGTTGCAACAACTTGCAACCCAAAATCCCCTTGACTTCAAAAACAGAATCGTAGCTAGTAGCCAGAGCCAGATCGTAGGGGCCATACGGCCATCCCGTAACGATTCCCCCCGGGGAGGCGATTCATGAAAGCAGGGCGGGTTGGGGCGGCTCTCTCACTCCTGGTGCTGGCGTGCGCGATCTCGCTCGACGCGCAGACGCGCTTCGCCAGCTTCACGGGCACCATTACCAGCAAGGACGGTAATGCAGTTCCGAACGTCGAGGTCGTTGCCACGAATCTCGCGACTCAGGTGACCTACACGGCTCGAAGCAATGACACGGGCCTCTACACCATCTCCGCGTTGCCGATCGGCGCGTACAAGATTCGCGCGCAGGCGCAAGGGTTTCAGCCAACCGAAACAAATTCCATCACGCTCGAATCGGGCCAGAACGCACGCGTGGATATCACGCTGGCGGTCGGCCGCGTCGAGCAGAGCGTCGAAGTCTCCGGCGTGAGTCCCATCCTGCAAACGCAGAATGCGGTGGTGGGCGAAGTCGTGTCGGAAACGACGATCAGGGGGATGCCGCTCAACGGCCGCAATTTCTCGCAGCTCTCGCTGCTGCTGCCGGGCGTATCCACTCCCGACCCCAACAGCTTCACCGAACCAAAGAACTTCGGTTCCGGACGCCCGTACGTGAACGGACAACGCGAACAGGAGAACAACTACACGCTCGACGGCGTCGACATGAACGAGCCAATCGACAACCTGCTGCCGTACCAGCCGAGTCCCGATGCGTTGGCAGAGGTTCGGGTCGAGACGAACAACTACTCCGCGGAGTTCGGCAACGTTGCCGGCGCACTCATCAACAGCGCGATCAAGTCGGGCACCAACGAGTTCCACGGAAGCGGCTTCGAGTATTGGCGCGACAGCAGCATGGCCGCGAACACCTGGGAGAACGACCGCGTGACCCCCGCCGCAAAAAAGGCGGAACTGTCGCAGCACATCTTCGGCGCCACCATCGGCGGCCCCATCGTCCGAAACAAGATCTTCTTCTTCGGCGATTACCAGGGGTTCATCCGGAACAGACCGGGCGAGCTGGTGAGAAGCGTCGCGCCAGAGGCGTGGCGGCGAGGGGACTTCTCGGGCGTCGGCGTGACGATCCGCGATCCCGCGACCGGGCAGCCATTCCAGGGCAACATGATTCCGGCTGGCCGGTTCACCCCGATCGCGCGAGCCGTGCTCGCCAATCAGACGCTCTATCCGCTTCCCAATCGAGCGGGGACGACGAACAACCTGGTCGCTCCTTCGTCCGACAAGCAACATGTGCATCAGGGGGACGCCAAGGTTGACTGGAACATGTCGGACCGCGACCGCATGTTCGGGCGCTTCTCGTATCAGAACTACAAGTCGGAGCCGGACCGCGCACCGATCGCGAGCAACCTGATCGCCACGAACGATTCGCCGTTCCTCGGCCTCGCTTTCAACTGGAATCGCACGCTGTCGACGACCTCCATCAACGAGCTGCTCGTCGGCTTCACTCACGTGAAGTTCCAGACCATTCCAACGGACTGGGCGGGGATCGGCAAGGCGAACGCGTCGGTCGGGATTCCAGGTGATCAGACGATCGCGGGCCTGAGCGCATTCAACATCGGCGACTACGGGTTCGGAGATGCTGGTGGATCGGAGTTCAACAACATCAAGAGCTTCCAGGTCACCGAAAAGTACTCGACGTTCAAGGGGCGCCATCAGCTGAAGTTTGGAGGCCGATGGCTGTATCAGCGGCAGGGATTCTCCTACTCGGGCAATGAGGGCATCCTCGGCCACTTCGAGTACTCGGGTGCGTTCACCGGCTTCGCGTTCTCGGACTTTCTCCTCGATCAGGTGTCGGCGAAAGGACGCGGCGGTCTCGTGGCGCCGTTCCTGCAGCTGGGACATCGGATTGGGATTTTTGGTCAGGACGACTTCCGGATCCGGAACGACCTCACGCTGAACCTCGGCCTCACGTGGGAGTTCCTGTCTCCGTGGGTTGAGAAGGACAACCGGCAGTCGAACATCGATCTCAAGACCGGGCAACTGCTGCTGGCCGGCCAGAACGGCAACAGCCGTGCGCTCTACGATCCTTTCTATGGTGGATTCGAACCTCGAGTGGGCTTCGCATGGACGCCGAACGACAAGTCGGTCGTGCGCGGCGCATTCGGGATCGTGCAATACATGGAAGGCACCGGAAAGAATCTGCGGCTCACGCAGAACCCGCCGTTCAATTTCGAAGGCCGGCGCGTCTTCGACGCCACGACCGGACCGGGCACCGCGTCGGTCGGGTTCGCCGACATCATCCCGAACGTGAACGGTGGTCCCGGGACCCTGTATCGCATCTTCGCGCCGAATCTGCGGCCGCAGTTGACGAAGCAGTGGAACGTCTTTTACGAGCGGAAGCTGACGAACTCGCTCTCGGGTCAGATCGGTTATGTCGGCAGCCGCGCCAGCCACATGGTCGTCCCGTTCGACTTCAATCAGCCTCGTCCCGATCCGGGGCCGGTCGATACGTGGAGACCGCTGGACCAACGGCGACCACTCTTCTCGGTCAACCCGAACATCGGTGTGACGAGCGGCACGAACTCGATTGGCGTCGGCGCGTACGACGCGCTGCAGTCGAGCCTGCGTCAGCGGCCGACTGAAGGCCTCGAGTTCCTCGCCTCATATACCTACAGCAAGGCGCTCAGCGACAACGTCGGGTACTACGGTGTTGGATGGGGCCAGACGGCGGGGCAGGGCTACTACTATCTCGATAGCTCGAATCCTCGTCGGGACTACGGACCGTCGCCGTACGACATGCGTCACAACTTCAGCCTGGCCACGATCTACGAACTGCCGTTCGGCAAAGGCCACAAATACGGCGGCGATGCGAGCGGAGCGAAGAACGCGCTTCTTGGCGGCTGGACTGTCAACGGCATCTTCCAGGCGCACAGCGGACTTGCGCTGACCGTGTGGGACGGCGCAGGCCAGTCGCTGCAAGCAACTCGCTCGCTGGAGCGGCCCGACCGCGTCTGCAACGGCGCGATCTCCAGTGCAGGCGTCAACGACGCCTGGATTGACATCAACTGCTTCAAACATGCTCCGAAAGGGCAGTTTGGCAACTCGGGCGTAGGGATTCTGACAGGTCCGAGATACTGGAATCTCGATCTCGGACTGAGCAAGAACTTCTACGTGATGGAGCAGCGCTACGTGACCTTCAGGGTCGAGGCGTTCAACGCGCTGAATCATCCGAACTTCGCGATCCAGGCGGGCTCCGCGAACATCGCGGATCCGGCGACGTTCGGACGAATTCAGAACACGTTCTCGGCGCCAAGAATCGTGGAGCTGGTGCTGAAGTTTACTTATTGATCGTATTGGTGAATGACGATTGGAACCCCAACCTCCAATCGTCATTCAACAATCCGTGAATCGGCAATCTCCAATCGGCAGTCGCCAATTCCGTTGCAGAGAATTTCGTTCAGTCTGTTACTGATTCTGTGCCTCGCGGGCGGCCGTGATCTGCTCGCGCAGCGAAGCGCGTCCAGGTACCATCCGAAGACCCGCGTTCCGCCGTCGCTCGAATCCGTTCTCAAACAGCTCGCACCGGGCAGCGACGCGTTTCCGGAGGAAAAAGAAGCCGAGGAGCTTGGGGCCCGGCTCGGTGAGCTGAGCGCGCGAGTGCGCCAGCGCCCGGTCAGAGCCGCGGACATCGCCGACTGGCTGCTGGCGCCGGAGTTCAAGGGTGGACGTCTCCTGCCGGTCACGGAAGTCGCGACAGGAAACAGCCCGAAGCTCGAGATCTTTCGCGCGCAGACAGTCCCGGCGGATCTGACCCTGGATCGCGTGGCGTTCAGAAAAGAGCTGAGCGGGCTCCTTGCTGACTTCGAGTCGCTCCAGACCGCAGAGTTCCTCATCACCGAGATCGAGGTCGAGCGCGGGACCGTTCCGCGTGCCCGCACGACCGTGCGGTTCGATCTCACCGGCACCGCCAAAGGAGCCTGGCGTGCGGAGCGGCTCGGACACTGGCAGCTCCGCTGGCAACGCGCGGCAGACGGATGGCGGGTCACCGAGTGGACGACGACGGATCATCTGCGCAGCCGGGCGCCCGCGCCGATCTTCACCGAGGTGACCGAGGCGGCGTTCGGTAAGAACGAGTCGTTCCGGCGCCAGCTCGTTCCCGGCCTCGACTACTGGGCGTCGCATCTCGACGCCGTGTTCATGCCGCGCGGCATGGGACATCACGGAGTCTCGGTCGGCGACATCGACGGCGACGGCCTGGACGATCTCTACGTCTCGCAGCCGGAAGGCCTGCCCAATCGGCTCTTCCGCAACAAAGGCGACGGCACGTTCGAGGACGTCACCGAAGCGGCGGGACTCGCGGTCCTCGACCGCACGTCGCAGTCGCTCTTCGCGGACGTCGACAACGACGGCGATCAGGATCTGATCCTTCTGACACGCAGCGGCCCGCTGCTGTTCCTCAACGACGGCAAGGGGCACTTTACTCAGGTCCCCGACGCCTTCCGTTTCAAGCAGCCGCTGCAGGGCTCGCTGACGTCCGCCGCCATGGCCGACTACGATCGCGACGGCTTCCTGGATCTCTATCTGTGCGCGTATGGCTATTACATCGGCGTCAGCGAGGACAAGGCCGGACCGCCGTCGCCGTATCACGATGCGCAGAACGGTTCGCCCAACGTGCTCCTTCGAAATGACGGTCACGGACACTTCGTCGAGGTCACCGACGAAGTGGGCCTCGATCAGAACAACGATCGATTCAGCTTCGCGCCGGCGTGGGCCGACTACGACGAGGACGGCTGGCCGGACCTTCTGGTGGCGAACGACTTCGGCCGCAAGAACCTCTACCACCACGACGGCATCGTGAATGGACGGCCGCACTTCAAGGATGTCGCGGCGCCGGCAGGCGTCGAGGACTACGGCGCAGGCATGAGCGCAACGTTTTTCGACTACGACAACGACGGTCATCTCGACATCTACACGGGAAACATGTGGACGGCGGCCGGGCAGCGCGTCACGTCCGAGCCAGGCTTCAAGCCCGACGCCCCTTCGAACATTCGCGAGATCTACCGCCGCCACGTGCGCGGGAACTCGCTCTTTCACAATCAAGGCAACGGCACGTTTGCCGACGTGACGCTGCAGGCGGGAGCGGAGTTCGGCCGCTGGGCCTGGTCTTCCGACGCCTTCGACTTCGACAACGACGGCTGGCAGGATCTCTACATCGTCAACGGGATGTTCACGAGGGATGACGAGGAGCCGTCGGTGGATGTCGACAGTTTTTTCTGGCGCCAGGTCGTCGCGCAGTCGCCGCTCGAACGGAAACCGGGCACGCCGTACGACGATGGGTGGCGGGCGACCAATAGGCTTCTTGTCAGCAACGGGGCCCAGGCGCAGCACGAGCGCAACGTGCTGCTGCGCAACAACGGACACGGTGGATTCGACGAGGTCTCGGGCACCGCGGGACTCGACGTGGATCAGGACGGCCGATCGTTCGCCGTCTTCGACTACGACGGCGACGGCGATGCGGACGTGGTCCTGATGGCGCCGCGATCCTCGCCGCAGCTGCGGCTGTTCCGCAATGACTATTCGGCGGGGAATGCATCCGTCGCGATCAACCTGATTGGCACGAAGAGCAACCGCGACGCGATCGGGGCGCGCGTGACCGTGGAGACGGATCAGATCAAGGCGACGCGTGTTCTGATGGCGGGTTCGGGATTCCTGTCGCAGCACTCGAAGCAGCTGCTCTTCGGGCTCGGAAAGAGTCAACGCATCAACAAAGTCACGATCGCGTGGCCGAGCGGCCTGGTGCAGACGCTTACCGGTCTTCCGCTCAACCAACGTGTCTGGATACGAGAAGGGAGCGATCCGATTCGGACGGAGCCGTTCCGGACTCCTCAGATGTCGCCCGCATCCACCGTCGCCTCCTCCTCAGCCTATTCGGGGAGCTCCGGCTCCAAAGGGACCTGGCTGTATCGCGCATTCCCGGCGCCGGATTTCACGCTGCGGGATCTCGACGGACACGAGCATTCCTTGTCAGCTCTCGCCGGTCATCCAGTGCTGATGTACTTCTGGGGAACGGCGGCTGCCTCATCGCGCGCTGTCCTCGACGAGCTCTCTCGCCAGCGGCAGGCACTCGAAACCGCGGGCGTCTCGATCGTCGACTTGTCGGTCGATTCGCCGGAGGATGAGGCAAAGGTCCGGTCGTCCACTCAGGGCCTCGGTCTTCCCGTGTCGATCGCAGGCGACGAAGTCGCCGGCACTTATAACGTCCTCCATCGCTATCTGTTCGATCGACGCGAAGATCTGCGTCTGCCGACGGCATTTCTGGTAAATGCGCGGGGAGAGATCGTCAAGATCTACAGCGACTCGATATCGGCGTCCCAAATCGTCGAGGACGCCGCGCACATCGATGCGTCTCCCGCAGAATGTCTGACGCGCGCCGTTCCGTTCCGCGGAACCTTTTATTCTCCGCCCGGAGATCGCAGCTACTTTCAATACGGCCTCGAGCTGTCCGAGCAGGGGTTCGATGCGCCGGCGCTCGCGGCATTCGAACGCGTCGCGCAGACCGATCCAAGCGCAATCACCTTCTACAATCTCGGCACGCTCTACATGAAGCTCGGGAAACCGTCGGGTGCAAAAGTGGCGCTCGAGCAAGCTCTCAAACTGACCCCGGACTACGCTGAGGCAAACAACACGCTCGGCGCGCTGCTCGCACAGAACGGCGACATCGCCGGCGCCGTCGCACGATTCAGGAAAGCGCTCGAGACGAAACCCGATTATCCTGACGCGCTGAATAATCTCGGATACACGCTTTTTCAGACCGGCCAGGCGCAAGAGGCGTATCAGTTGTATCAGCAGGCGCTCAAGCTTCGCCCCGATTTCCCTGAAGCCTTGAACAACGTCGGCATCTTCTTCGGTCAGCAGCGGGACCTCGAGCGCGCGGAGACGTACTTCAAGCAGGCCGTCGAGAACCGGCCCGGCTATGGCGAAGCGGCGAATAATCTCGCGCTGGTTCTTGGCGCTCGCGGCGACAAGCCGTCCGCGATCGCGCTGCTGGAGCGGCTGCTGAAAGAAAATCCGGCGTTCGAGCCCGCCTACATCACGCTCTGCCGTCTCTACATTGCCTCGGGCCAGCAGCGACAGGCCATGCAGGTCCTCGAGCGCCTCCTCCAGCGGAATCCGACCCATCTACAGGGTCTGCAGATGTTGAAGCAACTCCAGGCCGGAGGCTGACGTGATTCGCCTCCGATCCGCGCAGTGCCTGGCGGCCGGTCTGGCGATTCTCGTGCTCCTTCCGTCACCTGGAATGGTGAGTCACGCCTCCACAGGTCAGAACGCCTCGTCGTCAGCTTCGTCGGATCGGGCGCAGCGGCAGGCCCGGCAGGAGAAGGTTCGTGAGATCCAGCGCGAGGCTGTCGCGACGCTGAAGCGTGCGTCCGCTGTGCAGCCGAACAGCGCCGAGTCGAAGAAACTGCTCGCGGACGCCGCCAACCGGCTCGACTCGATCGCTTCGGAAGGTTCTACGCTGCTGCCCGACGATCTTCAGAAGGAGCTTCGGCAGGCCGCCGATTCGCTGCGCAAACGCGCCCGCGGCGAAGGCGCTCAAACGCAAGACGCTTCCCTCGAACCGTTTCTTCAGCTGCTCGGACGTGTGGCATCGCGCCTCGAAGCAGACGCCGCCGGCGATCTCGCGTTCCAGGGAAGCTACAGCCAGACGAAGGTCGCTGAACCTGTCTACGGCGGGCACGGAACGGCGATGGGGCCGCCGCCGGATCTTCGCGCGTCAGGCAGCGCGGCATCGACCATCACGTCCCCCGTCCAGTTCGAGGAAGTCCCCTGCATTTCCGTGAAGACCTACTGCGGCGGACGCACGAAGGACCACATCCTCGAGTCGGGAGGCAGCGGCATCGCGCTGTTCGATTACGACGGCGACGGCCTCCTCGACATCTACGTCGTCAACGCGTACGAGCTTTCCGACACGCGCGAGAAGATTCCGCATCGCAACGCGTTGTTCAAGAACCTCGGCGGGTGGAAGTTTCAGGACGTCTCCAAACAGGCGGGCGTCGATGCGGCGGCGTGGGGCAACGGCGTCTGCGTTGGCGATTTCGACGATGACGGGAAGCTCGATATCTACGTCACGAACTTTGGTCCCAACTTTCTGTTCCATAACAACGGCGATGGAACGTTTACAGAAGTTGCAGCGAAGGCCGGCGTCCAGGCCGGGGGCTGGAGCACCGGCTGCACGTTCTTCGATGCCGACGGCGACGGCGATCTTGATTTATACGTGGCTCGATACGTCAGCACGAGCTGGAATGACCTGGCTCACGCTCAGCGAACGCTGACCTGGCGCGGCGGCCCAAAGACGATGGTGGGGCCGAAGGGACTACCCGGTGAAGCGGATCTGTTCTTCGAGAACCGCGGCAACGGAACGTTCGTGGAGGCGACCGAGGCGCACGGGCTCACCGATACGGCGCGCGCGTACGGCTTCGGCGTCGTTGCCACCGATTACGACGGCGACGGCTGGGTCGATCTCTACGTCGCCAACGACACGAATCCGAATTTCCTCTATCACAACCTCGGGAACGGCCGTTTCGAAAGCGTTGGCCTCGAGAGCGGCGTGGCGCTCAACGCCGAAGGGCGCGCACAGGCCGGAATGGGCGTCGACTCCGGGGACTACGATGGCGATGGACGCCTCGATCTGATCGTCACGAACTTCGCGCACGACACGAACACGCTCTATCGCAATCGCGACGGCCGCCTGTTCGACGACGTGACGAGTGCGGTGGGTCTGGCGGGTCCAACCTTCGAGCGCATGGGGTGGGGCACGGCATTCTTCGACGCCGATCTGGACGGCCTGCTCGATCTCTTTTTCGCCAACGGCCATATCTATCCCAACGTGGACGACTATCCGGCGCTCCACGAAAGCTACCGTCAGAAGAATCAGCTCTTCCTCAACCGTGGCGGACGATTCGTCGATGTCTCGGACACCGCGGGCAGCGGGCTTCAGGTCGCGAAGTCGAGCCGCGGGCTCGCGGTCGGCGACCTCGACAACGACGGCGATCTCGATCTGGTGATCAGCAACATGGACGATGTGCCGACCGTGCTCAGGAACGAGCAGCGGACAGGACATCACTGGGTCGCGATTCAACTCGAGAAGACAGGCCGCAATCACTTCTGCATTGGCGCACAGGTTACGATCGACGCGGGCGGCAAACGCCAGCTTCGAGAGATCCGCTCCGGCGGCAGCTATCTTTCTCAGAACGACCTGCGCGCGTACTACGGACTGGGCTCCTACAGCGGCCCCGTTGATGTCCAGGTCAGAATGCCGGGGGGTCGCGTCTGGCGGTGGCGACAGCAGCCGATCGATCGACTCGTGAAGCTGAAGATTGAAGAATGAAGCAGATGTCGCTTTCGCGACGTCAGTTCTGCCAGTGGCTCGGCGGCAGCGGCCTTCTTGCCGGAGCGTCGCTTCCCCCGATGAACCTCGATCGGTACCTCGACCAGACTTCCCCCGCTGTCCCGACCGGATCGCATATCGGCAATCTGTATCCGTTCGTTCAGAAACAAGCCGATCGCTCTGAATTGGAGCTGTCTTTCCTGCGACCCGAGTTCCGGGATCTGGAGACATGGCAGAAGACCGCCCGTGCGAGAGTTCTCGATCATCTCTTTTACTCGCCGCCTCCGGCTCCGCCGGCGCCTGAGCTGATCCACCGCACCGATCGGGGCGACTACGTCGAGGAGTACCTGACATTTCAAACCACACCCGATCTTCGCGTGCCGGCGTACGTGCTGATCCCGAAGAAAGCAAAGCTCCCGGCGCCCGCGCTGATCGTTCTGCATTGTCACGGCGGCTTTTATCTGTGGGGCAAGGAAAAGGTCGTCGAAATCGAAGACGAGCCGCCGGCGCTCGCCGAATTCAAACAGGAGAGCTACGGCGGCAAGAGCATCGCGACGGAATTGGTCCGTCGCGGCTACGTTGCGATCGTGATCGACACGTTCTATTGGGGAGAGCGCCGGATGCTCCTCGACGAGGATCCGCCTTCCTATCGCGAGCCCCGGACGATGACGAAAGACGAGATCGCGGCATTCCATCGGCGATCGCAGCAGGCGGAGCAGCTCGTCGCACGAAGTCTGTTCGCGGCAGGAATCACATGGCCCGGAGTGATGCTCTGGGATGACCTGCGAACCGTGGATTATTTTTCGGCCCGGCCCGAAGTGGATGCCAGTCGGCTCGGCTGCGTCGGACTCTCCGTAGGCGGCTACCGCAGCTTTCTCCTGGCGGCGCTGGATCCACGGATCAAAGTTGCGGTGGACGTCGGCTGGATGTCATCCCTTGGCACGCACATCAAACGTCACATCATCAATTCGATCGGTCTCACGTTCCACATCGTCGGCCTGTATCGCTATCTGGATCTGCCGGATCTCGCCGCCCTGATTGCGCCGCGCTCGGTCCTGGTCATCAACGGTTCCAGGGATCAGTTGTTCCCGCCGGAGGGAGTCGAGTCGGCGTTCAAGAAGATCGATGCATGCTTCCGCAAGGCCGGCGTCCCCGATCGCCAGCGATGCCGCCTTTATGACGCTCCCCACCAATTCAATGCCGACATGCAGGCGGAGGCGTGGAGCTGGGTCGCGCAGTCGCTCGGCCCATAGCTGCCCACAGACGAGGTTGTCCCGAACTAGCACAGCCACTCGTCACAGAATCGTTGCAGCTCACGGATCCCGGGAATACACTCGTCAGACTATGGGTTAAACGCCCCCATTTCTCCTCCTGAGGAGGTCGTCCTATGTCGTCGACCCCAAGGTCTGTCCTTGCAAGGATCTGTCTAGTCGCCCTCGTGGTTCTGCTGGCAGGTGTCCGTCCGGCGCGCGCACAATCGGACACCGGCGTCATCGACGGCCGCGTCGTTGACGAAAGCAAAGCGCCCGTCCCCGGCGCGACGGTAACGGCCAAGAATATCGCGACAGGGCTGTCGCGCTCCGCCGTCTCGAGCAATCTCGGTACCTATCGAATCGAGTTCCTGCCGCCAGGCAAGTACGACGTGTCGGCGGAACTCTCAGGTTTTGCCACCGTCGTGACCAAAGGCGCCCAGGTTCAGATCTCTTCTTCGACGTCGATTGACTTCGCGATGAAAGTTGCCGGACTGGCCGAAACCGTGAGCGTGACGGCCGAATCGCCGCTGGTTCAGACGACGAAATCGGACGTCGGGCAGGTCATCAACTCGACGCTCGTGGAGAACATGCCGCTCAGCGGCCGTCGCTTCCAGGATCTCTCGCTCCTCGTGCCAGGCACGCGGCCGTCGAACTACTACGACCCGACGAAGACTGAAGTTGGCGGCATCAGTTACGGCGGCATGACCGGACGCGCCGTGAACATCACGGTCGACGGCGGGGACAACAACGACGGCGTCGTGCGCGGACTGCTTCAGCAGTTCAGTGAAGACGCCATCCAGGAATACAAAGTGACGACGGGGCGTTACAGCGCGGAGTACGGGCGATCGACCGGTGGCGTCGTCAACGTCATCACGAAGAGCGGCACGAACAATCTGCATGGCAGCGGATTCCTGTTCGGCCGCAACGACACGCTGAACTCCGAGACCTTCTTCGAGAAGCAGACCAGCACCGGTAAACAGCCCTTCCAGCAGCAGCAGACGGGAGGCACCATCGGCGGCCCCTTCAAGAAGGACGTTGCCCATTACTTCGTCGCGTACGAGTTCAACCGCCGGCAGGACTATCGGACGGTTTTCACCAACGGCGTTCTGCCCAATGAAGAAGGACCGCAGCTCGCCCCCTTCCGGAACCACCTGTTCACGGCGAAGGCCGACTTCAAGCTGTCGAATTCCAACTCCCTGCTCGTGCGCTACGCGCGCGAGGACAACCGCCGTGAGAACGACTTCATTGGCGGCAACACGTTGAAAAGCGCGGGGGCTCTGAACACGAACAAGATCGATTCGGTGATCGCCAAGAACACGACGGTCCTGGGGTCGAACAAGGTGAACGAGGCGCTGGTGCTGTTCCAGTACTTCGACAACAAGATCAACGCGAACGACAATACGAATCCCGGGATTCAGACTCCTGATTTTTTCTACGGCGCGAACACCAACACGCCGCAGGAAACGATTCAAAAGCGCTGGCAGTTCAAGGATGACTTTGCGTTCCGCAAGCAGGGGCTGGGGGGCGACCACGACTTCAAGGTCGGCGGCGAAATCGTCCGCTCGCACTACGGCGGATTCTTCATCCCCACACTCTATGGGTTGTTCGTCTTCAACGAACGGCTGCCCGGCAACAGCATCAGCTCGTATCTGAATTCGATCGCCGACACGTTCACCGGATCCGCCGGGACGAACGAGGCGGACGACAACTGGACGCACGTCGGCGTCTACTTCCAGGACGACTACCATCCGACGAACCGCCTGACCTTGAATCTGGGATTGCGGTACGAAGTACAGAGCGGACCGTACAGCAATGACTTCCAGACGCCGGTGCTGGCGGATCTTCAGCGCCTGGGCTTCAACAACCAGCGGAAGACCGATCGCAACAACTTCGGCCCGCGTGTGGGATTCGCGTGGGATGTCAACGGCAACGGCCGCAGCGTGATTCGAGGCGGCTACGGCATCTACTACGACGAGATCTTCCAGAACATCACGCTCTACGAACGGTGGACCGACGTCCGAACGCCGTTGAACTTCCTGTCGTTCTCGCCGAGCCCGTGGACGCCCGCGTTCTACGGGGCGCATCGGGACTCGATTCGCAATTCGTTCATCGACCCGACGTTTGCGGGTGGAATCATGCGCCTGACGGCCCCGGACCTGGTGCAGCCGTGGGCGCAGCATTTCAATGTTGGAGGCTCGCAGCAGCTGACGAACGCGATCGCGATCGACGTCGACTACATTCACTCGATCGGCAAGGACGAGATCCATCGCTGGGCGATCAACCGGGCCACCAATCTGAACACGCGGCTCTCGCCACCCGGCGTGTTCGATCGGACCTTCGGGGACGTACGCGTCGAGGGCAACCGCGGACACTCGAAGTTCGACGGTGTGTACATTACGGGTAAGCTGCGAATGCGGCGGTCCGAACTGCTGTCGAGCTACGCATGGACGAAGGCAAATAACCTTGCCAACGACTTCAACAGCAACACGAGCGACCTCACGAACCTGAACTGGGAGCGGGACTGGGGCCCGACGCCCAACGACGTGCGGCATCGCGGCACGCTCGGCGGGACGTTCCAGGTGTGGAAGGGACTCCAGCTCTCAACGATTGTCCAAGCGAACACCGGTAAGCCCTTCAGCGCATCGGCCGGCCTTGGCGGCTCGCGCAACGCTATTCGCGCGATCAATCCGGCGACCGGGCAGATGTTCCCGCGCAACTCGTTCCGCGCGGGCGGGTTCTTCAGTTGGGACATGCGCTTCGCGTACAAGTTCCCGTTCACCAGCGACCGGTCGCTCGAGGCGCTGTTCGATCTGTTCAACATCACCAACCACGTGAACTACGATCGCGACTCATACGTCACCCGGTTCACGTCGCCGAGCTTCGGGACGCCCACGGAGATCATCAACAACTCCGAGCGGCAGGGACAGTTTGGCGTGAGGTTCAGGTTTTAGCGGAATCGGGTAATCGAGCAATCGGGTAATCGGGTAATCGACAATCAAATTACCGGATTACCCGATTCTCAAATTACCCGATTCCCAAAATGCCCGATTCTTTTATCGTTCCAGAGCGGCGAGGCGCGCAGCGGCCGCCTGCCGCACCTCTGGTGATGTCGTCGGCCGATCGCGAAGCCGCCGATATTCTTCGGCGGCTTCTTCACGGGATCCTCGTTGCTCGAGCTCGCGCGCGAGGTCGAAGCGCGCGGTTTCGCTCGAGGGATCCGCCCGAACGGCCCGTCGCAGAAGACCCTCGGCTTCCGTGAGCTTGCCCTGGCGCGTCTTGAGCGCGCCGAGCCCCGTCAACGCCGGCGCGTTCTCCGGTTCCTGCTCGAGAATCGCGGCATACTCGCGCTCCGCCTCGTCGCGGCGGCCGGCTTCGTCCAGCACCTTCGCGAGATCGAGGCGGATCACGAGCTTGGCGGGGTCTGTTGCGACGGCGGTCTTCAGCTCGCGCACCGCCTCGTCGTACTCACCCCGGTTCGCGAAGATCCCGCCGCGCAGGACGCGGCTGTCGGTGGAATTCGGATCCAGCGCGAGCGCCGCGGCGGATTCCTTCAGCGCCGCGTCCTGATCGCCCAGCCGCGTGTAGCAAATGGCCATCCACTGGTGCGCGTACGAGCTGGTCGGGACGAGCGCGGCGTACTTCCGATACTGTTCCACTGCCTGCCGGTACTGGCCCATCCCCATGAACGCGCTGCCGAGAACGAGCTGCGCGAACGCATTCCGCGGGTCCTGCTCGAGCACGTCGCGAAGAATCGGGAGCGCGTCAGCGAAGCGCCGATCGCGGACGGCGCTGTTCGCGCGGCGGAGCCGGTTGAAGAGCGCGATCATGTCCTTCGGATCGGCGCGGTCTGCGCCTTCACCCTTTGCGGCTCCACTTCCTGTAGCTTCTCCGGCGCCGGCGCCGATGTAGCCGAGCGCCGCCAGCTTTTCGGAGGTCTCACGATCGATCGCCCCCACGCTCATCGTCCCAGGCGATCCGCCGGTGAGCTGCTCGAGCGCCCCGCGCATCGCGGCGGCGGTTGCCGGCTGCGCGGTCACGAGATTCTGTTGCTCGGCCGGATCGCGCACGGTGTCGTACAGCTCCGGCCTGGGCGCGTCGATGTACTTCCACCGCTCGTCGCGGAGCGTCCGGAGCGGCGCCCAATTGAGGTAGAGCTGCGGCAGATACGTTTCTGCGTACACAGGCGGCCCGTTCGAAGTGGGCCGGCCGTTCAACACCGGAACAAGGCTTCGTGCGTGTGGCGCGCCCAGAGACGGGGCGCCGACGAGATCGAGCAGCGTCGGCGCGAGGTCGATGACGCGAACCGGATCGGGCACGACAACGCCGCCGGGCACTCGCCCCGGACGCCACAGAATGAACGGCACTCGAATCGCCGCGTCGTAGACGAACATCGAGTGCGTCTCTTCTCCGTGATCGCCGAGGCTCTCGCCGTGATCGCCGATGACGGCGACGATCGTCGTCTGCAGCACGCCGCGCGCGCGCAGCTTCTCCAGGACATCCGCGACGATCGCATCGGTGAACGCGATCTCGCCGTCGTAGGGCGAATCGAGAAACGCTTCGCGGAACGGGGATGGCGGGCGATAGGGCTCGTGCGGATCGTAGAGATGGAGCCACGCGAAGAACGGCGTCGAGGCGGTATCGAGCCAGGCCACGAACGCCAGCTCCGTGCGGTCGCCGCGTCGTTCCGCCTCGAGGCTGACCACTTGGGGCTGCGCCCCCTGCATGTGATCGTCGTACACGTCGAAACCGCGGGCGAGGCCGTAGCGCCGATCGAGCACGAACGCGCTCACGAACGCCGCGGTGCGATAGCCCTGTTTCTTCAAT
>Ga0114129_10005171_pt1 | contig 18363 bp, 6 predicted proteins | sample RhiMetdeltSRZDD1_FD_80071 | JGI IMG/M metagenome (GOLD analysis project Ga0114129, IMG submission 80071) | Populus rhizosphere microbial communities from Tennessee, USA - Rhizosphere MetaG P. deltoides SRZDD1 (version 2) (version 2) | ecosystem: Host-associated > Plants > Roots > Rhizosphere >...
GTTACAGCTACAGAGTCGCCGGTATTAAAGCCCAATGTACCTGAGTTTACAAATTTACCATTGATCTGGTATACCACTTTGCCATTTGAACCTATGGTGCCCAGGTTGGTAAACGTACCATCTACCTGCAGCACGGTTTGCGTGCCGTCGATACCGCCTACTTTCAGGTTTTGACCTGCGGCAACAACCAGCTGGCCGCCGCTGGCAATTACGGTTTTTTGAATATATCCATAACCCTGAGTGAATGCAGTGGTATAACTAACGGTATGGCCTTTTTGAATAGTTGCCGTATTAACACCGTTATCAAAGACAGGGAAATCGGTAAGCACAGCAGCAGCTGTCCAGGCTGTACCATTGTATTTTTGCCAGGTAGCGGTGTCGCTCCATTCGCCTGATTTTACAGAACGGTAATCGCCTGCAACCGGATTTTTAGTGGAGCTACCCTTTGCAATAACATTTTTAACCTGTATATATCTGCCGGTGCTGGTAGAGCCGGTGCTATTATAAATGCGGAGGGAAAGTGTATCGCCGGCCTTCAAGGTAATACCTGCAGAACCATTTACCAGCATAGTGTATATGTCGGTTACACCACCTGTTTGATTGTTTACATCAAAGGCATTGCTGAAGTTGCCGTTGGTAACAGGAGTAAGGATAGTTCCATTCCGCGATACAACTTTAATTTCAGTTGAATCGGTCCTGAAACGGCTGGTAGAATAAACAACCGCCATCCTATTATTGCTCGAAGCCTGATAAAACGCCGTTGAAAGAATGATAGAATCTACTTTTAACGTATGCGTAGATGCGGCTACAACCGTAAATTCCTGGTAATAATTCCTGTTAAGCGTTGATCCGGGTGCGGTTTTCCAATATCCATTTGAAGTAGGTGCATATGCTTCTCCCCGTAATCCTGAGTAGGCAGCAATCAACGAGTCGGCCAATGCCATATTTTTAAATGCCGGCGTTGTTCCTGTAACACCTGCAGCCCGTACAGCTGCACTGTCGGCATTATTGGTTGTTAACGGCCATTGCTCAAGCACTATGGCGGCTGCACTCAGCGGATCAGTTTGAATGTTACCGCTTACGGCTACACTTACACTGGCAGCACTGGTACTGGTATTTACAATGTTTCCGTTGTATGCACCTGCCACTGTACCATTTAACCGTACAGATACATAAGTATTGGCTACTACTCCATTTGACCGGGTAATAATAAGCGGGGTTGTATTGTTATACCAATTGGTATTATCAACCGAAACCTCATAAGGCGCAGGCGGCGTAACCGTAATGTTATCCATTAAATTGGCGCCTGATACCACAATGGTTTGTGTAGCCGATGGCGTGCCCAGTCCCTGCAGGAAACTATCTAATGAACCCGATACGGTAATGGTGGGCGTGCTTACTACCGAAGCGGTATCTGAAGTAATACCTGTAAATCCGCTTTTTGAAGCCCTTACTATATAATAATAAGTTTGACCGGGCGGTGGAATGTTTTCGGTAAAGCTGAAGTTGCAGGCAGTATCTTCGGTACTAACCTGGCTGCTTATTTTCGAAAAACTGGTTTTGTCGTTACTTCTGTATAAATCACAGGTAACCCCGGGCATGGGCCACGACAAATTCCATGTTATGGTTGATGTGCTGACGCCTTTTTTGGCAATGAGGTTCGATACAGATAATTCGGGTTTAAACGTTGCGCTCAGTTCGGGCCATACCGCATAGGGATTCCAGTTGGTCATGGCCGGGGTATTGGCATTTATAAATACCGTATCGTTGTTGTAATAATTTACGGCCTCTGCAGCGGTCAACTGCTTCGACCAGCTTACGCGGCCACTTACATCAACCGGCGTACCATCGTATTTTCTTGAATTATATTCACCATAGGTTATATAACTCGTATTGGTACCCACATTCCAGGTGCTCCATCCTTCGGGCCTTACGGTAGAACCCATGATGGTATTCAGGAACACGGTTTTGTTGTGCGATTTGGCGGCATCCAATGTACTGGAATCATTTTGCCAGGGGCGGCCTAATGTATACAGGGTAAAGCCCCTGTTCTTCGTGATCTTACAATCTCTGAACACATAGCCGTAAAGCGATTCGGCTTTAGTATTCACCGCTGTTACATAACCGCCGGTGTTATTATCCAATCGGGTTCTGGGATATATAATACAGGTGTCAAAGATTATGGTAGAAGAACCGAACAGGAAGTCGGTATTTCCATCTATATAACAGTTCTTAAAATAGCAACGGGTTGCTTTATTGTTTCCTCCATAGTAGGTATCCTGTCCGCTGTTGAACCGGCAGTTGTAAAATACCACCCTGTCACTTGTGGTGTATACGGCAACAGCCTGCGGACCATCACCGGGCGCGGGCACTGCGGCATTGGCGTTGATACCATATCCGGTGGCATTTTCAATGGAGAGGTTCATGATCATTACATCTGCTGCATTAACGATCAATGTACCGCAGGTAGAAGTGCCATAGGTGCCGCCTGCAGGATTGGCTTTGCCTGAATAGTTATCGTACGAAAGAATGGTTTCGGCCAGGCTTTCACCTACAATTTGAATAAATGGTTTATTGGATGGAATGGTTACCGCTTCAACATACTTACCTTTTCTAACAAAGATCTTATACGGTGAAGTTTGTGCAGTTGGTACCGCATTGATCGCCGCCTGTATGCTGGTATAATCGCCGCTGCCGTCTTTTGCAACAATCAGTTTTGTTCCCGATGGCGCGGGTGTACCGGCATTTACGGTAGTACCGCTTACTGCTATATTAACGCTGTTTGCACCGGCACTGCTTATTACAATGTTTCCTGAATACGTACCGGTTGCTGCCGCATTTAAGCGAACCGAAACCGTAGTACCCGAAACAGTGCCATTGGTAGCTGTTAATGTAACAGCCGAAGTGCTCCAGGTAGTGCCATTGTTCACCGATATTTCGAAATTAGTAACCGGTGCAATGGTTATATCACCAGTGAGGCCGGTGCCAGAAACAGTAAATGTTTGTACCGATGAAGGTGAGCCCGTTGTTTGGGTAAACGCCGATAAGCTGCCTGTTGCACTGATGGTGGGCGTGGGCGTACCGGCTTCATCGATCATTACATTTACCGATGCAGACGTAGCGCTGTAATTATAAGCCTTATCGGCTGTAAATACGTAATAGTAATATCTTGTATCGGCTTTAATGAGCGTATCAACATCGGTAAACGATGTATTGATTCCCAGGTAAACCACCTTGTTAGCGCTGCCCATTTCATTACCTGTAATATATACGCCGTTGGCATTGGGAACAGGAGCGGTTGATGAAGTACTGCGCACCACAACATAACCGCCGCCATCTACACCGGTTGATGGGGCCGTCCAGTTTACGGTAATGGTATTATTATTGGCATTGCCGGTGGCAGCCGGAGCGGTAGGCGCATCGGGCGCTGTGGCATCTGCTGTAGAACCAGAGTATACTACATAATCATCAATATCAAAATACGGCGACCAGGGTTTGGTAACTTTAAAGCCGGCATAGGTACTGGTTGGTGTTGAGCTGTTTGAAGTTAGCGTACCACTATAAAACTGCCAGGTACCGGGCGTTGTAGCAGGACTTAAGGTTGCCGTTGCCGAAGATGTGCTGGTATTTGAGCTTGACCCACCAGTTCCCCCTGTTAAGGTTGTCCAGCCAGCCAATATGGTTGTACTATCCGGTTGCGCTGTGGCACGATACCAGAACTGCACTACATAAGGGGTACTGGCACTTAAGGGTGTGGTTGTTAAAACAGGCGAGAAAACATATTTGTTGCTGGTGCTGTTTTGATTAAAATGAAAATATTTTGAACCGGTTCTTGCGCCGGATGTAGCAATACTAAACGCAGCCGAAGCTTCCCACTGGGTAGTGGTGGTGTGTGGCGCTGTGCTTGCCAAAGCAGTATAAGATCCCACGGTTTGATTTTCAAATCCTCCATCCATATCAACAGAGCTACCCAATCCGTTGGCAATGGTAGTGTATATACCTGTTAGCGCTACACTTACATTTCCCGCGCCTGAACTTACATGGGTGATATTACCGGCATAGGTACCTTGTGCTGAAGCATTCAAACGAACCATAATACCGGTGCTGCTTAAAGTGCCTGAAGCAGGTGTTAAAACAATCGGATTGGCAGGGCCATACCAGGTAGTGCCATCGAGCGATAATTCATACGATGCCGGAGGCGTAACAGTAACGCTTCCTGTAAGATTGTAGCCTGCCACTGTATAGGTTTGCGTGGCAGACGGCGTACTGCTGGTTTGAGAAAAGCTCTTTAATGATCCGCCAACCGCAATGGCCGGTTCGTTATTTGATACGCCGTTCAGATAATTCTCCAGCATGGTATATCCACTGGCATCATAGGCATTTCGGTCAGATGCATCGTTGGGGTTTAACGCATGACTGGTTTCCCATGCATCGGGCATGCCATCGTGATCGGTATCTGTAGGTGCTGTAGTTGAATTTAATGTGGGCCATGCATTTACTGTTAATGCATAGGCGGTACCATGCGGGTAACCACCCTGCACATCAATGATGCGGCCTGTTCTGTTGCGTACATCATTTACGATACGCTGATCGAGTGTATCGCGCCGGGGTAAAATGGCGCCGGCATTTTGCAGCACCGAATCATAGGCAGATAAAGCGCTATGTGTAGTTACAGTAAAACCGAGATTAAGCGGAGTTGTTACTTTTGCCAGGGATGTGTCGTACCCCTGGTCCATTAATACACCCGACCAGTTGTTATTGGTATTGGTTGTGGAACCATCTACATAATTACCGTTCACATACCATTGGCCAAAGGGAGTTGTTGCGTTATAATAAGAGGGATTACATATGCGATACTTTGCACCCGAAGAGGTGTTCGGTCCCCATTTATAATAGTTATTCACTACGTTGTAATTTCCCCCTTCGCCGCCATAAACGGTATTGATACCCCAGTTATAAATTACATTGTTGCGAAAGTCAACATTTTCAACACCGGCTGCACTGGGCGAGTAGGTGCTGACGCCTGCGAAACGCGGATTACGGTTACGGCAATCGGCAAAAAGGTTGTGGTGTATCGTTCCGTGTTTTGCACCCTGAATGCCTCCGTATCCGTGCTGCTCATAATCTGCATCTCCGGTTTCGAAGTGATATGAATAATTCAACGGTTCTGTAATAAAACAATATTGTATAGTGAGGTTATCGCCCCTATAAATTGTTAAACACTCATCGTCGCTCCAGCTTACACTGCAATGATCGATGATGACGTTACTCACCTCGGTGCCTCCAAATGCATCATCGCCGCCGCTACCGTCGACCTTGCCTTTGTTTTGGTTTTTATCGCCCATCCTGAAGCGTATATACCGCACAATTACATTATTGCCGCTGATCACCACCGGATAATCGGCTATGCATATGCCATCGCCGGGAGCAGTTTGACCCGCAATAGTTACATTATCCCTGATGTTTAATTTTGAATTGAGGTGAATAGTGCCCGACACCCTGAACACAATGGTACGGTAGGTAGCAGAAGCCGTTAATGCATAACGCAAACTACCAACGTTACCATCGTCGTTCAAATTAGTTACTTCAAAAACCGTGGTAGCGGTGGTTGAAGTACCGCGGCCGCCGGTGGTATACATACCGGCGCCTTCGGCTCCGGGAAACGAAGGTTGTTGTGCCTGTGTACGAATAGCAGCTGTAATGAAAAAGATAAATACAATTAATAATTGTTTGGGATAATACGCAATACAGCGGGTAAAATTATGCATAAGCAATCGTTTGGTTGTTTATCGTCAATCGTGAATGGTCAATGGGCAATGGTCAATGGCAATTTTCTATAGGTAGTGGTCCCAGGCAAGGTTCACAGGAAGGTGGTTTATAGCCAATGGTCAATGGTCAATAGTGAATAGGCAATGAAAACCTACTTACTACTTACTACTCTCTCCACCAGCTCCAGGTGCAGCTCCTTTATTTCTTTCAAAACAATCTGTGCAATCATACGGGCGCCTAATTCGTTGAAATGGGTGTTATCTTCTTTACCCTGCGGGTAATTGGGATGTTCGCCGGGCGCCAGCTGATTGAATAATAACTTTGATTTTTCAACACCCAATGCCTGCAACAGCTCCTGCCCTTTTTTATCAAGATCTATCAGGGGCACATTATTCTCTTTTGCCACATTCCGCACGATCTGTGCATATACATCGTGCGTTCCTTTCACATTTCCCAGCGAGTCGAACAGGCGGCGCGCCACCGGTGTTAATAAAACCGGAATGGCTTTTTTGCTGCGGGTGTCGGTTATATATTTAACCAGATTCTTTTTGAACTCCTCTTCGGTAGTATAACTTTTCTTTGTGCTTACTTCGTCGTTATGGCCGAACTGCACAAATACATAATCACCTTCCTGCAGGGCATCTACCACAGGTTGCCAGCGGTTTTCCTGCATAAAGGTCCTGGTGCTGCGGCCGTTCTGCGCCCGGTTATCGACCTTTACAGTGCTATCGAAGAAATACACAAAGGGCATACCCCATCCTGTTTCGGGATATGTTTTTGTTTCTTTTACCGACATGGTTGAATCGCCGATAAGCCATACCGTGATTTTCTTTTTTGGCGGTAAGGCGAAGGCGGTTAATAATGCCACAACTATGATAATGGTCCTGCGCATCCTGTATTTTTTTTATATATTCCCCGGCTTCTCCCCTTCTTCTTCCTTCCCCCTGCCTGAAGGCCGGGGCTATAGGATATATTTCTATTTTTTACTTCCTGCTTCTATACCATTTATGTACACCTCCACATTCGTATACTCCTTACTCAACGTATAAGCAGCAGCGTCAGCTGCATCGGCCGGATTTAATTTATTGGTAGTTTCCCATTCATCGGGCATGCCATCCTGGTCTTTATCGGCCGGGGCTGGTAACGACTTCAACGCCGGCCAGGCATTTACGGTCGCTTCGTATCCGGTACCATGCGGGTAACCGCCCTGCACGTCAATAAAGTCGCCTTTGCGGCGAATCACGTCGTTGATGATGCGCTCATCGAGCGTATCTCTTTTTGGCAAACTGCAACCTGCCGAAGCCAGCACCAATGCACAGGCATCTTTGGCCGACTGGGTTGTTACTGGTACTATGGGAAAAGGCGAAGCGGTTTTTGCCTGCTCCACATCATCGGTATTTTTTTCACTCATAAATACACCTGCCCAGTTGTTTTTGCTTACTTCGTACGACCCATCTACATAATTGCCATCCACATACCATTTTCCATATGGAATTTTGGGTGGTTTGCTCCAGGGGTTCACTACCTGAAATTTTCTTTTTTCATGGGTAGAAGGCCCGTATTTGTAATAATTGTTCACGATATTATAATTTCCACCCTCACCGGCATAGACGTTATTGCCGCCCCAGTTATAAATAACATTATTGCGGTAATCGACATTCTCTTCGGGAATATTTCTTATGCCGTCAAACCGGGGGTTGCGGCTGTTGCAATGCGCAAACAGGTTATGGTGGGCCGACAAATGCTTACCCCCCCAGATGCCGCCATACCCATGATGCTCATAATCTTTATCGCCCGTTTCGAAATGATAACTGTAATTCAGCGGTTCCGAAATCAGGTTCCATTGCAGGGTGGTGCTGTCGCCGCTGTACACCGAAAATGCTTCATCGGTGCTCCAGCTCATGGAACAATGGTCGATGATAATGTTTTTGCGGTGAGTACCGCCAAAAGCGTCATCGCCGCCATTGCCATCTACCATGCCGCCCTTTTGGTTTTTATCGCCCATTCTGAAACGCAGGTAGCGAACAATGATATTATCGCCTGATAACGATACGGGGTAATCGGCCAGGCAAATGCCATCGCCGGGAGCGGTTTGTCCTGCAATGGTTACATTTCCTTTTATTTCGAGCTTCGACTGCAAATGAATGGTGCCCGACACGGCAAACACCACCATGCGCAGGCCTTTTGCCTGCACTGCCTGCCGTAAACTGCCTGCGCCTTCATCATTGAGGTTATTTACCACAAACACTTTGCCGCTACGTCCGCCGGTGGTATACTGTCCAAATCCTTCCGCACCGGGGAAAGCAGGTGTTTGGGCTTTTGCATGCATAAACCCAAACACAGCTAATACGAGATACCACGATGTATGTTTAGTCATAGTGATCATTTGTTGCAAATTACCTCCATCTTGGATCACCGCTATCAGCCTTACCGGCAAAACCATTATCCTTAAAATAAAATACGTTATTGGCAGGGTCGGTAAACAAGGCGGCACTGTTGTCAGTGTAATCTGTTATGCCGGTAATTGCATTGGCCGCAAAAGCACAATCCGATGCTTTATACGAATTGGTTACCACAGGTGCTGTTCCTGCGCGTATTCCTCTGGCGGTTGCTGCAGGCGACAACGTTTTGCCTATGATATTATCCTGAAATGTGAACCCGGAAGATATTACCTGTGCATTATAATCAATAAAATAGCGGGCATTACCTACCACATTGTAAAATGTATTGTCACTCACGTTCACTGTTACCGAGGGCGCCACATTATGCAGGATAATTCCATACCCGATTTTCGAGAATGTACTGTTAGTTAAAGTTATATTATTGATCTTGCCGGTAGCCACGTTATTGTTTATAAATGCATAGGTACCGTTTGATCCATTATCTCCAATATCATAAATCATACAATTGTTAACTGTAAACTTATCGATGGTGATCGCATTGGCGCTTTGTATACGCATCGGGGAATTGGCGAGGTTACGGATAGTGCATCCCTCAAAAATGATCTCCGATGTAACGGTAGCAATTGATTGATTGAAAATGTAACTACGTTTAGTAACGCCGGCATCATATTGATAACCGGTTATATCCAGATTCTCGAATTTTATAGTTCCTGCAGTGGCCGGCAATGTAAATCCGTTAAATGCCAGAATAGCTTTATTCGCACCTGCCTCTCCCCAAATAGTAAACGAAACGCCATCGGGAATAATAATGGCATTATCAGTCATATATTTTGTGCCCTGCCGCAAAACAAACATGGTGCCCGATGCAACCGTAGTGATCATAGTAGCCAGGTCATCGGTGGCCCCTACATAAATCACGTTCGGTCCGGTTGGCAAATCGGCCGGAAGCGTAAACTGTTGGGTACCGCGAATGGATGTGTTATAGTATAATACGGCCGTATAGCTCTTTTCCGGTGTAAGACTGGCTATAGTTTTTGAACCGGCCGCTTTTTCATCGTCGGTAATATCATACTGTGTTCCAACACCCTGCGAATTGATTAGCATAAAATGCGTTACGGCGTTGGGCACTTTCCATTTCAATGTAACTGTGTACGGTGTTTTAAGTGAATCGGTTACCGCGTACATGATCTGTTCTGTAGCTGTTTTGAATGTTATCGGCGCCCATTCTGATGCAGCTATCGTTTCAGTGGTATCCAGGCCCTTTATGCGTGCCGAATAGCGGGAAAGCGGTTCAAGCAGATCCGGTACAACATAGAAGTAATTACCATTTGCGTCTTCTGTACCACTGACTGTATAGCTTTTTACAATTTGCGAAAACTGCAGGCTGTCTTTACTTAACTCAATAGTATATGAACCGGTAGATGGTTTGGGTCTCCACTTAAGGGTAAGTGTTACTCCATCTACAGAAGCCACCAGTTCGGTTGGACGGAAGAGGCGGCTATGGCTTTCGTCTTCGTTCCAGTCGTTATACTTTTTACATGATACAATACCTGTGCAAATCAGTGTCGCTATACAGGTGGTGAAGAAAATATATAATGTTTTTGCTTTCATTTCTACGAAGATTAAGGGTGATTAAAATCCATACGCGTTTTTCAATGTTCCCTGCGACTCAGCAACTGCACTGCTGGGGTAAGGGTACAAGTGACGGTTCGGCATGGTTTTACTTAAACCACTGCTAAACAGGTCGGCGCGGGTTGAGAAGTTTAAACTATCTGTTGCCGATAAACCATCGAGCCAGCTAACTTTTGTATAACCTGTAATATCCCCCGATCCTTTATTTTCATAGAAGTTGATCGAATCACCCTTTATAATGATCTCGTTATCTGATTGGTATTTATAGTACAGGTATTTGGGGAAGTTATCATAAGGTGTTGTACCTGCCAGCATTTTTTTCAACCCATCGCGCTGTTCCTGTATTTTGCTGCTCAGCATGTTCCAGCGAATCAGATCATACTTGCGAACGGCTTCTCCGCCAAACTCAAAAGCTCTTTCATTTACGATAGCGTTGAAAAAAGAGGTCTGATCGCTAAGCGCATTTACATAAGCCTCTACTTTTTGTGAACGGTCGGCATCGGCATAGGCCCGGCGACGCACCTGCTTTAATGCATCTTTTGCCAGGGCGGTAGGACCATTCAGTGCATTTTCGGCTTCGGCAAACATTAACAAAACATCGGCATAACGCATAACCACCCAGTTGATACCATACCCAAATTTTCCACTGGCGGCCTTATTTAAAGCCAGCCATTTATCACCCATATAGCGCTGGTCCCATTTGGCAAAGTTGAACCCCATGGGGTTAGCATTAAACACTTCTTTCACATCGCCCGAACCGTTACTATACTGATAATAAGCAACAGTAATATCGCGCCTGATGTCTTTTTGATCGAACATATAAAAATACCATGCGGTGGTATTTACCACGTTGGCATTGTTACCATAGCCATATTTTGAATTTGTATAAAAACGTATGCCTATTGAATATCCCATTTCGCTGCTGCGGCCCAGGCCATTGGCTACTTCGAACAGGTTTTCGCGGAAAGTTCCATCCACTGTCAACTGGCAAAGCTTTTTCCATATATCCTGGTAACTGCTGTTTAACTGGTGTACACCCTGGTTCATAATTTCCTGGCATTTGGTACGAGCCAGCTGATACCAGGTTTGCCAGTTCGTTCCTCTTTCGGTAGTACCACTAACACGTAAAGAGTAGCCTCCGCGGAACAAAGCAATGCGGGCTATCAACCCTTTTATAAATCCTTTTGTTATTCTTTCTACTGTTGCATAACTGCCGCTGCCAACCCAGGGCACATAATTTTCTGCCTCCTGCAAATCGGTAAGCAATGCCTCATATATTACATCCCTGTCGGTTGGAGTGATGTAAACATTCGACAGATCGTATTGTGTGGGCTCTGTTTTAAAAGGCACATCGCCCCAGTTCTTAACCAGTTCAAAGTAAGCCAGCGATCTTAATGCTATGGCTTCTCCCAGGTATGCTTTCATGATCGAAGAGTCCTTCGTTTTCATAACGGCACTCTTTCTGATGCCATCCACACATAAATTCGCCCGTTCGATCATTTTATAAATGGTGGTCCATTCGCGCGACAGTGCAGTATTATCGGGTGTGCCCAGGTAATTGGATAATCCACGGGTACCGACATCGCTGTACGATCCATTATCGGCGCCTGCTACTTCAATATCTGAATTAGTTGCATAATTCAACGGCAGGCGGGCCGAGTACAGGTAATCCTGCGTTAACAATGCGTAGGTGCCCATAATCGCAAATTCAGTGTATGCAGGAGATGAAAATACCAGGTCGGGCGTATATTCAGAGGGTGAGGATGTACTGAGAAAATCTTTTTTACAACCAGTGATCACCAAAGCGGCAAATAATATAGATACTATATATTTCATTTTCTTCATAGCAAGTCAATTAAAATGTTACGTTAATACCACCTACAAAAGAGCGGCTTTTAGGATAAGCTGCGTAGTCGACTCCCGGGGTAACCGGCGGACTTCTGCGTGTATCAACTTCAGGATCGAAACCAGAGTAACTTGTCCAGGTATACACGTTATACACTGTTGCGTATATGCGTACCTGACTGATGCCGGCGCGTTTTACAACCGACCTCGGAATAGTATATCCAATAGTAAGTGTGTTGAGGCGCAGGAATGATCCGTCTTCAACTGCCCATGAATGTAATGGGGTTACGGTCATAAGCGGGCTCCAGATGGTAGCGTTTTCGTTCAGTTGCATCAGGCGTGTGGGATTGGCGTTGGAGCCTGTAGCCACATTATAACCGGTTTCGGGATCTATGATGGTGAAGCGGTGATTCAGATCCATGTCGGCCAGTATGTTCTGGTATTTTCGGCTTAACAGGTACGTGGTATAGTCAATTTTATTGGCATTATAGATATCGTTGCCGAACGTCCAGTTAAAAAATGCGCCCAAATCAAAGCCCTTATATTTTGCATTCAGATTAAAACCGCCGGTATTTTTGGGATTGGCATTACCGATCACAGTTTTATCGTACGTATTAATAACACCATCGGGCTTGCCCTGCGGACCGCTGATGTCTTTAAATTTCAATGCGCCGGGGCCAAAATAGCTGGCAGATGTAATGTCCTTGTTACCGGGAACCCCTGCTACCAGGTCCCAGCTTTTGGTGCCTGTATTAAAAACAAAATCATCAAAAGTATACATGCCGTCGGTTACATAACCATATATCTGGCCCACCGGCTGGCCCTGTTGTACAATATAATCTTCCAGTGGCTGGGCAGTACCGTTCCAGCCTGAAGTATATGTTTTGGAATTGGCGTCGCCGTTTACAAATTGATCTACCTTATTTTTATTAAAGCCAACATTTACAGAGGCCGATAAACTAAAGTTTTTTGTATGTACAATACTTCCGTCGAGGGTAATTTCAACACCACGGTTCGAAGTACTTCCAATGTTTTTAAATTGTCCCGATGGGTAACCGGCATTAGCAGGTATCGGTTGTACCAACAAAAGGTCTTTTGTTTTGTTCCAGTATACATCAACAGAACCGTTTAAGCGGTTGTTCAATACGCTAAAATCGGCGCCAACGTTTCTGATGATAGTAGTTTCCCATTTCAGCAGGGGATTGTATAAATAGTTACCTGGTATAAAGTTGGCAGCTTCTGATTCGCCCCAATAATAGGGTTTATTTTCACTACTGGTGGTATATGCCATCTGCCACTGGCCATTAAGAATGCGGTTATTGCCGGTAGTACCATAACTGGCACGTAGTTTCAACTGGCTTAACCAGCCGGCCTGTGATTGCATAAACTCTTCATCAGATATTTTCCATGCCACGGCGGCAGAAGGGAAGTAGCCCCACTGGTGTCCCTTCGCAAATTTGCTCGAGCCATCACCACGCATGGTAGCGGTAAAAATATACTTGTTGTTGAAAGTGTAGTTTATCCGTCCAAAGTAAGATTTCAATCTTTCGTCGGCTGAAATGTAGGTAACGGTGGGTATAGCTGTACCAAAATTCATATTGGCCAGTACCTCATCAGCCTTCATATATGTTGGAAAGAACCGCGATTCATTCACTACGTTTTTATAACCGGTCGAAAGCATTTCATGCCCTACTACTATATTAAGCCGGTGTGCGGGAGAAATTGTGGGCTCATACGTTATATAATTTGAGATACGGTACGAATTACCGGTTTGCGTATAAATATTACCAATCGGCTGCCCTGCATATTGCTGTGCATTGTAGGTTGAGGGGCCCCACACATTATCTGTACGTTCGTTCCTGAATTCAAAACCACCTTCTGATCGCAGGCTTAAACCTTCCATTATTTTCCAGGTCAACCCTCCGTTGAATGTACTGCTTAACCTGGTTTGCTTTTTATATTCATCATTGGCCGATGCTACCGGATCAAACAACAGGCTTTGCTCTTCAGCGGTTACCGCATCGTCGTCTACCACGCCCCGGTCAAATTCGCTCAAACCACGGGTGGGCGCATATTTTATTGAGTTACGCAACCGGGTAACAGATCCCGCTCCTACATTCACACCTGCTCCGTTGATGATCATATAAGCGAGGCGGGTATTGAAATCGAAAGTAAGTTTAGGACTTATCTCTCCATTTAATTTAAAGTCAAGATTATTACGTTCATACCCCGAGCCAATCATAATACTTTGTTCTTTATTACGCGTAAGCCCCAGGTTAAAACGGGCTGTTTTGGCGCCACCGCTTACACCCACATTATAATACTGCTGATTGGCACTGCGCCCAAACACTTCTTTTTGCCAGTCTGTTCCTTTTATTGATTTATAAATATCAAGGTCTTTAAAAGCGCCATAATAACGTTCAAAAGTGTTAGACTGATCAATTTCATACTGATATCGAACATACTCGTACGGATTAAGCACATTCAACTCTTTCGTCATTTTTCTAATGCCCTGGTACATATTTGCAGTAACAGATACTTTTCCTGCTTTACCTTCTTTTGTTGTTATCAGAAAAACACCGTTGGCAGCGCGGGAACCATAAATAGCGGTAGAAGCAGCATCCTTTAAAAAAGTGATGGTTTCGATGTTGGAGGATGCAATGTTACTGATATTGGTCACCGGAAAACCATCTACAATGTACAACGGGGCATTATCCTGTGAAATGGAAGTACCGCCGCGCAGGCGTATTTTTATTTCCGCATCGGGCGAACCTTCGGTGGTTGTAACCTGCAGACCTGCTATTTTTCCGGTAAGGGCCTCGGCGGCATTGGCTACCGGCGTTTTTACAAGGTCTTTACCACTGATAATGCCTACCGCACCGGTAAGGTCGCGCTTTTTGGCTTTACCATATCCTATCACTACAACATCATCCAGACTATTTTCTTCTTTTTCCATCTGGATGCTTACGGGTTTGGACCCATCTGTTGATGCGTCCATTTTCCTATATCCCAGATAGCTTATGGTTAATGTAACTTTTCCGCCTGCCTGAACAGGCAGTGTAAAACTCCCCAACGCATCGGTTTGCGTACCGTTTTTGGTGCCTTTCACTACCACGCTTACCGAAGCAAGGGGCGCACCTTTTTCATCTGTAACAGTTCCTTTAATCTGTCGGGATTGTTGTGCAAATAGAAAGAATGGAATAATAAACATCAGGGCTACCAGGGGGCATCTCTTATTCATATGGCGACTCTTTTGGGTTCTCGATAGATTCCGGATCAACCTTAACCAGGCCGGAAAACGGGTTTTAAGTAATAGCAATCGTTAACAGCAATCGTTAACAGCAATCGTCAACAATCTCAATCTGGTGTCAATTCTAAAGAGAATATTTGTTAAATACACTGTACATGTATGCATTTTTCTATGCAATCGTTCCCGGTAACGATGTAAAAACAGAAGTATGAAGCCGGAGGTCGGAAGTCAGATTAAATCCGCGAATTCACCTTTCTTTACTTATTCGCACTTTATCTGATTTTTGACTTCGGACCTCCGACTGCCTTCAATTTCCCCGGAGCTAAAGCACCGGGCTTTACCGGGTTTAATTATTGATACCCCGGATTCTGCTGCAACCGCCCCTGATAGGAATCCAAAGTTGCCTGATCGAAGGGGAACAGCTCGCTTTTGCCGCTTACAAAAAACCTGGCCATCGCCTGGTGCAGGGGTAAATTATCAATTACATTATTGACTTTCAGGTATGCTCCCCATGCAGTCACATTCCAGGTGCCCGTTGTGGGCTTTTGGCGGGGTTGCCAGAATGGCTGCGCATTTGTCGCTGTGTTGGTACCGCCATACAGCTGTATCTCTTCACCATTGTTTTTCCAGTATACCGAATCGGGAACATTTGAATAGGGCGCTGCAGCGTCCCTTATTTTCTGAATTTTATCCCTTGCTTCGGCCAGTTTGGTGGCCAGCATGTTCCAGCGTAACAGATCGTATTTGCGAATGCCCTCATGCCCAAACTCAAGGTAGCGCTCATTCATCACTGCATTAAAGAACCCTGCTTTATCGATGGGGGTAGTTCCCATTAAACCTTCATTTCCCTTGTAAGCTCTTTTTCTTACTTCTTCAAAAGCTGTAATAGCCTCGGCTGTAGGAGCCCCATTGATTTCATTCACCGCTTCGGCATACATTAACAATACATCCGAAAACCGTATCATGGCCCAGTTATAGCCCACATTCAATACCGTTCCGGGCAACAAGGGCACGCGCCAGTCGCGCCGGTATTTTCCGGTGTTCAGTTCACCAAGCCGCTTCATCGATTTTACATTTTTTGCATTCTGCAGCACCTGGTACCAGGTAATAGTTACATCGCGACGCAGATCAACAGAATCAAATGCATAAAAGTAATTTGGCAACATAATAATGCCGCCACCGCCTGCCCCGTAGCGTGAGTCATTGCCTAAATTCGGACCGTCGTAATTGCCCATGCGGCTGTCGCTGTTACCATTGCCGCCCCCGGCGCCTACTTCAAACAATATTTCCCCAAAAGGATCATACGTAAACGAGGTTACATTGCGCCAGATGTTTTCATAGCTGGGATTCAGGTTATGTTGATCCCTGCGTGCCATCAGCTCCTCACATTCTTTTTTGGCTATCTGGTAATAGTTCAGGTAATCATTTCGGCGTTCGATTTTGCCATTGCTGCGTAACGAATAACCACCGCGGAACAGGGCAATCCTTGCGCGCAGGGCTTTGGCTGCTCCTTTGGTGATGCGTTCGTTGCGGGCCACTTCGGTTCGCCAGGGAAGCATGTCGATGGCTGTTGCCAGATCGGCCAGCATTTTATCGTAGGTTGAATCGCGATCGTTCTTTTGCAAAAACAAACTGGTTTGCTGGTAGGCCGGCACCATCGGCGCCGGTACATCGCCCCAGTTCCTGATCAGTTCAAACAAAAACTGGGCTCGCAGGGTGAGCGCTTCGGCATACAACCGTTTCAGTTCTTTTTTCTCAGTATCGGTACCTTCGGTGTACAGCTTCATCTGCGGTATTTGTTCTATACACAAATTCGATTTCTCAACACCGCGATATAGCTGGCGAAACGGATTGGCTATTTCGGCATTGGTAAGCAGCAACTGGTAACGGCCAATGCCGCGACGGCCATTGTCGATATTACCACTTACAATGCCTTCGTCGGAATCGTACGGAAAATACATGCTGATGCGAATACCATAACCGGCATCGCCCTGCAGTTCGTCGTAGGCGCCAATTACAGCCATGGTGGCATTGGGCACATCGGTAAATACTTCGGGTATGGTATAGCCCGACCGTGGCTCTACTTCGGTATATTTTTTACACCCTGCCACAATCGATAATAATAGTATAAGCAATCCTTTATATTTCATACGTCAAAATCGTTTTAAGGTTAAAAAGTAACGTTTACACCAAAAACCCAGGCACGCGCCCTTGGATAGGCGGCAAAGTCAACACCCGGCGTTAACGGATCGCTTCTGCGGGCCGTTACATCGGGATCGTAGCCTGAATAACTGGTAATGGTTGCCAGATTATTTACCGTAGCATATGCCCTGAGGGAGAAAATCTTTATTTTATTCATCACCGACTTCGGCAAGGTGTATCCTATTGTTATATTATTAAACCGCAGGTACGAGCCGTCTTCCACTGCCCATGAATGAAGCCACCAGCGTTGCACGCGCACGGGTGTCCAAATGCTTGCATTTTCGTTTATTGCTGCCAGTTCTTTGGGGTCGGTTACCCGCTGCCCAGCCCCATTGATCCAGGTAAACCGGTTCTTCACAATGTCGAGCGTATTCAGATTGGGAAAAGCGCCGTCCGTCCACTCAATTTTATTGGCGTTGTAAATATCATTGCCCACTACAAAATTTATGAACACGCTCATGTCGAAGCCTTTGTATGTAAATTGGTTGTTCCAGCCGCCGGTGAATTTGGGATTGGCATTGCCAACAACGGTGCGGTCGTAATCGGCCGTGATCACGCCATCGGGCACGCCATTAGGGCCGCTTATGTCGCGCCATTTTAACATACCGGGTTGCGGCGTACCATATACCCCATTGGCGGCAATACCACTTTTCAGCGTATATGTTTTACTGGTAGCATTGTAATCAAACTCGTCGATGCCATAAAAACCTTCGGTTATAAAACCATACATCAGTCCGGCAGGCTCGCCCACTTTTACGAGGTAATCATCTACGCCGTCGCTGCCCTGCCAGCCCGAGTTGCGGGTCATTTGGTTTACGCCGCCTAAACTTTCAACCTTGTTTTTGTTGAAGCTGATGTTGAAGTTGGTATTCCAGGTGAAATCTTTATTTGAAATGGCAATGGCGTTCACCTGAAATTCAACACCGCGGTTGCTGGTAGCGCCGAGGTTTTGTAACTGGGTGGTATAACCGGTAGTAGGCGGAATATTCACCGCCAGCAACAGGTCTTTGGCCGTATTCTTATATACATCTACCGTAAACGTAAGCCGGTTGTTAAGCACCGCCACGTCCATACCAAGGTTCATGGTGGTGTTGCGTTCCCATTTTAAATCGGGATTGCGCAAAGCCGTGGGCGCTACGCCGGGTTGTATGATGTGGTTGAAGGCATATTGCCCCGTTACGCCATATAACTGCAGGTACAACAGGTTATCGATGCGGTTGTTGCCCACTGCTCCATACCCGAAGCGGAGCTTTGCATCGTTCA
>Ga0114129_10005172_pt1 | contig 18362 bp, 14 predicted proteins | sample RhiMetdeltSRZDD1_FD_80071 | JGI IMG/M metagenome (GOLD analysis project Ga0114129, IMG submission 80071) | Populus rhizosphere microbial communities from Tennessee, USA - Rhizosphere MetaG P. deltoides SRZDD1 (version 2) (version 2) | ecosystem: Host-associated > Plants > Roots > Rhizosphere >...
CGAGGTGTAGCCGCCGGCCTGGATGATCCGGTCGAAGGCTGTGCGATCGACGACGAGGTCCTTGATCAAGGGGAAGGCACGGGCGCGCCACGGTTCGAGCGTCAGCCGGTCGTTGTCGCTGAACCGGCGCATGTGCAGCTGGCACGTGGTGGTCAGCTTGTTCGGGCCGTGCGCGTTGCCGTTGATCATCAGGCCGCACATGCCGCAGATGCCCTCGCGGCAGTCGTGGTCGAACGCGATCGGCTCCTCGCCGTCCTTGATCAGCCGCTCGTTGAGCACGTCGAGCATCTCGAGAAAGGACATGTCCGGCGAGAGGCGGTCGGCGACGTAGTCGACCAGCCGGCCGGCCGCGTCCGGGCCGGCCTGTCTCCAGATTCTCAGATTCAATCGCATGGGTCTCGCTCGGCTGAAGCCTCGCGCTGCGTGTGCAGGTCTACTTATATGATCGCTGCGTCGGGTGCACTTCCTCGAACACCAGCGGCTCCTTGTGCAGCTCCGGCTGTTTGTCCACCCCCTTGAACTCCCACGCCGCCACGTACGAGTAGTCCGCGTCGTCTCGCAGCGCTTCGCCGTCAGTGGTCTGGCTCTCTTCCCGGAAATGGCCGCCGCATGACTCGCGGCGGTGGAGCGCGTCGAGTGCGAGCAGCTCCGCGAACTCGAGGTAGTCGGCCACGCGGCCGGCGTACTCTAGGCTCTGGTTCAGGTTGTTCGGCGCGCCGGGCACCGACACGTTGTGCCAGAACTCGTCGCGCAGCTTCGGAATCTCCTCGAGCGCGTGCCGCAGGCCGGGTTCGTTGCGCGACATGCCGACGTAGTCCCACAGCACGGCGCCGAGCGCGCGGTGGAACGATCGGATGGTCCGCTTGCCCTTCACGCTCAGCAGCGCGTCGATCTGCGTCTGCGATCGATCGGCGGCTTCCCTGAACGCCTCGTGATCTGTCGGAATCTTCGGGAGCGAGCTGCTCGCGAGGTAGTCGCCGATCGTGTACGGGATGACGAAGTAGCCGTCCGCCAACCCCTGCATCAGGGCGCTCGCGCCGAGCCGGTTCGCGCCGTGATCGGAGAAGTTCGCCTCGCCGAGCACGTGCAGGCCGGGGATGGTGCTCATCAGGTTGTAGTCGACCCACAGTCCGCCCATCGTGTAGTGGATGGCCGGGTAGATTCGCATCGGCACCCGGTAGGCGTCCTCGTCCGTGATCTTCTTGTACATGTGGAAGAGGTTGCCGTACTTCTCGCGGATGGCGTCGATGCCGAGGCGCTTGATCGCGTCGGCGAAGTCCAGATAAACAGCGAGTCCGCTGTCGCCGACGCCGCGCCCTTCGTCGCACACCTGCTTGGCGTTGCGCGACGCGACGTCGCGGGGCACGAGGTTGCCGAACGACGGGTACTTGCGTTCCAGGTAGTAATCGCGCTCGGCTTCAGGGATCTGCTCAGGCGGACGCGTGTCGCCCTTCTTCTTCGGCACCCAGACGCGGCCGTCGTTGCGCAGGCTCTCGCTCATCAGCGTCAGCTTCGACTGATGATCGCCTGACACCGGAATGCACGTCGGGTGGATCTGCGTGAAGCACGGGTTCGCGAACAGCGCCCCCCGCTTGTGCGCGCGCCACGCTGCAGTCACGTTCGAGTTCACGGCATTGGTCGACAGGTAATACGCCGTGCCGTAGCCGCCGGTCGCCAGGATGACGGCGTCCCCGGCCCAGCGTTCGATCTCGCCGGTCACGAGGTTGCGGCACACGATGCCGCGGGCCTTCCCGTCGACGACGACGAGATCCAGCATCTCGCGCCGGGGAAACAGACGCACGGACTTTTCGTGGACCTGCCGCATCAACGACTGATAGGCGCCGAGGAGCAGCTGCTGCCCCGTCTGTCCCCGCGCGTAGAACGTGCGCGACACCTGGGCGCCGCCGAACGAGCGGTTGTCCAGCAGGCCGCCGTACTCGCGCGCGAACGGGACGCCCTGCGCGACGCAGTGGTCGATGATGTCGACGCTGAGCTGCGCCAGCCGGTAGACGTTGGCCTCGCGCGACCGGTAGTCGCCGCCCTTGACCGTGTCGTAGAAGAGCCGGTAGATGCTGTCGCCGTCGTTCTGATAGTTCTTGGCGGCGTTGATCCCGCCCTGCGCGGCGATGCTGTGCGCCCGGCGCGGGCTGTCCTGGATGCAGAAGTTGAGGACGTTGTACCCGAGCTCGCCGAGCGAGGCCGCGGCCGACGCGCCCGCGAGCCCCGTGCCGACGACGATCAACGTGTACTTGCGCTTGTTGGCCGGGTTGACCAGCTTCATCTCGAACTTGTGCCGGTCCCACTTCGCCGCGATCGGTCCGGACGGCACGCGCGCGTCGAGCCTGATCGCGCTCATGGGCGCGCTCCCACGACATACGCCCACAGCGCGATGACGATGAAGCCGCCCGCGATCAGCACGGCCAGGGCCTTGCCGAAGAGGAGCACGCGCGGCGTCCATCGCGGATGATCGGCGCCGAGCGACTGGAAGCCGCTCGCCACGCCGTGCGACAGGTGCGTTCCGACGACGATCATCGAGAGCACGTAGAAGACCGTCATGTACGGATTGCGGAACGTCTCCATCTCCTGGCGATAGAGATCGCGTCCGCCGCCGGGCCACGGATACTCTGTGCCCCACCCGTCGTGGAACGCCTTCACGTGAATGAGCAGAAAAATCACGAGCCAGAGACCCGACGCAATCATCGTGGACGAGGCGAGCGTCTTGCGGCTCGGCCGTCCGGCGCGCTTCTTCTGCTCGTAGCGCACCGGCCGCGCACGCTGGTTCCGCAGGTACATCGTGACGGTCTTGTAGATGTGCACGAGGAACGCGGCGAGCAGCACCAGCTCGATGAGCGGCAGCGCCGGATTGCGCACCTCCATGGTGTACGCGTACGCGTTGAAGACCCGCGGACCGAAGAACACGAGCAGGTTGCCGGCGATGTGGATGACGAGATACAGGACGAGGAAGAGACCCGACGCGCCGATGAGGACTTTCGTGCCGACCGAAGAACTGAACACGCGCAGTCGCGACGCCATCGACCTTCCAGTTTACTTTCCGCTCCGGAACGCGCGCAAGGCAGCGCCGCGTTCCTTGACGCGCGCGCGGCGCGCCGACTAGCATCAGGAGTTTTCCGGCCGCGATGAAAATCCACGAGTATCAAGCCAAAGCCATCCTCGCCCGCCACAGCCTCCCCGTGCCGCGCGGCGAAGTCGCGCTGAGCGCCGCCGAGGCCGGCGACATCGCGCGCCGCCTCGGCGGATCGCTTGTCGTCGTCAAGGCGCAGATCCACGCGGGCGGCCGAGGGAAAGGCGGCGGCGTGAAGCTCGCCCGGTCGCCACAGGACGCCGAGACGCTGGCCGCGCAGATGCTCGGCATGACGCTGGTCACGCATCAGACCGGACCGGAAGGACGCCGGGTCTCGCGCGTGCTGATCGAGGAGGGGCTCCAGATGACGCGCGAGCTCTATCTGAGCCTCGTGCTCGATCGCGCCGCCGGCAAGCCGGTGATGATGGCGAGCGCCGCGGGCGGCATGGACATCGAGGAAGTCGCCGCGTCCACGCCGGAGAAAATCATCAAGGTGCACATCGAGCCGGGCGTCGGCATCGTGCCCTTCGAGGCTCGGCAGCTCGCGTTCGGCATCGGCCTGGACGCGGCGCAGGTGAACAGGTTCGTCAAGGTGGCCGCGGCGCTCTACGACGCGTTCGTCGCGACCGACGCCTCGCTCGTCGAGATCAACCCGCTCGTCGTCACCGCGTCCGGCGATCTGCTCGCGCTCGATGCGAAGATGAACTTCGACGACAACGCGCTGTACCGCCACCCCGACATCCGCGATCTGCGCGACCTCGCCGAGGAGGATCCGCTCGAGATCGAGGCCTCGAAGTTCTCGCTCAATTACATCCGCCTCGACGGCACCATCGGCTGCATGGTCAACGGCGCCGGCCTCGCGATGGCGACGATGGACATCATCAAGATCGCGGGCGGGGAGCCGGCCAACTTCCTCGACGTCGGCGGCGGCGCCAACGCCGAGCAGATCCGCAACGCGTTCAAGATCCTGATGTCCGACAGGAACGTGCGCGCCGTGCTGATCAATATCTTCGGCGGGATCCTTCGCTGCGACGTGCTGGCGCAGGGCGTCATCGCGGCGGTCAGGGAGCTGGGCGTGCCCGTGCCGATCGTGATCCGCATGGAGGGCACGAACGTGGACGAGGGGAAGCGCCTGCTCCGCGAGAGCGGGATGAACTTCACCACCGCGGACTCGATGGACGAGGCCGCACAACGGGTCGTTCGGCTCGCACATTGATATGTCCGTTCTCATCGACAGGTCGACGCGGCTGATCGTGCAGGGGCTCACCGGCCGCGAGGGGACGTTCCACGCCAAACAGGCGGCCGCGTACGGGACGACCGTCGCCGGCGGCGTGACGCCGGGGAAGGGTGGCACGACCCACGAAGGCTGGCCGGTGTTCGACACCGTGCACGACGCGGTCAAGGCGACCGGCGCCAATGCGTCGGTCATCTTCGTGCCGCCGCCGTTTGCGGCCGACGCGATCATGGAGGCGGCCGACGCGGGTCTCGCGCTCGTCGTGTGCATCACCGAGGGCATCCCCACGCTCGACATGATGCGCGCGATGACGTTTCTGAAGACGCGGCCCGCGACGCGCCTGGTCGGTCCCAACTGCCCGGGCGTCATCTCGCCCGGCAAGGCGAAGGCCGGCATCATTCCGCACAACATCGTCAAGGAAGGGCGCGTCGGCATCGTGTCGAAGAGCGGCACGCTCACCTACGAGGCTATCCATCAGCTGACGCGGCTCGGCCTCGGTCAGACGACCTGCATCGGCATCGGCGGGGATCCGCTGATCGGCACGACCCACATCGACGCGCTGAAGCTCTTCGCCGCCGATCCCGACACCGACGCGGTCATCATGATCGGCGAGATTGGTGGCAGCGCGGAGGAAGAGGCGGCCGCGTGGATCAAAGCGAACTTCAGGAAGCCGGTCGTCGCGTTCATCGCGGGGCAAACGGCGCCGCCCGGACGCCGTATGGGGCACGCCGGCGCCATCATCGCCGGCGGCAAAGGGACGGCCGCGGAAAAGATGGCGGCGCTCGCCGCCACCGGCGTCCGCGTCGTCAGGAGCCCGGCCGACATGGGCAGGGCTGTTACAGAATTGCTCGCTTGAGCAAGTCGGAAGTCGGAACTTCGAAGTCTGAAGGACTTCCGACTTGAGACTTCCGACTTCAGAGTTAGACTTGATATACTTTCTGGTGTAATCCTTTCGGCGCCGATCCGCCGAGAACTCCTTTAGTACGAGGATTTAAGCGAATGTCACCGACCGATCTTGCCGTTCAGGAAGAGCACGCGTCCCAGAGGAAACGGCGCGTAGTCAACGACTTCAGCCTCCAGGTTGCCACCGTCAACGGTTCGGGCAGCCAGACGGCCAACCTCGTGCTGCTGCGCTCGATCCTGCTCATGGGCGTGCCCGTCTCCGGCAAGAACATGTTTCCGTCGAACATCGCGGGGCTGCCGACCTGGTACACGATCCGTGCAAGCAAGCGGGGCTACATCGGGCGCAAGAAGGAAGTCGACTTCCTCGTCGCGATGAATTCCGAGACGGCCAAAGAGGACGTCCTGACGCTCGAGCCGGGCGCCGCGGTCGTGTACGACGAGCCGCTCAAGCTGAACGCGCTGCGCACCGACCTCACGTTCTACCCGGTGCCGTTCGACAAGCTCGTGGCGCCAGTGTGTCCCGACGCGAAGCTCCGGCGCCTGGTCCGCAACATGATCTACGACGGCGTGCTCGCCAGGCTGCTCGGGATCGATATGGCGCTGATGGAGAAGGCGCTCGCCAAGCAGCTGGGGAAGAAAGGCAAGGCCGTTGCCCTCAACCAGGGGGCGCTCAAGGCCGGCTGGGACTACGCCGAGGCTAATTTCACGAAGCAGGATCCGTTCGCGATCGAGCCGATGACCGAGGCGGCCGGCAAGATCCTCATCGAAGGCAACGCCGCCGCTGCCATCGGCTGCATGATGGCCGGCGTCACGGTCGTTGCCTGGTATCCGATCACGCCGTCCTCGTCGTTGTGCGAGTCGCTCATCTCCTACATGAAGAAGTACCGCGTCGACAAGGAGACGGGCAAGGCGACGTTCGCGATCGTGCAGGCGGAGGACGAGATCGCATCGCTCGGCATGGTGATCGGCGCGAGCTGGGCCGGCGCGCGCGCGATGACGGCGACTGCGGGTCCCGGCATCTCGCTGATGAGCGAGTTCGCGGGCCTCGCGTACTACGCCGAATCGCCCGCGGTCATCTTCGACGTGCAGCGCGTCGGGCCGTCGACCGGTCTGCCGACGCGGACGGCGCAGGGCGACCTGTTGAGCACGGCGTTCCTGTCGCACGGCGACACCAAGCACCTGATGATCATCCCCTCGTCGGTCGAGGAATGCTACGAGATGGCGCAGCAGGCGTTCGATCTCGCGGAGCAGTTCCAGACGCCGGTGTTCGTGATGATGGATCTCGACCTCGGCATGAACAACTGGATGTCCGCCGGCTTCGCGTATCCCGACAAGCCGATCAACCGCGGGAAGCTGTTGACCGACGAGGTCCTGAAGCGCATCGGCGAATGGGGTCGCTACAAGGACATCGACGGAGACGGGATTCCGTACCGGACGATCCCGGGCGACGGCATGCCCGTCTACTTCGCGCGCGGCTCGGGGCATAACGCGAAAGGCCAGTACAGTGAGCGGCCCGACGACTACGTCGAGAACATGGATCGGCTCGCGCGCAAATTCGAGACGGCGCGCCGGCACGTGCCGATGCCGGTCATCGACGCCGTGCCGGGCGCCAAAATCGGCTTCATCGGGTACGGCACCTCGCACTGGGCGATTGCGGAGAGCCGCGATCAGCTGCGCGAGGAGACCGACGTGAAGGCGTCGTACTTCCGCCTGCGCGCCTATCCGTTCACGGGCGAGCTCGCCCAGTTCATCGACGCGCACGAACGCATCTACGTGATCGAACAGAACCGCGACGCCCAGCTGCTGCAGCTGATGAAGCTGGAGCTGACGCCGGAGCGGACTGCCAAGCTGCGGAGCGTGCTGCACTACAACGGCCTGCCAATCGACGCGCGCAGCATCAGCGACGACGTGCTGGCGCAGGAAGGCTACGAGGTGGCGCGAAAAACCGCCGTCCGCGTGAGCGCGGGCAGCGCAGGGGGCGAGTAATGGCTGGGAAGGTGAACCGGATCGGGCTCGAGTCGATCGTCTACAAGGGCGGCAAGACGACGCTGTGCGCCGGCTGCGGGCACAACGCGATTTCCGAGCGCGTCATCGACGCGTTCTTCGAGATGGGCGTCGACCCGCGGCACGTCATCAAGCTCTCGGGGATCGGCTGCTCCAGCAAGAGCCCCGCGTACTTCCTCGGCGGCTCGCACGGCTTCAACGCGGTGCACGGGCGAATGCCGTCGGTCGGCACGGGGGCGATGCTGGCCAACGGCAAGCTGATTGCGATCGGCGTCAGCGGCGACGGCGACACCGGGGCGATCGGCATCGGCCAGTTCGTCCACCTGATGCGCCGCAACCTGCCGATCATCTACATCATCGAGGACAACGGCTGCTACGGTCTGACCAAGGGGCAGTTCTCGCCGACCGCCGACGTCGGCTCGAAGCTGAAGACGGGCATCGTCAACGATCTGCCGCCGATCGACACCTGCGCGCTGGCGGTCGAGCTCGGCGCGACGTTCGTCGCGCGATCGTTCTCCGGCGACAAGAAGCAGCTGCTCGCGCTGCTCAAGGCGGCGCTGGCGCACCGCGGCACCGTGATGCTCGACGTGCTGTCGCCATGTGTCACGTTCAACGACCACGAGGGCTCGACCAAGAGCTACGCGTACGTGAAGGACCACGACGATCCGGTCGAGGAAGTGAGCTTCGTGCCCTTCTTCGAGGACATCAGCGTCGACTACGAGCCGGGCACGACCCAGGAAGTGACGATGCACGACGGATCGAAGCTGTATTTGAAGAAGCTGGAAGAAGACTACGATCCGACCGACAAGATCGCCGCGCTGCGGCGGCTGCACGAGACGGCGCGCCGCGGCGAGTTCGCGACCGGTCTCATCTACATCGAGCCCGACCGCGACGACTTCCTCTCGCTGCTGAACGTGGTCGATGAGCCGCTCGCGACGCTGCCCCTCGATCGCGTGCGGCCGGGACCTGAGGCGCTCGAAGAGATCATGGAGAGCCTGCGGTAGCGGCGCTCAGCGCAGCGGGATGCGGTAGAGATTCCGCTGCACCGCTTCGCGCGAGAACGCGTAGACGTCGGCGGTCGGGCCGGGCGCTGCATCCGGCGAGTCGATCACTCGCGCGCCGGGCACGCGGGCCAGATCCGCTTCGAATTGAAAGCCGCCCGCCGGCGTCTTCGGCCAGCTCTGGCCGCGCGCGAGCGGGATCACATACGTCCGTCCTGCGACCCCGGAATACGCCTCGACGCCCACAGACACGAAGAGCAGGCTCCCGTCCTTCGACCAGCGCACGCGGTTGCCAGGGACGTGAACGGCCGGGCCGCCGTTCAGCGGAAACGCCAGCGTGACGCCGGTTTGCGCCTCGTCGGGGCGTGCGTAGACGGCCAGCCACTGGCCGTCCGGCGACACCGAGATGGTTTGAATCACGGCGTGCTCGAGCGCCTTGCGCAGTCCGGTTCCGTCCGGCCGGACGCGGTAGGCGAACCCGTAGGTCCCCTCCCGTGCGCGGAAGAAGACGTCGCCATCCGGGCCGAACACCGGGCCGTCGCCCTCGACGCCTGCGATCCGCCGCGGCGGTGTGCGCCGATCCGTCGAGGCGATCCAAATCGCGCGCTTGCCGTCTCCGTCGGGGGCGTAATACGCGACCTGGCGGCCATCGTTCGAAATATCGTACGAGTGGGACCGAACGCTCGAGCCGATCCGGACATGCGGCAGCAGCGGCTCCGCGCGCCCGGACTGAACGTCGACGGCCCACAACTCGTTCGCGTCGTCCTTTGCGCTGAGATAGAAGAGCGTCTTGCCGTCGGGGCCGAACTGGGGTTGGGAGGCGTAGCCTTCGACCGAGATCTGCCGATCGCCGCGCCCATCGTGGATCCAGACGCTGCGCTGGGTAGACCCGACGGCGGTCACGAGCGAGCGGCCGTCGGGCGCCATCGCGATGCCTTCCTCTGACGTGGGTCCCTTGGTGATCTGCTCGGGCGGCTGGAGCGTGCTGCCGTACCGCTGCCGCCAGAGATGGAACGTGGCGCCGGCCTGGCTGCTCGTGTAGATCCATCGGCCGTCGGGCGACCACGCGGCGAACCAGCAGGGCGCGCCCGTGGGACCGACCGGCTGTCCCGACGAACTGGCGTCGACGGGAACGAGGCGGCACGGCAGCCAGTCGCCGCGATCGGTCATCTCCGCAACGAGCACGCGCGTGCCGTCGGGGGACGGGAACGACCGGTGCGCCATCGCCCCGCGCGGCTGCGGCACGTAGACGTCGCGCTCGGCGGCGCGGCTTTCGTCCGCCGCGACGATCTTCATGTGGTTCCCTTCGACGCGATCGAAGATCTCGGAGAAGAGAACCCGTCCCGGGCCGACCCATGCGAGCCCCGACGCATTCGGCAGCCATTGGCGCGGCTCGCCTCCGAGCACGGGTACCTCCCACGTGTCCCAGTGGTTGTGCTGATCTCTCGTCGTGTACGCGATGCGCGAACCGTCGGGCGAGAACACCGGACTCATCTTCTCGCGGTCGTCCCGTGTGAGCTGCTTCGGCTCGCCGTCGGGCAGCATCTTCACGTAAATCTGGCCGAGCGTGCTGAAGGAACCCGAACCGCGAACGAACGCCAGCATCCGGCCGTCGGCCGACAGGGACGGCTGGCCGACGGAATCTGGAAAGTGCGTGAGTGGCACCCACTCGTCAGCGGATGCCGGGGGCGCCGGAGCTCTGAGCGGCTGCCAGATCATCATCGCCACGGCGGCCATCGCGATCAGAACGCCGGCGGCGGCCCAAGTCGAGCGCGCCGGACGCCGCGGGGCGATCCGTGGCGTGCCGTCGTCGCCCGGACGGACGAGACGACGAAGGTCGACGACGAGCTCCTGCATCGTCTGATAGCGGTGTGCCGCATCGTGCTCGAGCGCCTTGCGCACGATCGATCCGAGCGGCGGCGGAACGCTGTCGGGGATCGGTTGAAGCGCGCCGCCGATGACGCTCTTCAGCACTTCGAGATCCGTCGCCCCGGCAAAAGGCCGGCGACCGGCGAGGAGCTCGTACAGCACCACGCCGAACGAGAACACGTCGCTGCGGACATCGAGCGGCTGGCCGAGGGCTTGTTCGGGCGACATGTACGCGACGGTGCCCACGATCGAGCCGGCGCGCGTCTTCGTGATCGTGGCGGCGCCTTCGCTTGCCGGCGCCGTCTCGTGCAGCTTGGCCAATCCGAAGTCGGCGATCTTTGCGTAGCCGCTCCTGGTGACCAGAATGTTCTCGGGCTTCACGTCGCGGTGGATGATGCCCGCCTCGTGCGCCGCGGCGAGCGCGTCGGCGACGCCGATGAGCAGTTCCACGACCTGCGGCCACGGGTGGTGCGCCGCGGCGGTCCAGGCGCGCAGCGTCCCGCCGTCGATGTATTCGGTGACGAGGTACTGCCGGCCGTCTCGCTCGCCGGCATCGTGAACCGCGACGATGTGGGGATGATTGAGGGCTGACGCCAGCTGCGCTTCGCGCTGGAAGCGACGGCGGGCGGTCGCGTCGGCGAGGTCGTCGGACAGAAGCTTGAGGGCGACCGGCCGCTGCAGCCTCGTGTCGAGCGCGCGGTACACCTCACCGGCGCCGCCGGCGCCGATGAGCGCCAGGATCTCGTAACCGCCGAGGCGCGTACCGGGCTCGAGGACCAAACTGATTGTGCGGTACGCGGATTATACCGAGCGGCGCGCGGAGGCGTCAGCCCTGCGATTCGTCTTCGGTGGCGCCGATCTCGTCCTCCGCCGTGGCGATCGGATCGTCCGGCAGTCCCTCGTCGTTGACGCCGTCGCCATTCGGGTTTCCGATCTGCTCGTCGTCGGGGCGGTCGCCTTCGATCGCGCCCTTGTGCACGTCGGGATCGTCCTGCTGCCTGAGAGCCATCGGCGTCACGATCGTCTCCTCGCGCGGGAAATGGCTGAGGTTTCGGCTGTTATAATCGTCGGATGCCTGAACGCACGCTGGCCATAATCAAGCCGGATGCGATGGCCCGGCGCGTCGCCGGGCCGATCATCGCACGAATCGAACAGGCAGGATTCCAGATTCGTGCCATCCGCCGCGTGGATTTGTCGAAGCAGCAGGCCGAAGGCTTCTATGCCGTGCATCGCGAGCGTCCATTCTTCGGCAGCCTGACCGATTTCATGTCATCGGGGCCGGCGGTCGTGATGGTGCTTGAGGCGCCCGACGCGATCCGGAAATGGCGGACGCTGATGGGAGCCACCGATCCGGCGAAGGCGGACCCCGGAACCGTCCGCAAGGAGTTTGCGGAGTCGATCGAGCGCAACGCGACGCACGGCTCCGACGCGGCGGACACTGCGGCGTTCGAGATCGGATATTTTTTCCCAGGGATCGATCTGATCTGACGATCGGCGGGGAACCATGGGTAAGACGCTGGTCCTGATAGGGTTGGCGATCGCCGGCGTCGGCCTGCTGGTGATGCTCGGGCTGCCGCTCGGACGGCTCCCCGGCGACATCGCGGTGCGCCGCGGCAACGTCTCGTTCTATTTCCCGCTGGCGACCTGCATCCTCTTGAGTATCATTCTCACGCTCATACTGTCGCTGTTCCGACGCTGACTCCCGATGGCAATCAAGAATGATAGGTGGATCCGGCGCATGGCGCTGGATCACAAGATGATCGAGCCCTTCGTCGACAGCCAGGTCCGCAGCGGCGTCATCTCCTACGGCCTCTCGTCCTACGGCTACGACATCCGCGTCGCCGACGACTTCAAGGTCTTCACCAACATCTACAACACCGTCGTCGATCCGAAGAACTTCGACCCGAAATCGTTCGTCGACATCCGGGCGGAGGTCTGCATCATCCCGCCGAACTCGTTCGCGCTCGCGCGGACGATCGAGTACTTCCGGATCCCGCGCGACATCCTGACGGTCTGCCTCGGGAAGTCCACCTACGCGCGCTGCGGGATCATCGTCAACGTGACCCCGTTCGAGCCGGAGTGGGAAGGGCACGTGACGATCGAGATCTCGAACACCACACCGCTGCCCGCGAAGATTTACGCCAACGAGGGTATCGCGCAGGTGATCTTTTTCCAGAGCGACGAAGTCTGCCAGGTCTCCTACAAGGACAAGAAGGGCAAGTACCAGGCGCAGCAGGGCGTGACGCTGCCAAAGATCTAGCGGGCGAGGTCGGGGCGGTCTAGGCGCCGTCCGACGCGAATCAACGAGATGTTGGGAACAGCGGCGGCACTCAAGGATACGCACGAGCGCCACGGCGCCAGTGCGTCTGGCGTGGGGGTGGAGCCCCACGCGCAGTAAGAAAGGACGACATCCGAGCCCATGCCGCTCGCGAATGGAACGCGCCTCGGAGCGTATGAAGTCAGCGGTGCCCTCGGCGCTGGCGGCATGAGCGCCTGCGGCCGCGGCGAGCGAGCGCAGCGAGTCGAGCCGCAGCGCGTGGGGGTGGGGCCCCACGCGCAGTAAGAAAGGACGACATCCGAGCCCATGCCGCTCGTGAATGGAACGCGCCTTGGAGCGTATGAAGTCAGCGGTGCCCTCGGCGCTGGCGGCATGGGCGAAGTCTACCGCGCGCGCGACACGAAGCTGGGTCGCGCGGTTGCGCTGAAAGTCCTGCCCGACGACGTCGCCGCCGATCCCGGCCGGACCGCGCGCTTCGAGCGCGAAGCCAAAGCGCTCGCTGCGCTCAATCATCCCCGCATTGCCGCGCTGTTCGGGATGGAAGCGGCGGGCGGCCGCCACTTCCTCGTCATGGAGCTGGTCGAGGGCGAGACGCTCGCCGAGCGGCTGCAGCGCGGCCCGATGGCAATCGCCGACGCGCTGGCGACGCTCATTCAGATCGCGGAGGCGCTGGAGGCGGCGCACGAGAAGGGGATCGTGCATCGCGATCTGAAGCCGGCGAACGTGAAGATCACGCCGGACGGCGCGGTGAAGGTCCTCGACTTCGGGCTCGCCAAGGCCGTCGAGCCCGAGCGGACGATGGTGGACGTGACGCAGTCGCCGACGTTGAGCGTGATGGCGACGCAGGCCGGCGTCATCCTGGGGACGGCGGCGTACATGTCGCCGGAGCAGGCGAAGGGATTCCCGGCCGATCCGCGCAGCGACGTGTTCGCCTTCGGCGTCGTCGCGTACGAGCTGATCAGCGGCCGCCGGCCGTTCGCGGGCGACACGGCGGCCGACGTGCTTGCGTCGGTGCTGGCGCGCGAACCGGATTTGACGGCGCTGCCGCCGAATCTCAATCTGCGGCTGTACGATCTGGTGCGGCGGTGCCTCGAGAAGAACCCGAAGCGCCGGTGGCAGGCGATTGGCGACGTCCGCGCCGAGCTCGAGACGATCGCCGCCGATCCTCACGGCCGCACGACATTCGCCGCCGCGCGTCCGGCGCCGCTCTGGCGCCGTGCGCTGCCGATCGCGATCACGGCCGTCGTCGCCGCCGCCGCGACCGCGCTCGGCATGTGGATGTGGTCGCGGCCGGCGCCGCCCCAGGTCGCGCGCTTCACGATCCCACTGCCGGAAGGGCAGCACTTTACCAACGGCGGCCGCCCGTTGGTCGCGATCTCTCCGGATGGAACGGCGATCGTCTACGTGGCCAGCCAGCAGCTGCACCTGCGGTCGATCGCGAGTGCCGACGCGACCCCAATCGCCGGAACCCAGAACGCCCAGGGCGTGCTCGGCCCGACGTTTTCGCCAGACGGCCAATCGATCGCGTTCTGGTCGGGCGGCGATCTGTCGCTGAAACGGATTCCCATTGGCGGCGGCAATCCGACGACCATCTGCCCGGCGGATCGTCCCTACGGCATCGCCTGGGGCCAAACCGGTGTTCTTTTCGGAGATCCGAGGAAAGGCATCCTGCGTGTCTCGCCGAATGGGGGTCAGCCCGAGGTCGCGATCGCCATCACGGCCGAGGAAGTTGCGTACGGCCCGGCGTTTCTGCCGGGCGAGGAATGGGTCGTGTTCACGCTCGCCCCATCGGCCGCCGTCGATCGCTGGAGCCGCGCGAAGCTGATGGCGCAGTCGCTTCGAACGGGCGAGCGCAAAGTCCTCGTCGACGGCGGCAACGAAGGCCGTTACGCGGCGAGCGGACACCTCGTGTTCGCGGCCGGCGGGCTGCTGCAGGCGCGCGCGTTCGATCTGCGCCGCGTCGAGACGCGCGGCGGATCGGTCGCGATCGTCGAAGGCGTCCGGCGATCGGACGGCACCCAGACCGGCACCGCCCACTACAGTGTGTCGGCAAACGGCACGCTCGTCTATGTGCCGGGTCCGGCCTTCAGCTCGGCGCTGCAACCAGGACAGCTGGCGCTCGTCGACAGGCAAGGCGCCATCGAGCGGCTGAACCTGCCCGACGCGGCGTACGAGGCGCCTCGGGTTTCACCCGACGGCCGCCAGCTCGCGGTCGGCATCGACGACGATCGCGGTGCGAACATCTGGCTGTACGATCTGTCGGGCGCCACATCGCCGCGCCGGTTGACCGTCGCCGGGCGCAATCGACAACCGGTCTGGACCGACGACGGTCAGCGAATCGTCTTCCAGTCGGATCGGGACGGTGACCCCGCGCTGTTCTGGCAGCGGTCTGACGGGTCCGACACCGCACAGCGGCTGACGACGCCCGCGAAGAACGACATCCACATGCCGGAATCGGCGTCGCCGGCCGCGCTCTCGTTCACGATCGGGTCGAGTCCGAGCTTCACGCTGTGGACCATGGCGTGGGCCGATCGGAAGGCCACGACGTTCGGCGGCGTGACGTCGGTGTTTCCGGCAAACTCGGCGCTGTCGCCGGACGGCCGGTGGCTGGCCTATTCGACGTTTTCCCACTCCGGCGCGGAAGGACTCTGGGTCGAGCCGTATCCGGCGACCGGCGTGAAGCACCTGATCTCCCGAACCGGGCTCCATCCGGTGTGGTCGCGCGACGGCCACGCGTTGGTGCACTCGACGCCGGGCGGCACGTTGTCTATTGTGCCGGTCAGCACAGCGCCGTCGTTCCAGGCTGGCGTACCGGTCGTGGTTCCCGTCTCGCGCCAGCTCGTGGGCGCGTCCGCGCCGCGCAACTTCGACGCCGCGCCGGACGGGCGGATCCTCTGCGTGCTGCCGCCGCAGGGCGGCGCCCAGGGGGAAGAGCTCCGCATCGTCCTGAACTGGTTTGAGGAGCTGCGCCAGCGCGTTCCCGTGCAATGACGTGAAATAACCGGTATTTATAATCGTTTCAGGATTATCAATTTGACTTCTAGCCCGCCGCGCGCGTTAATCATGTGTGCGAATCGCCTTCCAGGGGGAGATTGGTGCCTTCAGCGAGGCCGCGGCGCGGCTCGTCGCCGCCGCCGCCGACCTCGTCCCGTGCAAAAGCTTCGAGGAAGTCTTCAGCAGCGTCGACGCCGGCCCCGCCGGCTACGGCATCCTGCCGATCGAGAACTCGATCGGCGGCAGCATCCATCGCAACTACGACCTGCTCGTCGAGCACCACCTGCCGATCGTCGGCGAGGTGGAGCTCCCCGTCGTCCACCATCTGCTGGCGCTACCGGGGACGACGCTGGCGCAGCTGCGGCGGGTGTACTCGCATCCGCAGGGGCTGGCGCAGTGCGAGCGGTTCCTGCGGACCCTCACCGGCGTCGAGATCGTCGCCACGTATGACACGGCCGGCAGCGCGAAGCTGATCGCTGACCAGCGGCTCGCCGACGCCGCGGCGATCGCGTCGGCGCGCGCCGGCGAAGTGTTCGGCCTGACGCCGCTCGCCTCCGGCATCCAGGACTACGACGACAACATCACGCGCTTTCTCCTCATCGGCCGGCGGCCGATCGACGCCGTCGCCGCCGACAAGACGTCCGTGGTGTTTACGCTGCCGAACGCGCCGGGTTCGCTGTTCAAGGCGCTGAGCGTCTTCGCGCTCCGCGACGTCGATCTCACCAAGCTGGAGTCGCGGCCGATTCCAGGCCGTCCGTGGGAGTACCTGTTCTACGTCGACCTCGCCGCGGCGCGCGACGAGCTGCGCTGCGCGCGCGCGCTCACGCACCTCGGCGAGTTCGCGCCGATGCTGCGCGTGCTGGGGTCGTATCCGAGCTGGAAGACGCGCGAGCGGCTCGCGGCGTCGAAGGCCGAGGCGCGATCGTGACGGCGTCGAATCCTCTCACGACTGGCGCGAGCCGCGCGCCGGCGCGGGCGATGCTCAAGGCCGTCGGCTTCACCGACGCGGAGCTGACGCAGCCGCTCATCGGGATCGCGAACACCTGGATCGAGATCGGTCCGTGCAACTGGCATCTGCGCGACCTGGCCGCGCACGTGAAGGCCGGCGTCCGCGCCGCCGGCGCCACGCCGATGGAGTTCAACACCGTCTCGATCTCCGACGGCATCACGATGGGCACCGAAGGGATGCGCGCCTCGCTCATCAGCCGCGAGGTGATCGCCGACTCGATCGAGCTGGTCGCGCGCGGCAACGGCTTCGACGGCCTCGTGGTACTGGTCGGCTGCGACAAAACCATTCCCGGCGCCGTCATGGCGCTCGCGCGGCTGAACGTGCCGGGCATCGTGCTGTACGGCGGATCGATTGCGCCGGGGAAGTGGAACGGCAAGGACGTCACCATCCAGGACGTCTTCGAGGCCGTGGGCGCGCACGCCGCGGGACGGGTGACCGACGGCGACCTGCGCGCGCTCGAGGCCGCGGCCTGTCCGGGCGCGGGCGCCTGCGGCGGCCAGTTCACGGCCAACACGATGGCCATCGCGTGCGAGTTCCTCGGCATCGCGGCGCTCGGCAGCGGCAGCGTCCCGGCAGCCGATCCGAAGAAGGCCGACGTCGCCGCCGCGACCGGCGCGCGCGTCGTGGACCTGGTGAAGCGGGGCGTGCGTCCGCGCGACATCCTGACGCGGCCCGCGCTCGAGAACGCGATCGCGTCGGTGGCGGCGACCGGCGGATCGACCAACGCCGTGCTCCACCTGCTCGCCATCGCGCGCGAGGCCGGCGTCGATCTCACGCTCGCCGATTTCGATCGGATCAGCGCCCGCGTGCCGGTGATTGCGGATCTCAAGCCGTCAGGCCGCTTCGTGGCCACCGATCTCCACGCCGCGGGCGGCAGCGCGCTCGTCGCGCAGCGCCTGGCGGCGGGGAAGTTCCTCGCATCCGCGCCGGCCACCGTGACCGGCAGGACGATCGGCGAAGAAGCCGCGAGCGCGCGGGAAACGGCGGGGCAGGAAGTCGTTCGCCCCATCGACCAGCCGCTCAAGCCGACAGGTGGGCTCGTGATCGTCAGCGGGAACCTCGCCCCCGAGGGCGCGGTCGTGAAGATCTCCGGCGCGGCGCGCGCGCGCCACCGCGGCCCGGCGCGCGTGTTCGAGAGCGAGGAAGCGGCGTTCGACGCCGTTCAGCGCCAGGCGATCCGCGCGAACGACGTCGTGGTCATCCGGAACGAAGGGCCCAGCGGCGGGCCCGGCATGCGCGAGATGCTCGCGGTCACGGCGGCGATTGTCGGCGCCGGGCTCGGCGATTCGGTCGCGCTCGTGACGGACGGCCGCTTCTCCGGCGCGACGCGCGGGCTGATGGTCGGCCACGTCGCGCCCGAGGCCGCGCGGGGCGGACCGATCGCCGCGGTTCGCGACGGCGACATGGTCGTCATCGACGCGGGCGAGCGGAAGCTCGAGGTCGAGGTGAAGGACGAGGAGTTGCGCAGGCGGCTCGCCGAGTGGGTGCGTCCGTCGCCGCGATACACCAGCGGCGTGTTCGCGAAGTACGCGCGGCTCGTGTCGTCGGCGGCGACGGGCGCGGTGACGGGGTGAGCGTCGATGTAGCGCGAGGCTTCAGCCGAGCGTTGGGACGACGATGAAACTGACAGGTGCGCAGATTCTCTGGGAATGCCTGGTGCGCGAAGGCGTCACCGACGTCTTCGGCTATCCGGGCGGCGCGATTCTGCCCGCGTACGATGCGATGCTCGGCTATCCGATCCGCCACGTCCTCGTCCGCCACGAGCAGGGCGCGACGCACATGGCCGACGGCTACGCGCGCGCCAGCGGCCGCGTCGGCGTCGCGGTCGCGACCTCGGGTCCGGGCGCGACGAACATGGTCACCGGCATCGCGACGGCGATGATGGACTCGTCGCCCATCGTGTGCATCACCGGCCAGGTGGGCAGCAAGCTGATCGGATCCGACGCGTTTCAGGAAACCGACATCACCGGCATCACGCTGCCGATCAC
>Ga0114129_10005173_pt1 | contig 18361 bp, 19 predicted proteins | sample RhiMetdeltSRZDD1_FD_80071 | JGI IMG/M metagenome (GOLD analysis project Ga0114129, IMG submission 80071) | Populus rhizosphere microbial communities from Tennessee, USA - Rhizosphere MetaG P. deltoides SRZDD1 (version 2) (version 2) | ecosystem: Host-associated > Plants > Roots > Rhizosphere >...
GCAGGAGATGAAAGAGGTGAACGCATTTTTTGCTTCGGCCACAGGAAAGAAGATGGCAGCAGAGCAATCAGCTTTAGCGAATGCTTCGCGAATAGCCGGCGAAAAGATCGGCGGATTCATAGCCCTGCAGATTGTTGGCGATATGATGAAGGAGGGGAAGTTGAAATGATGCCTTTTGACAAAAAAATATTGTCAAATGCGATGACAAATTATTTATTGTCAAAAATAGTACCCCTAAAAAGGCCGGATTAATAAAGAACGTAATACTTTTAAACCTTTAAAAAACTGATATCTGTTATGGCATACAACCTGCTTAAAGGAAAAAAAGGGATCATATTTGGTGCTTTGGATGAAAAATCAATTGCGTGGAGAACCGCATTGCGTTGTCATGAAGAAGGCGCTCAACTGGTTTTAACCAATGCACCCGTGGCATTGCGTATGGGTACCATCAACCAGCTGGCCGAAGCGGTGAATGCACCGGTAATAGGGGCCGATGTTACCAGTATGGACGACCTGAAGAAATTATTCGAAGAGTCGATGAAGCACTTTGGCGGTGGAATTGATTTTGTGCTGCACTCCATTGGCATGAGTTTGAACGTGCGTAAGAATAAGCATTATACCGAAATAGATTATGGGTTCAACCAAAAAACACTCGACATAAGCGCCATGTCGCTGCACCGCGTATTGCGTACTGCCTGGGAAATGGATGCACTGAACGAAGGGGGTAGCGTAGTAGCCTTAACGTATATTGCCGCCCAGCGTGTGTTTCCTGATTATAACGAGATGGCAGATGCGAAATCACTGCTCGAAGGCGTAGCGCGCAACTTTGGCTACCATTATGGTGTAAAGAAAAAAGTTCGTATCAATACCATTTCGCAATCGCCCACCAAAACCACAGCAGGCAGCGGTGTAAAAGGGTTCGACGGCTTTATTTCCTATGCCGAAAAAATGAGTCCGCTGGGGAATGCTACGGCCGACCAATGCGCCGATTATTGTGTTACCCTGTTCAGCGATTTGACCAAAATGGTAACCATGCAAAACCTGTTTCACGATGGTGGGTTCTCGTTCACCGGTGTTACAGAGGCAGTGATTGAACAAATGGAGAAATAAATACCGAAGTCTGAAGTCAGAAGTCGGATGTCTGATATAATACGAATGGTGGGTCACTTTCTAAAAAGTGGCTCACCATTTGTATTTTGGGTGAAGCCTATAGCCGGAGATTTGAAACCAGAGGTTCTTCTGACTTCTGACATCCGACTTCCGACTTCGGGGAAAAGAAAAAAACCGCCCACTGTAACAGTGAACGGTTTGAATTATTTTAACCATGAGCGTTAATACTCATCTTCATTAAAGAAGAAATCATCCTGGCTTGGATAATCCGGCCAGATGTCTTCTATACCTTCATAGATTTCTCCTTCATCTTCCAGTTCCTGAAGATTTTCTACCACTTCAATGGGTGCACCGCTACGTATAGCGTAGTCAATTAACTCATCTTTGGTGGCAGGCCACGGTGCATCTTCTAAATAGGATGCAAGTTCTAATGTCCAAAACATGTTTTTAGCCTGTTTAAAGTTTTAAATCCGCGAACAGTTCTGATTTCAGGGTCGGAGGAAATTGTACCGGTAAGTGTTTTTTCCTGTCCCCTTTTACCCCTCAATTTTTCGCAAAAGTAACCCTCCTAATGAAAAAACCAAATCTATCTTTAAAAGATAATGGAAGGTTTTCATAAAAAGTTACCGAAAACAGGTGCTATGAACGCGAAGCCAATGGTTTGTAGTATCTTGACGGCCGTTTTAGTAATTCACCACGCATGTTAACAGCCACCAATATTCACAAATATTACGGTCAGTTATGGGTTTTAAAGGGGGTTGACCTCGAAATTAAACAGGGCGAAATTGCCAGTATCGTAGGCCCGTCGGGCTCGGGGAAAAGCACTTTATTACACATTCTGGGTACGCTCGACAAGCCCGATAAGGGGGAGGTGGTTGTGGGCGACCGGCGGATCGATTTTTTGAACGAAAAGCAAATGGCGGCTTTTCGTAACCGGCATGTTGGCTTTGTATTCCAGTTCCACCACCTGCTGCCCGAATTTACCGCCCTCGAAAATGTGTGTATCCCGGGCTGGATGGCCGGACGCCGTAAAAAAGAGGTGATGGATAATGCTTTATCGTTATTACAAATGCTGGGCCTTGAAAAAAGAATTGAAAATAAACCTAATGCGTTATCGGGTGGCGAACAACAACGGGTAGCCGTAGCCCGGGCCCTCATCAACCGCCCCTCCATAATTTTTGCCGATGAGCCTACCGGTAACCTCGACTCGGCCAACGCCCGCGAACTGCACCAGCTGTTTTTTACCCTGCGCCAGCAATTCAATCAAACCTTTTTAATTGTAACCCACAACGAGGAACTGGCACAAATGAGCGACAGGATCTTACATATGAAGGATGGGAAAATTGTTTAATTAGCAAATTTGCTAATGTGCTAATGAAATACAAAGTCAAAAAGAAGATCGCGCAAAGATCATTCTTTTGGACTTTCCGTCTTCAGGACTTTTATTACTTGATCGCGATCAGGAAAGGGTGTTATTCACGGTTAGTAGTATTAGAAATACCGTGCAGGCTTTGTATTTTTAGCAAAACCCCTTGCCATGGCCACAGGAAACAAAGCCGAGCCCACCCTTGAAACTGTTGCCGTATTATTAGGCTTGTCGGCCGATGAGGTGAGTACTATATTAAATGCAGAGTACCGGATCATCAAGTCAGACGTGATGGAAAAGAGAAGGTATCCCCAACAACCTGCAGAGTTTATAAAATTTGCGTTGGAACGAATTGCCGGAATTGCCTTCGATCAAAAGAATGAAAAGTATTTAGCTGTATTAAAAAGAATAATCCACCGCGATGAGCCTCGTAAACTTTATTTTTTCAACGGTGACCTGGAAGCAATAAGCAGAATTTTATTTTTTATTGATCATGGCGATCAAACTGAGGTAGCCCTCGATAATCTTGAATTGCATTCTTTGCCTTTTCTGTTGCGCAGGACCCGTAACCTGCAAACATTAAATATTTCGAAGAACCGGATTCATAATCTTTCTATTCTTTCTACCCTTCGCGATTTACGGGTATTAATAGCCGATAATAACCTGATAACCGATATAGGGCCTTTGAAAGATGCCAAAAAGCTACAGGTAATAAGTTTAAACAATAATTTTGTAAAAACGAACTACCAGATTTTTAAGGAGCTGCCTTCGCTCAAAGAAGTACAACTGGCCGGCAACCGCATCAACAATGAACTGGTAAAGGAAATACTGGAATGCCCGTATATTCAAAAAATAACACTCGAAGATAATCCCATTGATGCGCCTGAAAAGTATCTTACCGACATTGTTAGCCTGCGCTCTTTTTTAAATATAGAAATTCCTTCCGAATCAAACGGATCGAAACGGCCTGCCACAACTGAAACTTTAAGTCAGGTAGTGTCGGAATCCGAAGTGATATATGAGCATAAGAGGTCCTCAAAAATTAATGATTCGGCACCTGAACCGGAGGCAAATGAACCACCGCCGGCTTCTACAGCCGCTGATTTGCCAAAGGAAGAAGTATTTGTTTCTTACGCCATTCGTGACATCCGCTTACGGGGCAACCCCGATAAAAATTTACTGGATATTGAAAAGCTCAGCGGCATCTTTTACAATTTGATTGCCAACAGCGATAGTAACGGCGAACATTTTTTTGGCCTTTTCGGCCGGTGGGGCAGGGGTAAAACATTTTTCTGGAAATACATTTTAAAGAATAATCTCGATCAGAAAAAATACATTCCTATTGAATTTCATGCCTGGAAGTACCAGGATACGCCGGGCATCTGGGCCTATTTATATAATACGTTGAATGATGCTTATTTGGGTGCAAAGCCAAAATGGTATCAGTTTACAAAATGGCTCACATGGTATTGGAAGTTAATAAACCTGAATGAACAGCGAGGCAGGTTGTTATCCCTGATCGTGTTTATAATCAGTTTGGCTGCATCTGTTGCTATATTTATTTACAATGATGTTTTTGATGGCAATGATGCGGTGAAAATCGGATTGGGCATCGGCATTCCGGTATGGTTGGTTTCCATACTAACATACATTGTAAAAACATTTAAACCCGATGCCCGTAAGATCATTTCTTCTTTAACAACTAATGTAAACTTTAAAAGCCAATTGGGTTTTCAACACGAAATTCAACAGGAATTAAAATACCTGTTGAAAACATGGATACCTGAAAAGCAAAAATTCAATAAAAGAATTTTCCTGTTTATCGATGATATCGACCGTTGTTCAGAAGATAAGATCATTCAGATCGTAGATTACATACGGGTATTGCTGCACGATAAAGAAATACAGGACCGGGTAACAGTACTGGCAGCCATTGATGAACGTATATTGTTGCATGCTATACAAAATAAATACGAACAGTTCATCGAAAACAAAGAAAACGATGCTACTCACAAAGAGCTGTGTCGGGAGTATATGGATAAATTGTTTCTGGCCGGGTTGAAATTAGGGCCGCTAACAGAATATGAAAAAAGGCAAATTGTAGAAGGGTTTACCGGCATGGATACGTCAAAGTCAGAAACACCAGAGGTGCAAAGCGAAATGGATTCCAATATAATAGCAGATATCATTAATGAATCGAACACAACCAGAAAGGATATTCACGGCACTGTATCGGAAAATAATCCGCCTGATGCACTTACCAATGTGCTGGCCGGAACTGTATCTCCTTACTTAAATACCCCTAAAACTACTATACCCATTACTCCAACGCCCATAGATTCTACAGCATACGAACAGTTCCCTTATGAAAAATGGGAGCAGGAGTTTATAAAAGATATTCTGGCCCGTAATACGGAATCTACGCCCCGAAGCATCAGGGTATATACCTATCGTTATTTGCTGGGAAAACAACTGGTTGAGAAGGCATTAACCGAAGGAAAGGCTTCGTGGAAACAATGGTATAATACCAAAGAAGCAAAGCAGTGCTTTGCCACCAAGCTGTTGTATTATGGTTTTAGTTCAGATACCGACCATTTGCTGGCCGATTACAAAAGATTTATAAAAGATTATGACGAAAACCGTTCTGTTAATGTAAACATCAGCGAGTACGAAGTTCCCCTAAACCAGGAACTGGGCTCCATTATGTTCCAGGTGCTGACAATGATTATTGCGTACTAAATCCTCGGCTTCCACGGAATTTCTTCTACCCCCATTTGATGGCCTGTATAACGGGCAAGTACAAACAAATAATCGCTCAGCCGGTTCAGGTATATTATAACTATTTGTTCTACCTCTTCATGTTCCTGTTCGAGCCGTACACAGCAGCGTTCGGCGCGGCGGCAAACACAGCGGGTAATATGTAATTGCGACAATACCGGATGACCGCCAGGCAAGATAAAACTTTTCATGGGGGGAATGGATTCGTTCATACGGTCCATTTCCTTTTCAAGCAAGGTAACATCTTCATCTTTCAGATCGGGTATGCGCAGTTTGGGTTCTTTAACGGGGTCGCAGGCCAGAGAGGCGTTCATGGTGAACAGGCGGTCCTGAATTTCCTGCAACAGCTTTTGGGCGGTTTCATCGGTAAGCAAATCTTTACACAATCCGATCCAGGAGCTTAATTCATCTACAGTACCATAAGCTTCGATGCGTAAACTCGATTTGGGGACCTTTGTTCCGCCGATCAGTGAGGTGGAACCTTTATCACCGGTTTTGGTATATATTTTCTGTGCCATTTGTTCGTGAATGCTTTGCCCGCTGAATCCGCCAACTGGCGGAGAAAGCGGGGTGAATGATGAATTGCCAAAAGTGAAACGGCAATTGCGAAATGGTTCTTCCGACTTCTGACTTCTGACTTCTGACTTCCGATTTCAGTTTTAAACTGTTACCAACAGCTCCGAGCGTTGCTTATCGCTTTCAATCAGTCCGTCGCGTAGCCTCACTATCCGTTTGGCATAATGGGCAATGTCTTCTTCATGGGTTACCAGCACCACCGTATTGCCGGCCGCCTGTATTTCGCTGAATATGTCCATGATCTCTTTCGATGTTTTGGTATCGAGGTTACCGGTTGGCTCATCGGCCAGTATTATTGACGGATTATTCACCAATGCACGGGCAATGGCCACACGCTGACATTGACCGCCCGACAGTTCATTGGGTTTATGGTGACTTCTATCTTCAAGTCCTACTTTTTTTATCACTTCCATAGCCATTTCGGTACGTTGCTTCCGTGAGGCGCCGGCATAAACCAGGGGCAGGGCCACGTTTTCGAGGGCGGTAAGCCGGGGCAGCAGGTTGAATTGCTGAAATACAAAACCTATTTCCTTATTACGTACATCGGCCAGGTCGTCGTCGGGCATTTTGCTTACATCTTTTCCATTCAAAACATACCTGCCGGCACTGGGCGAATCGAGGCAGCCCAGTATGTTCATCAGGGTACTTTTTCCCGATCCCGAAGGTCCCATCAGGGCCACATATTCGTTTTTTAAGATGTCAAGGTCAATTCCCTTCAGCACCTGCAATGGTTCTTTACCCATAAAGTAGCTTTTACGGATGCCTTCGAGATGAATCATTGAATTCATAGAAAAAAGTTTTGGAAGTCAGATAGTTGTTTTAGTCAAATGAGTCAAATGCCTCAAATGCGGCAAGCAATAAATCCCAGAGGCCGAATATATCAAAAGGAGTCCGTTTACGTGGCCCATTTAACTTTTTGGGTCTGATTGACTTCTTTGACTTTTTGAATTTTTTTGAATGATTTGGCTTCTTTGATTCCTGTGACTCATCCTGTGACTTATATGTCTCATTTGACATATCTGACTGTTTATTCCTGTTTTTTAATCACCTTGGGCACTTTAAAAAATACCCCATCTGTTTCAGGCGCATTTTTCAGTGCTTCTTCGCGGGTTACAGAACCCTGCACCACATCTTCACGCAACACATTCACGGCATCTGTCATATGTAACAGCGGTTCAACCCCTTCGGTATTTAATTCATTCAGTTTGTCGACAAAATGAATCATTCGTTGCAGGTCTTTCTTAATTATTTCTTTTTCCTGATCGTTAAACTGCAGGCGCGCCAGGTTGGCCAGGTTCTTAACCAATGCGTCATTTACTTCCATGTGAACAAAAATAGCGAAAAACAATAGTTTCCTGTTTCCGTTTCCGGTAACGGGAACAGGAAACTGGTAACCGGTAACCTGAAACTTGAAACCTTCAACTTTTGAAACTATTCTTATCTTCGCCGTCCTTATGCAAAGTGCTAACAAAGAGATAGTCATGAGCGGCATTCGCCCCACCGGTTTTTTACACCTGGGCAATTATTTTGGGGCGTTGCGCAATTACGTACGAATGCAGAACGAATACACCTGCTTTTTCATGCTGGCCGACCTGCACTCGTTAACCACCCATCCTGATACAAAAGAGTTGAAAGCCAATGTGCTTCGTGTGCTATCGGAATATATAGCCTGCGGCCTTGATCCCGAAAAAGTGGCATTGTACTGCCAAAGCCATGTGTACGAAACATCCGAGTTGTACCTGTACCTGAATATGCTGGCGTATGTGGGTGAGCTCGAAAGAACCGCCTCCTTTAAAGAAAAAATCAGGCTTCAGCCGCAAAACGTAAATGCCGGTTTGCTTACGTACCCGGTATTACAAACGGCAGATATTATTTTACACCGTGCTTCGCTGGTTCCGGTAGGTAAAGACCAGGAGCAGCACCTTGAAATGGCCCGCCAATTTGCAAACCGTTTCAATCACCGGTACGGGGAAGTATTTCCCGAGCCGGCCGCCTTTAATTTTGGCAGCGAACTGATAAAAGTGCCCAGTTTGGATGGCGCCGGTAAAATGAGCAAAAGCGAAAATCAATACGCTACTTTATACCTCAGTGACCCCGATGACCTGATCCGTAAAAAAGTAATGAAGGCGCTTACCGATCAGGGACCAACAGCACCCAATACGCCCAAACCCGATTACATCGAGAACCTGTTTTTGCTGATGAAGCTGGTAAGTGCGCCGGATGTTATAAAAAATTTTGAAGAGGATTATAACAATTGTACTATCAGGTACGGCGATATGAAAAAACAGCTGGCCGAGGATATGGTACGCTTTATTGCTCCCATTCGTGAAAAAACCGAGGCCATTCAACAGGATACAGCATACCTTAAAAAGGTGATGGTGCAGGGGGCCGAAAAAGCACGTGTCAGCGCCCAGGCTACGTTAACCATAGTGCGCCAGGCAATCGGATTGAATTATTATTAAAAAACGGGGCTTAACCGGTTTAATACCGGAAAGAATTAATATCTTAAATTTTTCATTCCATTCCCCTTCAACAAGGGCGTGGGTCAGGGATATAGAACTCTACAATAATGGCAAAACTTAAGAAACCGAAGCATATTGCTGTAGCGGGTAATATCGGCGCGGGAAAAACTACGCTTACAGAATTGTTAAGCAAACATTATCGCTGGATACCCCAGTTCGAAGACGTTGACCATAACCCATACCTCTTCGACTTTTATGAAGATATGCCGAGGTGGAGCTTCAACCTGCAGATCTATTTTTTAAACAGCCGCCTCAGACAACTGAACGATATTCATCGTGGTACTGAAACCGTAATACAGGACAGGACCATTTATGAAGATGCTTATATTTTCGCGCCCAACCTGCACGAAATGGGCCTCATGAGCAAGCGTGATTTTGATAACTATTTCATGTTTTTTGAAACGCTTAAAACCATGGTGCAACCGCCCGATATGCTCATCTACCTGAAAGCATCGGTGCCCACCCTCGTAGCGCAAATTCAAAAACGCGGACGCGAGTATGAAGAGAATATCCGCCTCGATTACCTGAAACGCCTCAACGATTTTTATAATAAATGGATCGATAGCTATAAAGAAGGCAACCTGCTGGTAATAGATATCGATAAAAACAAATTCCCCGAAAACGAAGAGCACCTTGGCGACATCATTCGCAAGATAGATTCGCAGTTGTATGGGCTGTTTTAAGTGGGCAGCATTTATTGCATACGATAGTTCGCATATTCTTCCAAACCTTTCAAATCAACGGCAATTTTTTTTAACCAATCTTCCTGTTTTGGTTTATTGCGCGAGTAATCTGTTTCTTCGTCGTATTGGGTTTGTACCTGGCGGTGCTCCTTCATTACATTTTCATACAACAGGTTTAAGTCGGTAGGGGCTGTTTTGGCATTGAAATGATAGCCCTTCATTACCTTATTTAACTTTCGCGCATACGTTTCAGCCAAATCAAAATGGCCTTGTTCGTGTATCAGCACATCGTTGTTTTTTATGCGAACCCATGATCGGTTTTTATCGAAGTTGCATTTGATGGCATATTTAAAGCCATTATCATCGTAGCCGAACTCAATATTTATATTGCTGCTGGTAAGCGCGGCATTGGAAGAATTGGGGTCGGGGCTGCCTTTAAAATCATCCCAGGTAAGTTTTCGCGAAGCGCTCCACGGAATCAGATTATTCGTTTGTGTAGCGGTGACGAACAATAGTAAAAAACAAAAAATAGCTTTACTCATATGAGGAATCCCCCTGCTGGTTTTAAGTGGTTATTGCAGGAAATGGGATCAGTAACAACAGCAACTTACTGTAAATCGGCGGAAAGATTTTCTTAAAATTTTAAAAGGTAAAACACCCGGAAAAAATAAAAGGTTGTCCCGTACTATGAGACAACCCATTCTCTATGGCAAAGTAATCGTTGAGACCTAAAGCTTTTAAAAAAAGTGAACTAATATCACTAAAATAATTGAGATTAAAACAAAATACGGCAACTATATTTTTGGCCCGGCTGCCAGCACTTCGGCCGATACACCCGAAGCATACTTTTCGAAATTGGTTATGAACTGCTTAGCCAGATTTTCGCAGGCTTTGTCGTATGATGCTTTATCGGCCCAGGTATTTCGCGGATTTAAAATATTGTCCGGCACACCGGGGCAGCTGGCAGGTACAGCTATACCAAAAACAGGATGCGTTTCAAATTGAACATTGTTGAGGTCGCCTTCCAGCGCAGCGCTGATCATAGCGCGGGTATACGCCAGCTTCATACGGTTGCCGGTTCCATAACCGCCACCCGTCCAGCCGGTATTTACCAGCCATACCTTTACGTTATGCTTTTTAAGCTTATCGCCCAGCATGGCAGCATACTGTCCGGGGTGAAGGGGTAAAAAGGGAGCACCGAAACAGGCGCTGAAAGTTGATTTGGGTTCTGTAACGCCGGCTTCGGTTCCGGCTACCTTGGCCGTATAACCCGAAATAAACTGGTACATGGCCTGTGCAGGCGTTAATTTTGAAACAGGTGGCAATACACCCGAAGCATCGCAGGTTAAAAAGAAAATGTTCTCGGGTATACCGCCGGTTGATGGTTCAACCGCATTGCTGATGTAATGTAAAGGGTACGATACACGCGTATTTTCAGTAACCACTTTGCTGGCAAAATCAATAACGTTGGTGCCTTCGTGAAACATCGTATTTTCAACCAGCGCGCCGGGCCTGATAGCCTGATAAATGGCCGGTTCTTTTTCAGGGCTCAAATCGATGCACTTTGCATAACAGCCACCTTCAAAATTAAAAACACCGTGTTCATTCCAGCCATGTTCATCATCGCCAATCAGTTTACGATTGGGATCGGCGCTTAAGGTGGTTTTACCGGTTCCGCTTAGGCCAAAGAATAAAGCGGTATCGCCATTGCGACCCAGGTTGGCCGAACAGTGCATGCTCAATACGCCTTTGTCGTGCGGCAAAATATAATTCAGTATCGAAAAGATGCCTTTTTTAATTTCACCGGTATAACCGCTTCCTGCAATTAAAATGGTGCGGTGTTTAAAGCTAATTACTGCTGCATTGTGTTGCCTTATGCCGCATTCTTTTGCATCTAACTTTAAACCGGGCGCCGCAAGAATATGCCAGTCGGGCCTGAAATTTTCCAGTTCTTCTTCCCCGGGCCGTAAAAACATATTATAGGCAAACAGGTTGCTCCAGGGGTTGTCGTTAATTACGCGTATGTTTAAACGATAGCGAGGTTCGGCGCAGGCATATGAATCACGCATCCACAATTCGGGTTGAGCGTTCAGGTGGTCAACAATTTTACGATGAATGCAGTGAAAATATTTTTCTTCGATGGGAATATTAAATTCATTCCAGTGAACAGCGTTTTCTGTGATCTCATCTTTTACAATGAACTTATCTTTTGGACTACGTCCTGTAAATTCTCCGGTTTTAATTACCAGTGCGCCGGTATTGTTCAGCACACCGTGGTTTAATCGCAGTGTATCATTTACCAGCTCTTCGGGCAGTAACTGGTAATGTAAAGCGTTGTTCAATTGAAGCCCCAGGTCCTCAAGCATTTTGGTTGGAATCGCAATAGTTGATACTGACATACAAGCGTTCGTTTGTTTTAGACGTCAAAGATAATATTAAAAGTTATCTAACCCAATGCCTGCAACTGCCACCTTATTGAACGTATCGCAAAAAATACGTGTAATTATTTTAAATTATCTAACTAACATGTGTTAGGGTAGAAGGCGATTGATCGCCGTTCAATTTTTTCTGAATGCCACCTAAAACCTGTATTTATTTGTTAATTGATCAAAATCTATATTATTAAAATACAGGCGGAAATTTCACAACAAACGTTGCTGCGGGCTTTTTCGGGTGTTGTAACCGGCAAATTGTGGGTTGTTCCCGCTTCCGGGCGGGGGCCGTTGCCATAGTTAATCGTGTATTTCTTTATTTTTACGGGATCATATTCAATGTATTATAAACCTCACACATGAAATATCATCTGCTCAACGCCCAAATTTTTATACAGAACCGGAAGCGTTTTATTGCCAGAATGGAGAAAAATTCGATCGCCATATTCAATAGCAATGACGAGCTGCCAACCAATGGCGATGCCCTTCACCGGTTTAAGCAAAACTCCGATCTGTATTGGTTATCGGGCATTGACCAGGAAGAGTCCATGGTGATCTTTTTTCCCGGTAATCCCGATCCCAAATACCGCGAAATACTGGTATTGGTTCGTCCTAATGAAATGAAAGAAAAATGGGATGGAAAAAGATTGCGTGCCGAAGAAGCCAAAAAAATTTCCGGTATTCAAACCGTTGTATGGTTAGACAGCATCGATGCCCCGCTGCAGGGTTGGATACACATGGCAGAGACCATTTACCTGAACACCAATGAAAATGACCGCAAATCGAATTTTGTTCCGGTGCGTGATTACCGCTATGCCGAGGCCATGAAACAGCGTTACCCCCTGCATCAGTATAAACGAAGCGCCCGCATTATGAAAGACCTGCGCGCTATAAAAACGCCGCAGGAAGTAGAAGTAATGCAACAGGCAATAGATATTACCAACAATACGTTTGTTCGTTTGCTTAAATTCATTAAGCCCGGTGTAATGGAATATGAAATTGAGGCAGAAATATGGCATTCGTTTTTGTCGCAACGGGCAACGGGCCCTGCTTATTCAAGTATCATAGCCAGCGGCGATCGCGCGCGTATTCTGCATTATGTTTTCAACAATGCAGAATGTAAAGATGGTGAACTGGTGCTGATGGATTTTGGAGCAGAATATGGCGGATATTGCGCCGATTTAACGCGCACGGTGCCGGTGAACGGAAAATTCACGAAGCGCCAGAGAGAAGTATACAATGGATGTTTACGCCTGCACGATTATGCGAAAAGTATTCTGAAACCAGGCATCAGTATTCTTGATTATACCGATAAAGTAGGAGCCGAAGCCACCAAAGTATTTGTAAAACTGGGACTGCTGAACCAGCAGGATGTAAAGAACGAGGATAAGGATAACCGGGCGTACCGTAAGTATTTGTATCACGGCATTTCACATCATCTTGGTATCGATGTGCACGATCTGGGCACGCGTACCGAACCCATTAAACCGGGAATGGTGTTTACCATAGAGCCGGGCATTTACATCGAAGAAGAACAAATGGGCATCCGTATTGAAAACAACGTATGGATCACCAAAACCGGTAACAAAGACCTGATGGCGAAAATTCCCATCAAGCCTGAAGAAATAGAGGCGATAATGAAGAAGTAATACAAATGTGCTAATTTGATAATGTGATAATGTGATAATTTGCTAATGTGATAATTAATTATAAAGATTCATGAAACATATTCCGAACCTTTTCACGCTGATAAACTTATTCTTTGGTTGCATTGCTATTATTTATATACTTCAAAACGGGATTATTATAGCAAGTGATGAATCGGGTTCACAATGGCTTCAGATTCCCGAAAAAATATGGCTGGGTTCATTATTTATAGGATTGGCTGCTGTGGTTGACTTTTTAGATGGGTTTGTTGCCCGCCTTTTCAAAGCAACCTCGGCATTGGGCAAACAACTCGATTCGCTGGCCGACCTGGTAAGTTTTGGCGTAGCACCCGGATTAATTGTTTACCAGTTTTTGCGGTTAAGCTATGCTGCCGAGCCCAATGGTATCGAAGTGCCTGTGTTATGGCTTTTCCCTGCTTTGTTAATTCCCTGCGCTGCGGCTTACCGCCTCGGAAAATTTAACCTCGATGATTCGCAGCAATATGGTTTTAAAGGCGTTCCAACGCCTGCCGCCGGTTTATTGATAGCTTCATTTCCCCTTATATACCATTATTCAAAAAATGACGACGCGATTAAACTGATGTACAACAAATGGATGTGGTATGGGATCATCGCATTGATAAGCTACCTGATGATTAGCTCACTGCCGCTGATGGCGTTGAAATTCAAAAACTTTTCGGTAAAAAGCAATCTGCCCAAACTTATTTTGCTGCTGGCAGCTATAATAGCAGGTATATTATTAAAATGGCTGGCTGTTCCGGTTGTGTTTATTATCTACATCATCTTATCTTTGGCCTTCAAAAATAAAACCACATGACCTATACAGTTCAGGTGAAAGTAATGCCATTAAAAGAATTACTCGATCCGCAGGGAAAAGCCGTAATGGGAGGATTGCAAAACCTTGGTTTAGGCAATATTCAGGATGTACGCATTGGTAAAAATATTACCCTTCAGGTAGAAGCCGGCACACCCGATCAGGCAAAAGCAATTGCCGAAGAAGCTTCAAAAAAATTACTCGCCAATCCGGTAATGGAATATTTCGAAATCTCCATTAATTAATGTGTTAATTGGCTAATTAGCTAATGTGCTAATATAATGCCTGCAGTTTGCGGCTCGCTTAGGCAGGTAAAATAGGGAATGCTCGGTAGGTAGCAGATCTTGTTAACATAAATAAAATTTATGCAAAAAGAACTGTTTGAGCAAAATCCCATTTTAAAGCTTTCTTTTGATTTTTCTTTAATGATAATAGATTATTGTGAAAAACTGCAGGTCATTAGAAAGTTTGTAATCGCCAACCAGTTGTTAAGGTCTGGAACTTCTATTGGTGCAAATGCCATAGAAGCACAAAATGCTGAAAGCAAAGCTGATTTTATTCATAAAATGAAAATCGCAGCAAAGGAAGCCGATGAAACGCAGTACTGGCTTATGTTGTGTGATCATTCACAAGATTATCCTGAGATCAGGGAATTAATGAAGAAACTTGAAGAAATTCAAAAAGTGTTGACAAAGATTTTGTCTACTGCAAAAAACATCAACAAATTCTCACATTAGCATATTAGCACATTATCAAATTAGCACATTCGAATTATGCTTTACCTGGTTCCCACGCCAATAGGCAATTTGCAGGATATTACACTCAGGGCACTTGAGGTGCTAAAGCAGGTTGATCTGATACTGGCCGAAGACACGCGTACGAGTAGTAAGTTGTTAAATCACTATAGTATTAATCGTCCGCTTTCGGCCTACCATCAACATAATGAGCACCAGGTGCTGCAACATCTCATAAATCAGTTGCTCGAAGGCAAGAATATTGCCATTATATCTGATGCCGGCACCCCCGGCATTTCAGATGCTGCCTTTTTACTGGTGCGTGAATGTGTTAAAGTAGGTGTTAAAGTTCAGTGTTTGCCTGGTCCTACTGCTTTTGTACCTGCTCTTGTAAACAGCGGTTTACCCATGAACCGGTTTGTGTTTGAAGGGTTCATCCCATTAAAAAAGGGGCGGCAAACCCTGTTGAAAAAACTGGCCGAAGAAGACCGCACAATGATCTTTTATGAATCGCCTCACCGGCTGGTAAAAACGCTGCAGGAATTTATTCAATATTTTGGCGCCGACCGTTTATGCAGCGTTAGCCGCGAACTTACCAAGCTGTTTGAAGAAAATGCCCACGGCACCCTGCAGCAACTTGTTGAACATTTTCAGCAAAAAGAAGTAAAAGGTGAAATTGTAGTAGTGCTTGCCGGTAAGGAATGATTTTATGTTTTTCTTTTCATAACCCGGTTTGAAATTTGCATTCTTACTCAAACTCTAAATCATTTTTAGGTATGAAAAAAATACTTTATTACTGTCTGGCTTTTGCATTTGTTTTAACTATATATAACACAGCCGATGCTCAGGTACGTAAGGTGCCTGCCGAAGTGACCGAAACCTTTCGAAAAAAATATCCAATGGCCACCAATATTGAATGGCGCGACAGGTTAAGCGGTTTTACGGCTGCCTTTGATTTAGATAATATTCACTACGAGGCTAAGTTCACCAACAAAGGCTTGTGGCAGGGTACCGAAAATAAAATAGCAGAAAGTGATTTACCCGCTGCCGTAAAAGATGGCTTTGATAAAAGTAAATATGCCGCCGAATGGACAATAAAAGAGGCGTATAAGATAATTTCACACGAAGAAAAACTTACATACCGTCTGCAAATTCAAAAAAACGATATTCAAAAAAAGAACCTGTTGTATAGCAGCGAAGGCAGGTTGATAAAAGATAATATCACGTTGTAATAACTGTGAAACAGTAAACGAAAAAATCCCCGGTAGTGATCATTCCTGCCGGGGATTTTTGTTGAAGTAATTTATAAGAAGGCCTTCTTTACAACACCCGGCCATATTTTTATTTTTTCCCTACCTTCCGTGCCGGAATTAATTCATATAAAACCTCAGGAAATGATGCGTAAAAAATTTTGTACGCTGGTAATTGCAGTTTTTTCGGTGGTGGTATTATGCGCGCAACCCGATCGGTGGCAGCAGCACGTGAAGTATGCAATGGACATTTCGATGAACGTTACCACCAACCGGTTTACGGGTAAGCAACGGTTAGAATACACCAATAATTCGCCCGATACCCTCAAAAAAGTATTTTATCATTTATACTGGAACGCCTTTCAGCCCAACAGCATGATGGATAACCGCAGCCGCGTACTGGGCCAAAAAAACATCAACGACCGGCAGGACTGGGACCCGCGTGTACAGGACCGCATTTTGCATTTGAAAGAAGAGGAGATCGGTTACCAGAAAGTACTGGCCCTAAAAATGAATGGCGTACCTCAGAAATATATTGTACGCGAAACCATTCTGGAAGTGCCGCTTTCTCAACCCATTTTGCCCAAAGCAAAAGTTGTTTTTGATATGGACTTTGAGGCGCAGGTACCCCTGCAGGTTCGGCGCAGCGGTCGCGATAACCCCAAAACCGGTGTTCGTTTTTCAATGAGCCAATGGTATCCCAAATTGTGCGAGTACGATTACGAAGGCTGGCATCCCACACCCTATGTTGCCCGTGAATTTTATGGTGTTTGGGGCGATTATGAAGTGAATATCACCATCGACAAAAAATATATGATCGGCGGAACGGGGTATTTGCAAAATGCCAACCAGATTGGTTTTGGTTACGAAGACCCCGGTACCAAAGTAGTGCAGCCGGCCGGCTCAACACTTACCTGGCGTTTTACAGCACCCAATGTACACGACTTTATGTGGGCTGCCGACCCCGATTATGTGCATCTTACCCGCAACATTGGCAATGGCCCCCTCATACACGTTATTTATAACCGCGATTCGGCTTTGTTAAAACAGCAGTATAACGAATTGCCCGATAACGACAAAAAGGGCTACAATTATAGTGCGGCGGCATATATTCAAAACTTCGACGAGCAGTGGAAGCGGGTTGCCGATGCTGCGGTTATTGTATTACCGTTTATTGAAAAGAAGTTTGGCGCTTATCCGTATAAACAATATACGTTTATTCATGGCGGTGATGGAGGCATGGAATACCCGATGGGTACGCTTATTGTTGGCCCCAGTGTAGGCACCGCCTTTCATGAATGGATGCACAGCTGGTACCAGATGATGCTGGGCACCAATGAATCGGAATATGCCTGGATGGATGAAGGCTTTACCAGTTATGCCTCATCGCTGGTTAACAACTATTATTTAACGGTTTCTAATACACTGCCACAGCAAAACGCAGCGGGTACAGGGCCCCGTAAAAAAGTGCTGGTTGATTCACTGGCCGGCAGCTACAGTTATGTTGGCAGAGCCAATCCGCACGACAATGCCTATGATAATTATTTTGGCCTGGTGGCCAGCAGGCTCGAGGAGCCATTAACCACGCATGCCGATCACTTTGAATCCAATTTTGCCTACAGCCTCGCTTCTTATTCAAAAGGAGAAGTGTTTCTGGAGCAGCTCGGTTACATTGTTGGCGCTCCCGTTCGTGATAAAATTTTGATGGAGTATTATAACCAGTGGCACTTTAAACATCCCAATGTAAACGACTTTATACGAATAGCCGAAAAACAAAGCGATATGAAGTTAGACTGGTACCGGGAATATTTTGTGAATACTACCAAAACCATTGATTATGGTATTGATAGTTTATGGGAAGAAGGCGGTAAAACAAAGATCAGGTTGAAAAAGATTGGCAATATGCCCATGCCAATGGATGTACTGATACAATTCAAAAATGGAAGCAAACTGATGGCCTATGTGCCCATGTACCTGATGTTTGGCGAAAAACCCGTTGAAGATGCTTCTATTCCGCGCACCGTGTATGAACCCTGGAAATGGACGCATCCTCAATATACTTTTGAGATCAACAAACGAATAACCGAACTGAAAATGATAGAAATTGATCCTTCGATGCGACTGGCCGATGTAGACAGAAAGAATAATAAGCTGGATATACCCTGGTAGGTAGTCCGAAAGTCAGTAAAAGCCTGCCAGCCTGCCGGCTGGTCAGAAAGTCCGAAAGAAAGCTGTATTCATGCAATTTTCTTTCGGACTTTCGGGCTATAAAAAAGAAAAGCCGCTCAGTTAAGAACGGCCTTCGAGGAAATAAGGTTATTGAGTAACACAAGCACAGGGAAGGTAAAATGGCACAAAGTATTTGATTTGACAACCAGCAGCAAAACTAGGCCCGCTTCGTAGTTAAAACAATACTACTTTATGGGTAA
>Ga0114129_10005175_pt1 | contig 18357 bp, 14 predicted proteins | sample RhiMetdeltSRZDD1_FD_80071 | JGI IMG/M metagenome (GOLD analysis project Ga0114129, IMG submission 80071) | Populus rhizosphere microbial communities from Tennessee, USA - Rhizosphere MetaG P. deltoides SRZDD1 (version 2) (version 2) | ecosystem: Host-associated > Plants > Roots > Rhizosphere >...
CGTATAGCGGCCCGGCTCCGGGCGCTTGGCGCGATAGACGTCGACGAGGCCCCAGCGCTCCAGCCTGGCGAAGGCCTCGCGCTCCCTGGGAGAGACGTGGGTCCCGCCGTGGCAGGCTCGTGGATCCCAGACGTCCGCGTCGGCGGGTGCGACGTTGAAGTCGCCGCCGAGGACGAGCGGCTGCGCCTTGTCGGCAGCCTCCTCGAGCCAGCGAGCGAGGCGCTCGAACCAGGCGAGCTTGGCCTCGTAGAAGCGCGTGCCCACCTGTCTCCCGTTGGGAGCATAGACGCAGACGACGCGCACGCCGCCGCAGTCGGCCGTGATCATGCGCGCCTCGGCAAACGGCTCGTCGTCCCCTTCATCGGGCGTCTGCGCGGGGGCGAGCGGCTCTCCGAAGTTCGTCACCACCCCGCCCAGTCCGCGGCGGCTGGCGATCGCGACACCGTTCCAACGCCCCTCGCCGTGATGCGCCAGCTCGTACCCCAGCTCGCGGAACTCCTGCTCCGGCGCGGCCGCATCCGTGAGCTTGGTCTCCTGCATCAGCAGCACGTCCGGCCGCGCCCGCTCCAGCCACCAGCGCACCTTGTCGAGGCGCGCCCGGAGCGAGTTGACGTTCCAGGTGGCGATCCGCACAGCACCCTAGACTACCTCGCTGGAGCGAGGGAGTCAGGGTCCGAGGTCGAACGCGGCGATGCCCTTGCGGTCCCGAACGAAGAGGCGGCTACCGACCAGCGTCGGAACGGTCCAGGCGAGCCTGCTGAGGATCTGCGCCTCGGCGTGCACGCTGAGACCCTCGGGCGTCAGGCTGGTGAGCGCGAGACGGCCGTCCTCGTCGAGCACGATCGCTCTTCCCGCCGCGTACAGCAGGTTGGCCTTCGGGAAGTGGCGGTCCTGCCAGGCGACACGACCGGTGGGAACGTGCACGGCGGTGAGCGGCGCGGGGCCGAAGTCGCCGCTGGAGCCGTAGACGTACTCGCCGATGCGGATCATGTTCCCGTGGTGCACCCGCAGCCGGTGGTTGAACCAGAGTTCACGCGCCGTCGTCCGGCCGCCCTTGCGTTCGAGCTTGATGGCCCTCGCGCCGGACCCGTAGGCAGACGAGACGACGAGGACGTTGGCCCCAGCCCACACGGGAGTGCTCGCGTTGACGGCGTGCTGCGTCTTGTGTTCGTGGCTCCACAGCAGATCCCCGTTGGCGGGGTTCAGGCCCACCACCTGATCGACCATGAAGGCAACGAGCTGCTCTTCGCCGTCGACTCCGATCAGCAGCGGAGACGACATGGCGTTCTCGAAGTCCTGCCGCTGCCACACGACGACGCCGTCGCTCTGACGGAAGGCGAAGACGGCCTTGCCCTTGCCCCCGACGGGCACGATGACCGTGTCGCGGTATGCGACGGGGCTCGGAGAGTAGCCGACGTCTCGGAACGTCCCGCCGTGCTCCTTCCACAGCTCCTGCTGCCAGAGCACACGGCCCGTGTTGCGATCGAGGGCGCACAGCAGCCCGGTGAAGGTGACGACGAAGAGGCGTTCCCCCACCAGCAGCGGCGTCGCGTTCGGGCCCTTGCCATAGTCGAGGAACATCCCGGGCAGCGGAGTCGCGTCGAGACGTCGCTCCCAGATCGTTCGGCCGGAGGCGGGATCGAGGGCGATCGCCACGTTGGCCTGGTCGTCTCGGAACATCGTGTAGAGGTGCTTGGCGTCGGCGAGGATCGCCGAGAAGCCGTCGCCCAGCTCGCGCGACCAGACGCGCCTCGGCCCTTCCGGGGGCCACGACGCCGCGAGCGTCACTCCGGGCACATGGAAGTCGCGCGTCGGCCCTCCCCATTGCGGCCAGGGGGCGGGGACGTCCAATACCAGCGCCGTCAAAATGAGCAGTCGGACCATGGACTCCTTTACGCAGGGCGACGAGCTCACGGGCTCGAAAAAGGTTGTGAACTACTTCGCGAGCGGCGTGAGACGCGCCGGTCGTGGCCCGCGGCGTTCCGCACCGACCAGCGGGACGTAGGAAAGCTCGCGGCCTTCGCGTACGCAGCGCAGCATCAGGCCGCCGCGGCTCATGTCGCCACGGCCAACGAAGTCAGAGGGAAACAGAAGGCGCGGCCCGAGCACCGGCGCGAGCAGATCCGCGTACTTTCGGGACGCGACGCTTCCGAGCAGTACCACCTCGGTCTCTGACCAGGCCGGCGCCAGGACACGCAGGTCACGGAGCAGCGGCCTGCTGTAGCGCCCTTCGTCAGGGTCCACGTCGACGCGTCCAAAGCGTTCAATATCGCGCACCCGGATCGCCGCCTCGGGCGACATCAGGCCGTCACACGGCGTGATGACATGAATCCCGGCGTGGCCGTCGGGAGCCCGGGCGAAGGCGCGCGCATAGGCCAGCTTGCCGCGGAAGTAGAGGCTGCTCACGAAGGCGAACACCTCGCCGAGCTCCGCGCCCTGCGGGCCGCGAAGCCGCCGGGCGAGCTCGTGATCCGCGGCCTCGCCCCGTAACATCCGGGCTCGCGTGCCGGAGCAGTCGGCCGGCGAGAGCACGAAGACGCGGTAGGGCACCGACGTCACGGCTGCGGCCGGCTCCTTCGCCGGCGTACCCATTCGAGGAACCGCTCGCGCGGCCAGAGGTTGGCGATCCGGGACGGATCGACGAAGCCGCGGGTCGCCAGCATCACTCCCCACTGCATGCGATCGAGCTCGCGGGTGTGATGAGTGTCCGTGCTGATGACGAAGGTCACGTCCCTGGCGCGCGCCTGCAGCAGCACCTCGCTCGCGGCATCGAGCCGCCCGAGCGCGGAGTTGATCTCGATCGCGGTGTCGGTCTCCACCGCCTTGCTGAGCACGGCCTCGATGTCGAGCTCGATGCCGGGCCGATGGCCGATCCTTCGGCCCGTGAGGTGTGCGATCGCGTCGACGCTCGGATCCTCCATGGCGGCGAGGATGCGCCGGGTCTGCTGCTCGCGCGGAAGCTCGAAATGGGAATGCACTCCGGCCACGCACCATTCGAGCTCGCGCCGGAAGCCAGGGTCGTAGTCGACGCCGCCGTCCTTGCCGATGTTGAGCTCGGCCCCGTGCAGCAGTGCGAGCGCCGGGTAGCTGCCGCGCAGCGCGTCGATCCGAGCCCGCTGCTCGAGAAGCTGCTCGCGGCTCGCACCGCTCATCGCCAGGTCCTGCGCGTGGTCGGTGATCGCCAGGTATTCGTATCCCCTCGCGGCGGCGCAAGCCACAATGTCCTCGAGCGGGCTACGGCCGTCTCCCGAGAGTGTCGTGTGCACGTGCAGATCTCCGCGAACGTCCCCGAGGCGGACCTCGCCGGGCAGCTCGCGCTTCAGGGCGAGCTCGATCTCGCCCCGGTCTTCGCGCATCGGCGGCGGCACGAACGGCAGATCGAGAGCCTGGTAGATCGCCTCCTCTGTCTCGGATGCGATCACCTCGCCGGTGGCTGTGTCGCTGAGTCCGTACTCGTTCAGCAGCCATCCCCGTGCCAGGGCGCGCTGCCGGAGCTTGATGTTGTGCGCCTTGGATCCCGTAAAGTACTGGCACGCGGCGCCGAACTGGCGCGGGTCGACGATCCTGAGGTCCACCTGCAGCCCTGTCACGGTCAAGACCGAGGTCTTGGTCTCGCCGCTCCCGATCACTTCGCGGACCATCGGCAGCTTCACGAACGCCTCCGCCACGGAGGACGGCTCGTGCGAGGCCACGACGATGTCCACGTCGGCGACCGTCTCGCGCAGGCGGCGCAGGCTGCCGCAGTACTGGGCGCGCTCCACGCCGCCGAGCGTCTCGAGCGCTTGCACCAGCTCCTGCGCGACCGGCATCGCCTCGGCGATCGGCCGGCGCTGGTCCTTGCCGGTCGCTCCCATGCGGCCGAGTGCTGTGAGGAGCTTCTGTTCGACCCGCTCCCCCAGGCCGTGCACGCCTCGGACTTTCTGACCCTCGAGGGCGGCCCGCAGGTCTTCCAGGTTGCGCACGCCGAGCTCGCTGCGCAGCCGCAGCAGGGTCTTGGGCCCGAGGCCGGGGACCTTGCCGAGCGCCACGAAGTTCGGCGGGTACTTCTCCCGGAGCTCCTCGAGCTTCGCGATCGTCCCGCCGCTGAAGAACTCCCGGATCTTCTTCGCCGTGCTCGGACCGATGCCGTCGATGGCGACGAGCTGCTTCTCGGAGAGGGTCGCCAAGTCACCCTTGTAGGAGGCGACGGTTTCGACGGCCTTCTCGTAGGCCCGAACGCGGAAGGCGTTGGGCGAGCCCTCGTCGAGCACGGAGAGCTCCGCCAGCTCGCGGAACAGCGCGGCGAGCGAGTCGCGTCCTCCCGCCATTCCCTGAGTCTAACGGCTCGTGCGTCGCTTTCGGGTCCGCTCCGCAGTTACGCCGTTTGCGACGCAGGGCCTTCGAGGGCAACGGTTACGTAACGGAGCCGGATTCTATCCGCGGAGCGGAGGGGATCTCTGGCGTGCGGCGAGCATCCCCTGGGAGGCAGGGGCTCGGAGCGGACTGGGATTCTGTCCGCAATGGGCAGGGACGCCAGCATTCTGTCAAGGTGTCTTCGCGATACTATGCACTTGAACGAATGCAAAACTTTGGAGTGTGCCATCCCGGCACATTGACGAACGTCTTCGCAGAGACTACCTTGTCGCCTGGAGGGCCGAAAGACCGATGGCGACGTTGACCATTAGCGTTACCAGTCGCAAGAACAGCACTCCAGATTCGGAGTCCAATACGTTTTCGCAGCAAGCCACAGATTTCGTCTTCTCAGAAGCCACCTACGATGACTTGGTTGCGACTGTCGCGCGGATGTTCGAATCTAAGGAGATGGAGCTTCCCGCCTCGAAGGCTCAGAAGGCGCGCGCAAAGCTCAAGGCGATTGCTGCCTCCTGCAAAACTCCAAAAAGGCGGCAACAGCGTTAGTGTAGCGTTCGTCCTCGGGATCGAGCTCGTACGCCTGCAGGGCTTCGTAGAACGGCTTGTGGTCTCCCGTCTCAGAGCAATACTTCATGATGGCGCGCAATTCGATTCGCGCGGTATGAACGGACCTGCGCTTCATCGAGCCCTAGTTGACGCCACTGGTTGGTGGCTTTCGCACGTCGAAACGTGCAACGTAGGACTGCTGATCGTTCACTGCAATGTTGCAACTGTATTGACCATAATCAGGTAGGTTCATTGGCCCGAGTCTTAGCTGGAGTCCCGCGACTCCAGTTGGGCTCAGTTCGCCGTGGCCCTCAACCTTGGTCAGGCCGCCGCCATTCGGGCGCACTAACTCTGTACGCACCGAGACCGCCTCCCTCGGGGCTCCCCGGAGCTGGACGACGAGCGTCGCCTGCCGGTGGATTACCGGAACAGCCTTTGCGTAGATGCCGTCAAAGATGCCGATGATGCACGCCTTTCCTTGCGAGTCCAGGAAAGCGTAGTCACAAATGACCGCCCACTCGCATTCAGCCACCAAGCTCCTCCTTCACCAAGAGACCAGATCGATCTTGACGCGTTTATGGGAGGGTGGCAGAATCGAACTGCACGGGTGGTCTTAGCACCCGTCGATCGTTTATAAGGCGCCGTCCCGTCCAACGGGCAACACCCTCCGGTGGAGCCCACCACGGCCCGCTCCCAGCGGTTGTCAGGCCCAAGGGGAGCGGGCCTTCGCATTAGCCCCCACAGCGGTGGACACGATGACTGCGAGGGCCAGGCCAAGTCTCACGTTGCCTCCTTCCAGACTCTCAACATCAGGCGCCAGCCTTGCGCCTATAGGCGACGCCAGTCTTCTTGTCCCCCTTCTTCTCTGCAATGCCTTTCTCGACGAGTCGGGTTACGGCGTTGCGAAGTGGAGCCCTCGTCGTCTTGGGTCGCGCGGCTTGGACGCGTTTCAGAAACGATGGGAAGCTCTCCCAATCCTCAGCAAGGAGCTCCTCGGCGGTCTCTATCAATCCACCGCCATGCCTCTTGGATCGGGCCTTCCTGGCTGCCGAGGCCCCTGGCGGGGGACCTATGGCCAGGCCCTCGGCACCATATCGGGCGCTCAGCTCTCGGAACTTCCTAATAATCTCGAGATCCCGTTGAAGCTGGCGCTCCAAGACCTCGGGGTCTTTCAGCTTGGGCTGCTTCATAGACATGGTCCATCTAAGGTAGGCGGATGAATCCATTTTGTCAAGGTCTATGGGTTCATCGTCCGGACGATGGGTGCACCCAGGGATCAAGGCTGGATTCTCGCGGCAAGAATCCACGGAGTACTCGTGAAGGCCCACTCGATACCGCTCTCGGGATACTGTTGAAGACAAGCAGGCTTCCCCCTTTGGAAACTACGAAGCTGAAGCCAGCGAATCAAACGTCCCGCAAGCTCCGGAGGCCTCTTGTTAACAAGCGCGCGTTGGGGCATCAGATCCGCCCGCAGCGAGTGCGCTGCCTTGACGCACACTTTTGCTTCAGCCACTCGATTGCTTGAGACTCTCTGCTCGTCCTCAGTCTGCCCTGCGTGAAACGCAACTCTGGGTTGTTCTCTTCGCCGGATCAACTCCAACGGATTCGGTCGCCCCTGTACTTGTACTGGCCCGGGCGCTACTGCCTGCCGGACCTGCCGGCGCCACTGCTCTGGCGTCCCCTGTTATCACCCGGGGCGCCGGTCTGGAGTCGACCCGCCCCCAAGAAGAGGCTGATGCAACTTATCGGGCCCTGAGAGGCGGCAGCACGCTGAGAGGTTCGGACTGCGAGCGAAGCCCGATGCACTCGGACGGGCCGATCAGGTATCGAAAACGCCCGTCGCCAGCCGTCGGTGTCGAGCGCGGTTTCGATGCCCTGACGGGGGTCTGGGGGACGGCGCAGCCCCCCTCAGAAAAAAGAAAGCTCAGCTACAGCCGCTCGTAGACCCGCAGTTCGCGCAGCGGTAGCACGAGCCGTTGCGGATCATGATGCTGCCGCAGTAGTGGCACGGCGGCGCGTCCGTCTGCGCCCGCATCGAAGCGCCCGGGGCGTACTGCGCTTCCGCTTCGCGATCGGTTTGCGTCACGGCCGATGCTACGGGCCCTGAATGCGGCTTGAGCGACGTCTCGCTCGACTGCACCCCGACCGCCTCCTGGTGCTCGGCCGAGAGAAACTTCGAAGCCAGCCAGCGGAAGATGTAGTCGGTGATGCTCTTGGCGTAGGGGATCTCGGAGTTCTTGGTGAAGCCGGAAGGCTCGAAGCGCACGTGCGAGAACTTCTCGACCAGCGCCTCGAGCGGCACGCCGTACTGAAGCGCCATCGAGATCGAGGTGGCGAAGGCGTCCATCAGGCCCGAGATGGTCGAGCCCTCCTTCGCCATCACCAGGAAGATCTCGCCCGGCTTGCCGTCCTCGTACATCCCGACCGTGATGTAGCCCTCGTGTCCTGCGATCGAAAACTTGTGCGTGATCGCGTGACGCTCGTCCGGGAGCTTGCGGCGCGCGGGACGCGGAGCGGCGGGCACGGCGGCCGTGTCGGAGGCTGCCGTCTCGGGCGCTTTCGCTTCCGCCGTGTTTGTTGCCTTGTCCTTCGAGGTCGAAAGCGGCTGGCTGCGCTTGCAGCCGTCGCGGTAGACGGCGATCGCCTTCAGCCCCAGCCGCCAGCCCTCGACGTAGGCCTGCTGGATCTCCTCGACTGTCGCGTCGGTCGGCATGTTGACGGTCTTGGAGATGGCCCCGGACAGGAACGGCTGCACCGCCGCCATCATCTTGATGTGGCCCATCCAGTGGATCGAGCGCTTGCCGTCGCGCGCCGGGAAGGCGCAGTCGAAGATCGCGAGGTGCTCGTCCTTGAGCTGCGGCGCGCCCTCGATCATCTCCCGCGCGTCGATGTAGCGCACGATCTCTTCGACCTGGAGCGGGCCGTAGCCGAGCCGCTTGAGCACCTGCGGCACCGACTGGTTGACGATCTTGATCACCCCGCCGCCGACCAGCTTCTTGTACTTGACGAGCGCGATGTCCGGCTCGATGCCGGTCGTGTCGCAGTCCATCATGAAGCCGATGGTTCCGGTGGGAGCCAGCACCGTGACCTGGCTGTTGCGGTAGCCATGCTGGGCGCCTGTCGCATAGGCCTCGTCCCACACGTCGAGCGAAGCCTGCATCAGCTGCTTCGGCACCTGGCTCGAGTCGATCATGTGCGCTTGCTTACGGTGCTTGTCGATCACCCGCAGCATCGGCTCGGCGTTCTTCGCGTAGCCGGCGAAGGGGCCCATCGCGGACGCGACCCGCGCCGACTGCGCGTAGGCCTCGCCGTGCATCAGCGCCGTGACGGCCGCGGCATACGAGCGGCCGGCGTCGGAATCGTAGGGCAGGCCACGGTCCATCAGCAGCACGCCCAGGTTGGCGTAGCCGAGGCCGAGCGGCCGGAAGTCGTGGCTGTTGCGGTCGATCGGCTGCGTCGGGTAGCTCGAGTTGTCGACCAGGATCTCCTGGGCCGTGATCGTCGTGCGGCACGCCGCGCGGAAGTCCTCGACGTCGAACTCGCCGTCTTCGCCCACGAACTTCATCAGGTTGAGGCTCGCCAGGTTGCAGGCGGTGTCGTCGAGGAACATGTACTCGCTGCAGGGATTGCTGCCGTTGATGCGCGCCGTGTTCGGGCAGGTGTGCCAGTCGTTGATGGTGGTGTCGTACTGGATGCCCGGGTCGCCGCACTGCCAGGCGGCGTCGGCCATCATCCGCATCAGGTCGCGGGCGTGGAAGGTCTCGCACGGCTCGCCCGACAGCACGTAGCGGGTGTGCCACTCGCGGTCTTCGACCACCGCGCGCATGAACTCGTCGGTCACGCGCACGGAATGGTTGGCGTTCTGGAAGAACACCGAGTCGTAGGCGCCGCCGCGCACGTTGAAGGCGCCGTCGTAGCCGGCCTCGATCAGCGCCCAGGCCTTCTTTTCCTCGTCGGCCTTGCTGTGGACGAACTCGACGACGTCCGGGTGGTCGGCGTTCAGGATCACCATCTTCGCCGCGCGCCGCGTCTTGCCGCCGCTCTTGATCACGCCGGCGAAGGCATCGTAGCCGCGCATGAACGAGACGGGGCCCGAGGCCGTGCCGCCGCCGGCGAGACGTTCCCGCGACGAGCGGATCGACGAGAGGTTCGAGCCGGTTCCGGAGCCGAACTTGAACAGCATGCCCTCGGTGCGCGCGAGGCCGAGGATCGATTCCATCGTGTCCTGGACCGCGTTGATGAAGCAGGCCGAGGACTGCGGGTGCTTCTCGATCCCGACGTTGAACCAGACCGGGCTATTGAAGGCCGCCTTCTGCTGCACCAGCAGATGCGTGAGCTCGTCGCTGAAGGCCTGAAGGTCGTCGGCCGTCGCGAAGTAGCCTTGCGCGTCGGCCCAAGCGCGGATCGTGTCGACGACGCGCGCGATCAGGACCCGCACGCTCGCCTCGCGCTCCGGCGAGTTGAGCTGGCCGCGAAAGTACTTGGAGGCGACGATGTTGGTCGCCGTCTGGCTCCAGCTGGCGGGCACCTCGATGCCGTGCTGCTCGAAGACCGGCTGCCCCTTCTCGTCGTTGATCACCGCAGAGCGCAGCTCCCAGGTGATCTCGTCGAAGGGGTGTCGTCCCGACTTCGTGAAGTGGCGCCTGAAAGTCAATCCCGTGCGCTTTTCTATCGTCAACGGCGCGCGGGTCTCGCCTCTCGGGTTCTCCACGGGATGGGTCGACATTAGTGCTACCTCACTTCCGAGACAAGGAGGGACGTCCCAAGGATGACACTCTCCGGTGGCTTAGCGGTCTCTGCTGCCAGTCCACTCGGCGCGTTGATGGTCAAAGTCGTTAGTCGGCGACGGGGATTATCGGGAAGCGCTCCGACGGAGTCAAGGAAAAAGCACAACCTGTTGGGCCTCTCAGTACACGAGCACCATTATATTGCTATTCAGCGAGTTACGGGAGTGTCTCCGACTCGAACGGCCGCCGGCAGCCTCCGTGCTCGAGGCGACACGAATCATTGATTCTCTTTTTTCTATGGGCACTTACACATGTTTTTCTGAAACATGTATTATCGTCATTACACCAACTAATGATCGATTTTACAGAAAACTGTGCCGCCTGAGGCGGCTGGACGGCGGGTTTTTGAGCTCCGGGAGGGGGGCCGCGCGCGACGTTTTTAGTATAACGGTTTGACAGCGGTACCGCACTCCTTTTTTTCGCCAACCCAAAAACAGGCGGAGAGACGCCTCGGCTCGTCCGATCAGGCGGCTGGTCTTGGCTAGAATGCGAGCTCCATTCCGGTGAGCCAGGAGGCAGAGATGACGAGACGATGGATGGCGTCGGTCACGCTCATGGCGCTCGCAGCGAGCGCGAGCGTGTCGGCCGGAGAGGTCGAGCAGGCGGTGCTCGCGGCGCAGGACAAGCGCATCGCGCTGACGGTTGCGGGCGATCTCGCCGGGCTCGACGCCGCGATGAGCGACGACCTGAGCTGGACGCACTCGAACGCGAACGTCGAGACGAAGGCCGAGTTTCTGGAGGCGATCCGCTCGGGCAAGTATCGCTACAAGGCGATGAGCTTCGACGATCGACGCGTGCGCCTGCACGGCGACTCGACGGCAATCGTCTCCGGTACCGCCCGTGTGCAGGTGACGACCGCTGGCCGCGATCTCGACATCCGGCTGCGCTTCACGGAGCTGTACGTGAAGCAGGCCGGAGCCTGGAAGATGGCGCTCTGGCAGTCGACGCGCGTACCTGATCCCACGCCCTGAGCGAGCGTCCGGTCACGGAGCCTTCAGGCGGCGGCCGTGACCGCGGTGCGCCGGAGCAGCAGGAAAACGACCAGGTAGCTGAGCAGAGCGAGCGCCAGCAGGAAGCGGTAGCCGTGAATCAGCGAAACGTACTCGGCGCAGCCACCGACGACCGCACCGAGCACGTTCGAGCCGTAGGCCTGATAGAGGTGCCTTTCGCGCTCGATTAGCCGCGCGAACAAGAGCCCGCCGAAGTAGACGGGACCGAGGAAGATCATGACGGCGACGAACGCCCGCGGCCACGGGGCGAGCGACAGCAACAGGCCGGCCGGCACCAGAGCCGCGGTCAGGATCAGCAGCGCGAGCGGCGCGACGCATGCGGTGAGTGGCATTCGAATCCGCGCGGCGGTCAGGTTGCCGAGCAGCACCAGTAGCAGGATCCCCGCGAAAACGATGCTGTTGACCCACCACGTCGAGCCATAGAGCAGCGCCATGCGCACGACGTTGCTGGTCTCCAGCAGGAAGAAGGCGGCACCCAGCAGGAAATACGGCAGGCGCAGCCGCCGCTCGCCGCGCGGCAACAGCCAGAGCGCGGCGGAGCTCATCGCCACGGCCACCACCAGGAACAGCAGGTTGTGGCCGGGGATCGTCCGCTCGCGCAGGTAGAGAAACGGCCAGTCGTCGGTCGGCACCAGCGCGCGGCGACTCGGCAGTGGCATGGGCGCGGAACGCTCGTTCAGGTACAGCACGCCGTTCACGTAGCCGGCGCTGTCGACCTTGACGACGGTCGGTCGCGAGAATGTGCCGTCGACGAGCGCGAGCAGCCGCTCGTGGATCCAGCCTTGCGTGCCCGCGAAGCTCAGCGCCACGCGTCCGCCGGGTACCAGGATCCGCCGCAGCTCTGCCATCGCCTCCTCGGTGTAGATGAAGTTGTCGAGCCGCACCGAGGAGAAGGCGGACAGCAGCCGGTGACTGTCGAGGAAGCCGAAGACCACGATCGCGTAGCGGTCGCTCGGCGCCCGGTTGAAGAATGTGCGGGCGTCGCCTATCACCAGCTCGACGCGCGGGTCGTCGTAGGGCCGCTCGGCGTGCAGGCGGCGCCCGAGGCCGGCGATCGCTGGATCGATCTCGACCGCGGTCACGTGCCGGTCGGTGCGGCGGAGCGCGGCGGCCACGTCGTTGCCGCTGCCCGCGCCGACCACGAGCACGTCGCCCGCGGGCAGCGGCGAAAGCGCGTCGTCCGCCGCGTAGGGCGCGTCGTAGAACGAGCGCCAGTCCGACAGGAACGCGTGCTCGCTCGTGCGCGGTCGCAGGTCCAGCATCATCTGGTGGAAGTCGTTGTTGACCTTCAGCACATGACCCAAGGTTTCCCCGAACGCGACGAAGCGGGAGCTGCCCGGCTCGTGCACGCTCGAGAGCGGCTCGACGGCGATCCGGTAGTACGGGGACCACAGGAACCGCCGCGTCTCGCCGTGGGTGGCGGCGACGATCACGAGACCGATGACCGCGGCCACCGCCCCGTCGGGCAGGCGACGCGGCAGCAGCAGCACGAAGAGCAAGCTGCCGACCGCGAACCACACGCTGGGCGAGGTCTCTGCCCACGACAAGGCGCTGAAGAGCGCGATCCCGAGCAGGCTGCCCGCGATCTCGAGACTGTACGCGCGCAGCGGCGGGTGCGTGCGAAACAAGCGCCCCATGTATTGCCCGAAGGCCGCGAAGACCGCCGCCGTGAGACCGTAGACCAGGACCAGGACCAGGCCGGCGGAGACGATCCGGGAGGAGGCGGCCCCCGGCGAGGGGATCCCGAGCGGCGCTCCGATCCAGATCAACTCGTCGCCGCCGGACGGATTCGTGTGCCACAAGCCTCCGAGCCAGGGGCCCAGCATCACGGCGAGCGCCGTCAGCGGGGCAATCGCCCGCTCGAGGCGAACGGCGAAGCGCGCGAGAAGCGCTCCAACCCCGAGGCCGAAGAACGCGGAGATCAGGACGAGATTCGAGAAGTAGGCCACGATGCGGATTGAGGCCCCGAGCCAACGGATCAGCACGAGCTCCCAGTAGAGCGCCGCAAGCCCGCACAGGAGTAGCCGGACCGCGTCCTTGTCCCAGGCGCCGGCGGACGCCCCCAAGCGGTCCTCGGGCCGATCGCTCATGCGCCGTCCAGCTCGAGAGCGCCGCCGCGCGCCGGGAGCCTCCCGCTGATCCGCAGGAAGCGGACCAAGCGCGGCGCGAAGCGGATCTCGCCGCGCGCGTGCCGCGGGTCCTGGTACAGCGAGAGCGTGGCGTCGGCCAGGCTGCCGCTGGCAACCACCGGCTCCCAGCTGACGCCGTCCACGGAAACCTCCAGCTGCGGTTGCGCGAGCCATGGATCGTCGGACAGCTCGAAGACGACGCGTCCGATCGAGCGCGGCTCGGGAAGCGTCAGCAGCACGCCGGCCGACGACCAGCGTGTGCCGACGGCCGCGGCGGGTGGGACGGCCTCGGCCGCCGGCCCCGGCAAAAGCTCGAGCACGCGCTCGCGCTCGAAGCGGGCGATCTCGCGCACTCCGGGGGGCAGCCCCGCAGCAGGCTCGGCAGCGAGCACGACGTGCCGCACGCCGACTGCGCGCAGGAAGCGAAGCGCCTCCGCGTCGAGCCCGTGCTCGAAGAGCTCCATCGCGCGGTCGAAGGGCCGCGGGATGAAGCCCGAGTCGCCGTTTACCAGCGGACGCAGGTGCGCGAGGCCGTCCAGCATCACCAGCGTGTCGTTCTCCGCGAGCGGCAGCACGAGCACCGCGCCGGGTTTCCCGGCCAAGAAGCGCGAGGCCTCGGAAGGCCCGGCGTAGCGCTCGAGGCGCAGCGGCAGGTTCGCCGACTCGAACATCATCAGCGCGAGCGCCGCGAGGACGCTCAGCCGGCGGCGGCCCGCGAGCGCCAGTCCCGCGAGCACCGCGAGCGCCAAGGTGGGCACGAGCGCGAAGCGCGCGAGCGCCCGTACGCCGCGTACGAGCACCAGCTGCTCGTGGAGCACGCGGTAGAAAGCCGTCTCGGGACCGAGCGAGAACACGACGGCCACGGCAGACGCCGCCACGGCGACCGCTCGATAACGGGTGGGCGCCGAAGCCAGGCCGGCGATGCCGAGCACGAGCACAGCCAGCCCCGGAAACAGCGTGTCGCGGACCGTCGTGGGATCCAGCAGGCGCTGCGAGAGCCATCCCCAGGCTTGGGTTCCCGCGGCGACGTACGAGGGCAAGGTTGCCGCGTAGATCGACACGGTCTCGAGCGTGAACTCCTGTCCCTGAAAGGCGCGCATGCGCAGGTAGGGTTCAGTGATCGGCCAGAGCACGGCCGCCGCCAGCAGCATGCCGAGCGCGAGGCGACCGAGCTCGCGCGGGCGCAGGCCGCCGCAGAGCGCGACGATCGTCGCGACACCCAAGGCCGTTGCGGTGATGGCACCCAGGTACACCGAGGAGAGTCCCTGAAGCGCAAGCGCCACGCCGACGGCGAGTGCCCAGCGCAAAGTGCGTTTCTCCCAGAATCGGTCGAGCGCCAGGAGCGCCAACGGGAAGAAGACGGTGACCTGCGCGTGCAGATGCGACAGGCGCGTCCAGCGGTGCGGCCCGGCCGCGAAGAAGGCCCCCGCCACGAAGGCCGCGAGGCGGTCGCCGCTCGCGCGCCGCACCAGAAGCTGCACCGCGAGGCCCGACAGCAGCAGGCTGCCGACGAGCGCCACGTTGTAGGCGAGCACGGGGCCGAATCCGCGCTGCAACGGCGCGACGACGACGGCCGGCAGCAACAGGTTCTCTGAGAAGGCGAGCGCGTCCTTCAATGGATGAAAGGCGGGCGCATCGAAGAGGCCCGCCGGATTCCGATAAAGCGCCGGCCCGGCCCAGGCCAGGATCCACGCGTTCAGGCGGCCGTCGGGACGGTCCATCGGACCCGTGTGGACGAAGTCGCGGACGAGTGGCCAGCTCATGACGGCGAGGAGCGCCGCGTAGCCGAGGACGCTCGCGCCGATCTCGCCGGCCGTCACGGGGCGCGCCAAAGGCGGCGTGCGCCGTGCGTCCCAGGGAAGCCGGAAGACCAGGATCCCAGCCATCACCGCCACCACGAGCGCGAGGACGTCGGTCGTCCGCCACATCCACGCGGGACGGGGCGTGCCGAGGTGGCGCGGCGGGATCGTCTCGCGGCGGCCGTCGGGCCGCGTCCAGCCGAGGCGCAGGCGCGGGCCGGGTCCCGCGTGATCGAACCGGACGTCGAGTGTGCTCGCCCCCTTGGCCAGGCCCAGCGCGGCCTCGGCCCGCAGCGGATCGCCTTCGGCGTCCAGCACCACGCGGCCGTCGATCGACACCTTGGCGCGGCCGCGGCCCTCTACCCAGAGCGCGTAGCGACCGGAGGCCGGCACCCGCAGCTCGCCGGTCCAATGCAGCGCAACGCGCCGGCCGAGGGCGAAGCCGGCCAGATCACGGCCCGTGATCTCGACGCTGCTCGTTCCCGTTCGCCCGACGCTCACGTCGCCGGAGCTGACGTCGGCCGAGAGACCCTGAGAGCCGCGCCACGTCACGACTGCCGCCAGGGCGACCAAGGCCGCCACGGCCGCGCTGGCGACGGGGCGGATGCGCTCGGCGTGCCGCGGCCGCCCGAGGAGCGCGGCCGTGATCGCGAAGCAAACGAGCGGCAAGGCCAGGGGCAACGCACGCACGTCCAGCGGCGGCTCGGCCGCGACCGGCTGCCAGCGGAAAGCCGCGAGCAGGACGAGTGCCAGCGTGGCGGCAAACGCCACGCGCGCGATCAAGGACAATAGCCGCAGCAAGCCCGGGCATTCTAAGCCGTTGACCCGCGCCTCGGACGGCCGACATAATCAACAGGTTCCCGAAGGAGTGCCCATGATGAACATGAAGTCGCTGCTTGCCGCCGCCGGCGCACTCCTGGCCTGTGCGCTTTCGCCAGCCGCCGAGCTCCAGCCGGGCGACGCGGCCCCGGACTTTTCGCTCGGCGGCTCGGACGGGAAGACCTACAAGCTCTCCGACTACAAGGGCAAGCAGGCGGTGGTCCTGGCGTGGTTTCCGAAGGCGTTCACCGGTGGTTGAACCAAGGAGTGCAAGTCGCTCCGTGAGAGCGGCGACAAGATCCGGGAGTTCGACGTCGCGTACTTCGCCGTGAGCACCGACACCGTCCAGAAGAACAAGGAGTTCGCGGAGTCGCTCGGGGCCGACTATCCGATCCTCGGGGATCCCGACAAGACCGCCGCCGAGCCCTACGGCGTGTTGATGCCGGCCGTGGGCCTCGCCAAGCGCTGGACCTTCTACATCGGCAAGGACGGCAAGCTCCTGTTCGTCGACAAGGAAGTCAAGGTCGACACGGCAGGCGCCGACATCGCGGCCAGGCTGGCCGAGTTCGGCGTCCCCAAGAGGAAGTAGTCGGCCTAGAACTGGACGTCGCTCACCTTGTCGCGCGTGAAAACGACCGTCATCCCCGGATAGGTCCAGCGGGTCTTTTCGCCGAAGACGACCTCGGCTTCGGGCTCGCCGAGCGCGCGGCGCACCTCGTCGCTCGTCATGCCGGGCTTGATCTCGGTCCGCTTCGCGCCCGGCTTGGCCGCGCGGGTCGGGGCGGCGGGTGCTTCGGTCGACGCGAGCGCTTGGGCACCCGCGGGAACTGCGACCGGCGCTGCGGCCACCGTCGGGCGGCCGGTCACGGGAGCCGGTCGGCTCGCCCGTGCGGGGCCGTCGGGCTTCGGCCCCTCGGGGTAGTTGTAGGCGATCTCCTTCTCGAGCTTGGTGGCGCGCGCCGCCGACAGCGAGTGGTCGGAGAAGAAGAAGTTCACGGCCTTGTTGCCTTCGCCGTACTTCTTGGCGAAGCGGTTCCAAAGCCGCGGCCCCTTCGTGATGTCGTAGCCTGCTTCGTAGGCATAGCGCAGCCCGACGCGGTCGGCCTGGTCTTCCATGCCCCGGCCGTAGCCGCTCTTCCAGGCGGTGCCGGCCGCGATCACAGCCAGCCCGGCGAGCGCCTGCTTGGTATCGCTGTCGATCGTGGACGCGGCGCCGAGCGCGCCGAGCATCGCGATCTGGATCCACATGTCTCTCTTGAACTGCTTGCGGGAGTGCTCGTGGCTCGCGTGCACCAGCTCGTGGCCCAGCACGATCGCGATCTCGTCGTCGTCCATGTCGTCGAGCAGGCCCGAGAAGACGTAGATCGAGTAGTTGCCCATCGCGAAGGCGTTCCATTCCTTGTTCTCGATCACGTAGACGCGGACGCTCTCGCGCGGGATGTACTCGGGGAGCAGGTTGTCGACGATGCGGCGCACGCGCTCGACCCTTGGTCCGCTCTCCACGAGCTTCCCGACCGGCGCCTTGGCATCACCGAAGCGGCCGCTGTCGCGGGCCTGGGCCTCCGCCTGGTCGGTGGCGGAGCGGACCTCGCCTTCGAACATCGCCGAGCCGTTGGGCTTGGCCTCGACCTCGAGGGCGAGCAAGGATCCATCCCGCTGGCGCTTGCCTTTGGCCTTGACCTCGTAGCCGAGCGGGATGCTCTCGAAGCTCTTGGCCTCGCCTTCGCCCTTGAACTTGAGCTTCGTAGCAGGGCAGACGCGCTGGGCGTCGGCGACCAGACAATTTCCGGCGCGCCACTCCGCGTAGCCGTCCAGCTTCTCGCCGCGCCCTCCCTCGCCTTCGTCCTGCGCACGCAGGAACTGGGCCACCAGCAGGGTCGCCAAGGTTGCCAGCAGCGCCACCCGGACCGCACGTCTCATCGCTACCTCCCGCTCCAATAGGAACGAAGCCCAGGCCGCCTTGTTCCGTGGACCAGAGGATACTCCCTGCCGGTCCCAGCCCCGGGATCGAGAGTGACCCCGATCACGGCTGCTCGCGGCCGATGCTCTCGAGCGCGCCCTGGGCCTCACGCGAGATGAGGACGTCCGGATCCTTGCTCAAGGCCGTGAGCCGCGCGACCGCGGGGCGGGCCGCGGCCCCGAGACGCCCCAAGGCCCGGGCGGCCTGTGAACACACGGTCTTGTCCTTGTCCGACAGCGCGGAGACGAGCGCGCTGAGCGCGGGCTCGGCGCGCCGGCCCATCCGGGCGAGCGCCCGGGCGGCCTCGCGGCGAACCGCCACGTCCCTGTGGCCGAGCGCTGCGCCGAGCGCTCCCGCAGCAGGCGCAGCGGCTTCTCCGAGCAGCCCCAGGGCTTTGGCTGCCTCGGCCGGAACCAGCGCGTCCGTGTCACGCAGCGCAGCGGCGAGGGCCGTCGAAGCAGAAGCACCCGCGGGGCCAACCCGGCCGAGCGCCTCGGCCGCGCGCAGGCGCACGTCGGGGCTGCGGTCCGTGAGGGCGCTGACGAGCGCGGGCACCGCCGCGGCGGCGAGCGGCCCGCGCGCGGCCAGCTCCTGCGCGGCCCGACGCCGCGTGGCGGCATCGCGATCGGCGAGTTCGGCGGTCAGGCGCTCGAGCTCGGGGTCGACCGCGGGCGCAGCGGGCGCAGCGACGGATGGGGAGGCCGGCGCGGGCGCGGGCGCCTCACGCGTGGGGCTGGGAGTCGCAAGCGGAGTCGCCGCGCTCGCGGGGGACGGACGCGGCGTCGGTGCGGGAAGCGCCGAGGGGACCTCCCCGGGTGCCGTGGTACGCGGCCGGGGCGACGCGGTCACCGTGCTCGAGCGAGCGGAGGCAGGCTGTGGCGGTTCCTTCGTCGACGCCACCTCCGGCGGCCGAGTGGCGGGGGCGGCGGCGGGGGCGGGCGCGAGCGTCGGAGGCGC